>Ga0105053_10001942_pt1 | contig 32701 bp, 17 predicted proteins | sample BON01_FD_78093 | JGI IMG/M metagenome (GOLD analysis project Ga0105053, IMG submission 78093) | Freshwater microbial communities from Lake Bonney liftoff mats and glacier meltwater in Antarctica - BON-01 | ecosystem: Environmental > Aquatic > Freshwater > Ice > Glacier meltwater | place: Lake... | reverse complement strand
GTTCGCGGCCCTGTGCGCGTGCGCCATCTTTGCCGTGGTCTCGGGCTTCGGCCCCCTGACCCCCTTCACCTCGATGAAGTCGCTCGGCCTCACGTGGGGCGAGGCCGTGCACATGTGGATCACCGGCTCGCCGCCCAAGCGCCTGCGCACGGACGGCGACGAGAACGTGACCGAGCTGCTGCAGCGGCAGGAGAACAACGCCGAGGTGGCCGCCGTCGCCAAGAAGATCAACCTCGGCTCGCTGACGGACAAGGTCAAGACCGGCCTGTCGTTCAACAAGAAGCAGAGCGGCGACGTCGTGGACACGGAGAACGTCGTGTGAGCGGGTTGTGGAGGTGGCGTTTTTGTTTCCTCCTCATGAAAGAGGGAGCGCCACGCGGCGCCGACAATGAAAAATTAACGCGCCATACCCAACCCCCACCCTCCCCGTAACAAATGACGCCTGGAACTTCCCTTCGCGTCCTTGTCGTCGAACAACCACGCACTCTCCCTGCCAGGCTTGTCAGAGCCGGCGCCCTGTGCCCTTCGTGTCTCCCCCCCCCCCTTCCATTCCCCCCCCCGCCCCGATTGGCTACAGTGCACTGGACGCCCATCTTTCCCCCTCGCCCCCACGGTGGAGGCTTCTCCCCCCCCTTTTTTCCGGCTTTTTCGTGTCTTTTTGCCCCTTCTTATCTTCACAAGTTCTTGCCGTCCTTGTAGCGAGCGTCCCCGATCTCAACAAGCGCCAGCTAGTTCCTTCGCGTGTTGTATTTCCGGACGGCCGTCTTTTTGCGCAAAAGGAATTGAGGAAAGTGTGCGCGCGTGCGAGTTGCCAACGCAGCGCACACACTCGTTGGCACGCGTTCGCACACGCAGTCGCACACGTCCGCACGCGCTTGCTTGCGCGCGTGGTACGACTCAACTCCTCGAGGAAACGACCGTGCCTTGCGACGCCGGTCGACACGCCCGTCAAGAGTTCTGCGTTGATCTTCACGGCGGGGGGCTCGCCGACGGCCCCACAAGTCTCGCGACTCCGCAGAGCCACAGCATTATGGCGTCGCCCTATACCCCATCGGCGCCGACGCCACGATGACCCTGTGCCGGGGCGAGCACGCCGCCGCCCGCACCGACCGCCCCTCCAATCCCGCGTCCGCCACCTCCCGCAGCGCGTCCAGCGCCACGTACTCGGTCAGCCACGGCTCCGTCGACTTGAACGCCGCCAGGGCAAAGGGACTCGCATATATCCGCCGGAACGCGGCGCTCGATGGGTCCATGTCCATCAGGCACAGCGCGCCGCCAGGCTTGAGCAGCCGCTTTGCCTCGCGCAGCGCGTCGCGGCTGGCCTGTCGCGGCAGCTCGTGCGCCACCAGGCACATGGACACGAGGTCGAACGAGGCCGGGGGCAGGCCAGTGTCCTCGATGGCGGCGTGCATGAGGGCGACGCGGGCTGCCGCCGGGGGCGGGGAGGCGGGAGAGGCGGGAGCGGCGGGAGCGGCGGCGGCGGCGGCGGCGGCGGCGGCGCCCCCCATCAGCCGCTCGCCGGCCGCGCGCTGCCGCCGGCGCGCCATCTCGACGCGGCCGACGGCGACAAAGTGCGGGCTGAGGTCGACCCCCGTCACCTCGGCCGAGGGCCCCAGGGCCTCGGCCAGCGCCAGCGACGACAGGCCCGTGGCCGCGCCAAAGTCGACCGCGCGCAGGGGGGGGGGTTGCCCCGCGCTGTCGCCGCCGCTTTTGCCGCCGCCGCCGCTTCCCGACGGCGCCGGCACCGCGAACGACAGCAGGCCCTCGGCCTCGAGCTCGCGCAGCAGGCCCAGGGCCGCCGCCATGTACGACTCGCGCAGCCGCTGGTCGCCGCGCGGGTCGGGCAAGCTCCCCGCCGCCGCCGCGCCTCCGCTGGGCGGCGCAAACACCGTCGCGTGCACGGCGGCGGCGGCGACGCCCACCTCGAAAGCCGCGTCGAGCGACAGGTTGCCGTCCTTGTACGCGTGGAAGGGCATCTCGTAGTAGGACGGGTAAAGCCCCGCCCCCGCGCCCCCTGCCCCCGCCGCGCCCGCGCTGCCGCCTTGCCGCTCCCGCCGCACGGCGTCGACGGCCGCGGGCCAGTCGGCCACGGCGTCGCACAGCAGCCGCTTCTCGGACTCCCAGTCCAGGCCGATGGCGGCGGCCCGGTCCACGATGGTGGCGCGGGCCCTGCGGGTCGCGGCGTCGAATAGGGGTTGGATGCGGAACAGCGCCTCGACGGCGCCCAGGACCAGCGGCGGCGGGGGCCGGGGCAGCTCGAGTGCGGTCGGCGGGGTGGTGGTTGCTCGCGCGGCGGCGACGGCCGTCCGCGTGCGAAGGCTCGGCATCTTGGCGCCCGGTAGCATCTCGCCCGCGATCCGGCGGATGCCCGGGGTGTCGCGGTCGTTTTAGAGACAGAGGGAGATGGGGCAGGGGGAAAAGCTGCTATCTCCGTTTGTTCTGCTTAATTGGCGCTGCTTGTTCCTCGTCGAACGGATGGATCGATGTGGCAAGTCGGCAGGATGGGGTTCTTATATGTGTGGTGTGTGTGTGTGCGTGTGAGTGCGTGTGTGTGTGTGGGACATAGTGGTGCGACTCTATTTGTCGCCGGAATGGCGCCGCGTCGCCGACAGCTCTGCAAAGCGCGGAGAGCGTCCGGATTCCCTCTCTCTCTCTCTCTCCATTCACTCATCCTTTGCTCCGGCCCCCATTCCTCTCGTCTTCCACCTCTGAAACGAACGTGCCCACCATCAAACCCAACCCCTCTCTCCCTTCTGCTTTGAAACTTGGCGAGAGCGACTCTCTCCAACCCCTGTGCCTTCCCACGAGCCCCGTCCTGCAGCGGCGACGCCGAGTGGACGATCCATGGAGGAGGAGCAGGGGCCTGCGGAGGTGCCTCCGGCCGGGGATGGGGCGCAGCCCGGCGATCCAGACGTGCGTTTCGGGCTTTCGGGAGGGGGAGCAGCTTGATGGCCCCTCCCCCGCCTTTTTCTCCTCACACGCCCGCCCGCCCCCCTCTTTTCCAATCCGCACACAACCCACAGGCGCAGATCTTCACCATTCGCGACCTGGACACGGGCGCGCGCATGCACCTCGACGCCTACGAGCGCGCGGCGTCGTCAACAGCGGCGTCCACGCCGCGCGGCGCCGCGAGCAAAACCGGGGAGCTGGACCGGCCGCGCCCGCGCGCCAGCGACGGCGGCAGCAGCGGCGGCGGCGGGGGCGGACGCGCCAGCCCCTCGTCCCCCCGGGCCGGGCGCGCGCCGGCCGAGGTCAGAGGACAGCAGCAGCAAGAGCAGCAGCAGCAAGAGCGGCAGCAAGAGCAGCAGCAGCAAGAGCGGCAGCAAGAGCAGCAGCAGCAGCAGCACCCGCAGCGCGCCCGGGCGGCCGCCGCCGCCGCCGCCGCCGCCAGCGCCAGCGCCAGCGCGCGGCTCAAGTCATGGTCGGCAAAGGCGGCGGCGAGAGCGCGGCAGGCGGTGGGCGAGCTCAAGGAGGAACTGCGGGAGCGCGGGGAGCAGCACCGGCGGGCGTCTTTCGCGCGGGAGGGGGGGTCGTCGCCCGGGCAGCAGCAGCAGCAGCACGAGGCGGCGGCAGCAGCGGCGGGCGCCGGCCAAAGCGTCGGCGGCGGCGGCAGCGGCGGGTGCGGCGGCGTCAGGCCCGCCCCCGCCGCTGCCGCGCCCGCCCACGAGCCGTCGCAGCCCGCCCGGCCCTTCTCGGCGCCCGCCTACGGCTCTGCTGGCGGAGGCGCGAGCTCGCCGCCGCCGCAAAGCGCGCCTCCTCCTCGTCCACCTCCTTCCCCTCCTCCCCCGCCTCCTCTCCCGCCGGCGCCGGCGCTGTCGTCGCCGCCGCCTCGCGAACGGACGACCGGCGGCGGTGGCGCCCCCCTCCCGCCGCTGGTCAGCGGCCCGTCCGACCCCCTCGCGGACTTTATGCCATTGACGGCGTCGCGTCGGCAGACGGGCGCGTCCGCGCAGCCCGCAGTCGGCGAAGCCGCGCAGGCGGCGACGGGAGAGCAGCAGCAGGCGGCGGCGGCCGGGCGCGCGGGCCGCTCGAGCGGCGGCGGCGGCGGCGGCGGAAACGCGCCGCCCGCGCTCAAGCCCCTGGCGGCCGCGGCGGCCGCGGCGGCCCAGCGCGCGCGGGCGGCGGCGCTCGCCGCGGCTGCGGCCGCTCGAGAGAAGCACGCGCAGCTTCAGCAGCACTCGTTCGGGAGGAGCGGCGGCGGCGGCGCGGCGGCTGCGGCGGGGAAGGCGGTGGCTGAGGCAGAGGCGGCGGCGGCGCGAGAGGCAGAGGTGGCGCTCGTGGCGGCGACGGCCGAGCCCCTGCCTTCGCCGCCAGGCTCGCGCCCGCCTCCAGCAGAAGCAGCAGCAACAAAAGCAGCAGCGGAGGCGCCGACGACGGCGACGGCGGCAGAGCAGGCGGCGGCGGCCGTCGCGCCGTCCTCCTCGCCTCCTCCTCGCCCCCGGCCGCCGCTCCCCCCCCCAACCGCGGGCCCTCTGTCCGCGGGCATCGCGGCCCTGGCCGCCGCGGGACACCACCACCACCTGGCCGCCTCCCCCCCTCTGGCGTCGCAGGCGGCGCCCGCGGAAGGCTCCTCGCCCCCGCGCCCCCTGCCGGCGGCCTCGTCGCCGTCGCCCGAGGCGCCAATGGCAGCGACGCGAGAGGCGGCGGCGGCGGCGGCGGCTGTGGCGGCGGCGGCGGAGGCTTCTTCGCCGGTCGCGCCAGCAGAGCTCCTGCCAGAGCCCGCGGCCTCGACGTCGCCCGTAACTGCACCGATGACCGATCTCCGCCCGACGTCGCCGAGCCCTGGCATAGCAGCAACAGCAGCAGCAGCATCAGCATCAGCAGCAGCAGCAGCAGTAGCAGCAACAGCATCAGCAGCGGCGGCGGCAGCCGCCGCCGCCCCCGAGCCCGTCCCCGCCCTGGCCCGCTCGCCGCCCCCCTCGTTTCCGCGCGCCGCCCCGCCCGTCGCCCCCCCTTCGTTCATGCCACCGCCCGCTCCGGTCTGGCCGCCATACGTGGTCCCCGGCGCCTCGGTGCGCGTGGCCTCCAGCCGCCGATCCCCAAAGCTGTTCTCGTCCGCGCGGCTCGCGCAGCTGCTGCTGCCGGGCAACGGGCGCGGCGGCAACGGCCCGGGCGGCGGCGGCCAGGCCGGCGGCGGCGGCGGCGGCGCGGGCGGCGGCGGCGGCGACGGCGGCCCCGGCGGCGCGGCTGCCTGCGCCACGGGCACGGCCGTCTGGGCCCTCGCGTTTTCTCCCGACGGACGCTTCCTGGCGGCCGGCGGGCAGGACGCCGTCGTGCGCGTGTGGCAGGCCTCGGCCGCGCGCGCGCAGTCGCTCCCGGGCGCGGCGGCCATGGCGGCGGCGGCGGCGGCGAGCGCGCCCGGCGCGGCCGGCGGCGGCGGCCGCTCTCAGCAGCAGCAGCAGCAGCAGCAGCAGTGGGGCCCCTACTTCGGCGCGTCCCCCGTCCGCGATTGCCTCGGCCACCGCGGCGACGTGCTCGACCTGGCCTGGTCGCCGGGCGCCCGCTTCCTCGCCTCGGCCTCCGCCGACCGCTGCGTCCGCCTCTGGGCGGTGGCGTCGCCTTGCGGCGGCGGCGGCGGCGGCGGCGGCGGCTCGGCCTCTGCCGCCAAGGCCGCGGCCGCCCTCTCCTCGTCTTCCCCAAGCCACCCGGGCCAGGCCGTTCCTGCCGCCGCCGCCCTGCGCGTGCTGCGCCACCCGGACGTCGTCACGTGCCTGGCCTTTGCGCCGCGGGACCCCCTCCTGCCGCCGCCGCCGTATCCCCCGCCGCCGCCGGGCGCGAGCGGGCAGCCCGCCCCGTTGTCCGGCGCCTCGCCGCCTTTTCCGGCCGCCTGTCCCCCATCCCCGGGCGCGGGCGCGTCCGCGGGCCGCCTGCTCACGGGCTGCCTCGACGGCCGCCTGCGCGCCTGGGGCGTCGCGTGCGGCCGGGTGCAGGCCGCCGCCTCTGTCGGGAGCGGCGACGCCGTCACTGCGCTTGCCGTCGGCGCCGACGGCCGGCGCGCGGCGGTCGGGACGATGCGCGGGCGGTGCCGGTTCTACGAGCTGCCGCGGGCGCCCCCGCCGGAGGGGGACGCCCTGGGGGAGGGAGGCGAGGGCGGGCGGGAGCGGGGGGCCGACGACGAGGGCGGAGGAGGAGGAGGAGGGGCGTGGGCGGGCGGCGGCGGCGGGGCCGCCGGCGGCTATGGCCGCGCCGCCGCCGCGCCCGGCCACCCTCTCAAGCGCAGCGCGGGACGCCGCGCCGCCGCCCAAGGCCCCCCGCCCGTGCCCCTTGAGTACGTGGCGCAGGTGGACGTGCGCAACCAGCGCGGCCACTACGCGGGCGGGCGCAAAGTCAGCGGCATCGTCGCCATCCCGCCGCCGCCGCCGCCGCCCTCCTCGTCGTTGTCCTCCAACGGCCTCGCGGCGGCGGACGGCGCCGGCGGCCGCGGCGGCCAGCTCGTCAACGCGGGAGGCGCGGGCGGGCCCGGTCCCTCCTCCGCGGCCGGGCGCGCGGCGGGCGGCGCCGGAGCCAACAGCAGCAGCAGCAGCAGCAGCGCGGCGGCCAACAGCGCGGCGGCGGCGAGGGCGGCGGCGAGGGCGGCGGCGGCGGCGGCGGCCAGCTGGCGCCCGCACCAGTTTTTGGTCTCGACCAACGACTCGCGCCTGAGGCTGCTGGACGGCTTCACGCCCGTGGTCAAGTACAAGGGGCACCGCAACGCCGCGGGCCTGCAGCTGCGCGGGGCCGCGGCCCCCGCGGCGGACGCGGTGGCGTGCGGCTCGGACGACGGGTGGGTTTACCTCTGGCGGCGGCTGCCGCTGCCGCCGGCGGGCGCCGCGGCGCTGGCGGCGGTCGGCGCGTCGGCGGCGGCGCTCGGCGGCGGCGGCGGCGGCGGCGGCGGCGGCGGCATGGGGGGCATGGGGGGCATGGGCGGGGCCGGGGCGGGCGGCGCGTCCGCCGGCGGCAAGAACCCGCACTACGACGCGTTCCAGGCGCACGAGGCGGGGGCGGCGGCCACCGCGCTGGCATTCGCGCCGGCGCGCGGGTGGTGCCGGCGCACCGCGGCGGCGGCCGCCCCGCGGGCGGGCGGCGGCGGCGACGGCGACGCACCCGCGCCTGCGCCGCCGCGCCTCGTCGTCGTCACGGGCTGCGCCAACGGCGCGCTGCGGGTGTACGAGCTGTCGTGAAATGAGGTGTTCAAAAACGACTCGCCCTCTTTTCCCCCCGGCCTCTCGATCCCGCGTATAGGGTGTTACAATCATCAGCCGACCTCGAGGACAAAAGACACAAGTGCGATGAAAAATGAGGAAAATTTGGCATCAATTGTGATGGTGGCGGCAAAAATCGCGCTCGCTCGCTCAATACGGCGGCGGCGGAAGTCGCCAGGCGGGGTTTTTGGTGTTTTTCAAGGGCGGCATGCAATCATTGGTCGCCGGCGCCCTCTTCGAGAGAGGGGTCGCGCGGCGTGCGCTCGGCCCCTGGTGACCAGGTGTGCATGTGAGGGGCGGTGGAGGGGTCTCAAAAATGGAGGAAGACAAGCCATTGGCAAAAAGTGGCGGCGGCGGCAAAAAGAGGCAATCTGCCCCTCCTGCGTGGGAGGTTGTGTCATCTTTGGGGGCGGCAAGGAGCGCGCGCGCGAGCCATGACAGAAAAATGAGGGTGGCCGCGGAGAGAAAGATCGGGTGAGAGGGGGCGCCGTTTGGCAATTGCCGCCTCCTTTTCCCGCTACTGCCGCTCTTGCCGCTCCTCCGACGATCGGCCGAGCGTGCGCTTTCGCCCCGCCCGTCGCGCCACGTTCAAAGGGGGCGGGTGAGGGTGTTGCGGGTTAATCCGTGCGATGCGTTTCCTTTGACCGGCGGTTGAGTGCATTGAAACGGGGTGGAGGGGGGCGGGAGGAGCAAAACTTGCGACCGGAGAGAGAGAGGGAGCGCGAAAGGGCGCGCGGGTCTCTCTTCTGCCGCCGGCGGAGGAGGAAACGAGGAGGAAAACATACAAGGCGAGGCATGCGAGCGATCGCTTGTTGCGATCGCCGGCGTTGTGAGGAGGCGCCTGCAGCGCGCTCTTGCTGCTGCGGCGGCTGCTCACGCGGCCGCTCTTGCTTGCCCAAAAGCGCCGCCACCACCGTCGCCGGTGCCGCTGCCGCCCGCCGCGCGCGCTGCGCCCGCGGCGCCGCTCTTGCCGCTGCCGCCGTCCTCCTCCTCGTCGTCGGCGTTGCCGCTGCCCGCGCCGCCAGAGCCGTTGCCGTTGCCGTCCGCGAGGGCGGCCCCCGAGCCGGCGGCGGCGGGCACGGCGGCGTTGGCGCTGCCGCTGTTGTTGCCGCTGCCGCCGCCCCCGCCGCGGCTGCCGGTGCCGCCGCTCGCGCAGTCGGCCGCGGCCGCGCCCGCGGGCCCGGCGGCGGCGGTGGCGCCCGTCGCGCTCGTCGGGAGGCTGGCGCGCGCGGCGGCGGCGGCGGCGGCGGCGGCGGCGGCGGCGAGGGCGAGCTGCGCGCTGGTCTTCGCCGCCGCCTCGGGCGACGGGCGGGGCGGGGGGCGCGGCGGGGGCGCGGCGGCAGCGGGAGCCGCTTGCCGCTGGGCGGGCGCGGCGGCGGCGGGCGCGGCGGCGGCGGCGGGCGGGCCCGCCATCGGCGCCGACGGCGCCGCCTCGCTGTTGTCGGGCGAGGCGGCGGACGCGCTGGCGGCGCCCGCGGCGCCGCGGCGGCGCTTGGCGGCCGGGGCGGCCTTGGCTCCGGCGCCCCCGGAGGGCGGCGGGGGGAGGCCCGAGGCGGCGCGCTTGCGCCCGCCGCCGGGCGGGCTGGCGCGGCGGCCGCCGGCAGCAGCGGCGGCGGCGGCGGTGGCAGTGGGTGGACGCTGCGCCCGCGGGCTGGCGCTGGCGTCCCCGCCGCGCGCGGGCGAGGGGCCCTGCGTGTGGATGGCGATGGCCGGCTCCGCCGCCGGCCTCGCCGCCGCCGCCGCCGGGGCCTGGTGGGGGTGGGGGGCGCGGGCGCCGCCGGGGCAGGCGGCGGCGGCGGCGGCGGCGCCGGCAGGGGACCACGGCCGCTGCTGCTGCAAGAGCTCGGCCGCAAAGGCCGCGGAGGCCATGGCGCCCCCCCCGGCGCCTTCGCTTCCCTTGGTGACCCAGCCGGCGTTGGCGACCGCCCACCGCAGGCGCTCGGCGGCCGCGACTTGCTCGTCGCCGGCGCGCAGCGAGCCGGCGGCAGCGGCAGCGGCAGCGGCAGCGGCGGCGCGGGCGGCCTCCTGGCCCTGCTGCTGCTGCTGCTGCTGCTGCTGCAGCAGCAGGGAGACCTGCGCCGAGGCCCACTGGTTGACAAAGGAGGTCAGCTCGGCCGCGGGGAAGGCGACGACGCCCCGAGGCTGCGCCGGGGGCGCCCGGGCGGCGACGCCGGCAACAGCGGCGGCGAGCGCAGACGCCGGCATGGCGGGCGCGGGCGCGGCGGCGGCGGCCGGGGGGCTGCGCTCGCGCGAGCAGCAGGCGCTGTCCACGTCCGAGCCGCGGCCCTGCTGCTGCTGCTGTCGCCGAGGCGCGTCGGCGTCGGCCGTCGCCGTCGCCAGGAGAGCCGCGCCGAGGGCCACCGCAGCCGCCGTGTTGCCGCCGGCGCGAGGAGAGGCGGCGGCGGCTGCAGCGGCTGCGGCGGCGGCTGCAGCAGCGGCAGCGGCGGCTGCGGCTGCGTCGGCGGCGTCGGCGGCGGCGGCGGCGGGCTGCCCGGCGGCGGCGCGGGCGGCAGCGCGGCTGCCTCCTCCCCCGCCGCCGCCCTCGGTCGTGGCCGTGGCCTCGGCGTACAGGGCGGGGTTGGCGCGCGCCGCGGCGAGCGCGGCCTGGGCGGCCGCGGCGGCCGCTGCCGACTGCTGCTGGCGGCGCTGCTGCCGGCCGGTTGAACGGCCCCCGTCGTGGTTGTTGTTGTTGGCCGCGGCGGCGTCGGCGGCAGCGGCGGGCGCTCCGTCGCCGCCGCCGGCCGCAGCGGCCGCCGCAGCAGCAGCGGCCGCGCTGGGGCCGGCGACCCCGGCCACGCCCGCCCCGGCCGCGCCTTCGCCACCGCCGCCGCCCGCCGACGTCTGTCCTCCGTCGGGCGACGCCGACGGCGGCGCGCGCGCCTTGGCGGCGGCGGCAGGCGCCTCATTGCCGCTGCAACCGCCGCCGACGCCGCCGACGCCGCCTCTGCCGTTGTTGTCGTTGGGGCCCGCCGGTGCGCCGCTGCCGCTGCCGCTTCCAAACGGGCCCGTCGCGCCCGCGGCCGGGCCGCCGCCGCTCCCGCTGCCGCCGCCGCCGCCGCCGTTGTTGTTGGTGTTGGTCCCCCGGCCCGTGCCCGCCGCCGGCTTGGCGTTGCTGGCGTTGCCGCCGCCGCCGCCGCCGTGGGGGCGGCCGGCGCTGTCCTCCGCGCGAGGGGCCGGCGCGCACGGCGGGGCAGCGAGAGGCTGCTGCTGCTGCTGCTGCTGCTGCTGCGGCGGCGGCGGCTGCTGCGGCGCCGGCGGCGGCAGCAGAGCGAGGGGCATCGCCAGCGCGAGCGTCTGCCGCGCGGCCAGCGCCGCCGGAGGCAGGCCGAAGAACGGGAAGCCGGACGGCGGCCGCGCGGCGAGCGCCTCCTGGACCTCCCGGCTGGCGGCGCCCACGACGGCGGCGGCAGCGGCGGCGGCGGCGGCGGCGGCGGCGGCGGCCACCGCGGCCACGGCGATGTCGGGCGGCTGCTGGTGGTGCTGCTGCTGCTGGTACTGCTGCTGGTGCTGCTGGTGCTGCTGCTGGAGGAGGGCGAGGCGCTGGGCGCCGCCGTCTGCTTGCTGCTGCTGCAGCTGCTGCTGCTGCTGCTGCTGCTGCTGCATCTGCTGCTGCATCTGCTGCTGCTGCTGGATTCGAAGCTGCTGCTGAATATGCTGCTGCTGCTGCTGCTGCTGCTGCTGCTGCTGCTGCTGCTGCTGCTGGGCGAGGGCGCGCCCGTGCTGCAGCGACTGCTGCAGCGACGGCGGCCGCGGCAGGTTGGCCGGCGCCAGGGCGCTGACCGGGCGCGCGTGGAGGGGCTGGCGCGGGCCGCCGGCCGACGGCGCGGAGGGACCGGCGGCGGCGGCGGCGGCGGCGGCGGCGGCGGCGGCGGCGGCGGCGGCGGCGGCGGCGGCGGCGGCGGCGGCCCGCTCTCCTGGCCGGCGCTTGGGCCGGGGCGGCGGCACGACCAGGCCGACGTGCTCGTCGGCCGCGGACGCGGCGACGGAGGCCTCCGCCTTGACGCCCCGCTGCTGCTGCTGCTGCTGCCGCTGCTCGCCGTCCGCCTCGTCGTCCTCGTCGCCGCCGCCGCCGTCCTCGTCCTCGTCGTCGTCACCGCCGCCCGCGGCGGCGGCGGCAGCGCCGTGCGCGGCGGCGGCGGCCGCGCGCTTGCGCGTCACCTTGGCGAAGAACTTCTGCGCGTGCGAGCGAATCTGCACGGCCGTCTTGGAGCCGATGTGCTCTTTAGTTTTGGGGGTTTGGTTTGGTGTGTGGTTTGCTGGTTTGCTGGTTTTTTGTTTTCGATCGATGAGCGGCGGCGGTCGGCGTCTTTTTTTTTGGTCTTTTCCGCGGGTTCCGAGCGGCGCGCGGAAAAGCAACCCAACATCGAGTTGAAACGCACCTTGCACCTTGCCCCACGCGCGCCCGTACAGCTTGATGGCCTCCACGAAACGCGCATGCTCGGCGTCGCTCCAGCGCTCGCGCGGGCGCGACAGCGTGTACTGCTTGCGGCCGGCCGACGAGCCGGGCGTCTCGGACCGAGGGGGCTGCGTTTTCGCGTTTTCGCGTTTGGCGTTTTTCGAAGGGGCGCTTTTTGCGTCGAGGCGGCGTTTGTGTGAGCGGCGGCGGCGGCGTGTTTCCGCCATCCGTTTCCTTCCCTCGGGCGGCGCCGAGAAGCCCGATCCCGGCGGTGCATCCCGTCCATCGCTTGGAGCGCGCGCGTCAGGTCTGCAGCGGGGACAACCGACCAAACGGCGGGGGGGCTCTTTTTATGTAAACGCTGCGAAAAGCCCGATGGAAAACGCGCCGCGTTCTCAGGGGTCCTACCTTGGCCTCCGCGGCGGGGTCTGCCTGCGAGTCCATGTGCCGGTGCTCTCGTTTACTTTTGGGGAATGGGGTGCGCCTCCATCGGGCGGGCGGAAGTTGTTCTTGGAAAGGGGGAGGAGGAGGAGGAGGAGGGGGGAAAGCGTCCGGCGACCTTTTCCTTTTCTTTTCGCGCAAAGGCACGCCTGTGTCTGTCAGTCTGGGGCAGCTCTGAATGGGTGGGTGGGTCATCAATGACGATGCACCCCGAGCTCGCCGCGTCGCCTCATAGGGGGACCCCCGGGAGGAAACCCGTGCCGCCGCCCGCGAAGCGGCTAACGGCTTTGCGGGTTTTGTGCGGCTGCCGCTTTTTGCTTTTTGCTCTAGCGCTTTTCTTTTGCCTTTTCAAACGCCCCGTCTTAAACCGCCGATCGCCGCGCACATACGTCAAGGCAGGCAGGGGGCGGGCAGCAGCAGCTCTGCGCAGAGCGCCGCGCGAGGCACGGCGACGGGCGAGGCGCCAGGCCCGGCCGGCACGACGGCCGCCGACGACGTCAAAGCGGCCCCCGCGCCGCTGCTGCCATTGTCCCGCCCTTCGCCCACGACCAGCAGCAGCAGCTCCTTGCGCCCGTCCGGCCAGTGCGCCTCGACCTGGCCGCGCGCCAGGAAGTGGTACACCTGCAGGCCCGTGGCGGGGTGCGAGACCTGCCACGTGCGCGACACCGCGTAAAAGTACTCGACGCGCGAGGGCTGCTGCTGCTGCTGTTGCTCCTGCTGCTGCGCGCCGCCGCTGGGGGGGGAAAAAGACGACGGCGCCGCCGCCGCCGCCGGGGCAGAAGGGTAGACGCACCGCTCGGCGTCGCCGTTTGGGAACCGGTCGAGGCGCTCGGCGACGCGGCCGTCTCCAGTGGTGGTGGTGCGGCGGGTGCCGTCGGGGAAGTCGACGACGATCTCGCGGGCCTGCGGCTGCTGCTGCTGCTGCTGCTGCCTCTGGGCGCGGGCCGGGCAGGGACTGACCGCCGCGCCTGCCGCCCATGGCACCGGCGGCGGCGGCGGCAGAGGCGCCGCCGCCCCAAACGCCGCCCACCCGCCCTCGTGACGCGGCGGACGCGACCCCTCTCGGAAGGGCGGAGGCGGCGCCGCCGCTGCCTGCGCCGCCGGGCGGCCCAGCGCCGCCGCCCCCGCCCCCCCCAGCGAGAGCGCCGCGTCCCCTCCCGCCCCCGCCGCCCGCCAGTCCTCCAGCCGCCGCGCCTCGTGCCATCCGACCTCTGCCCTCAGCGCCGCCACCTGCGCGCGCAGCCCGTCCGCCTGCCGCCGCAGGCGCGCGCTCTCGAGCCGGTGGCGCGCCGCCAGCGCGCCGCCCGCCGCGCGCTCCTTGCCGAGCGCGGCGGCTAGCCGCTCGGCGGCAAGGCGCGCACGGCGGCCGCCGTCGGCGGCGCCGCTGGCCGCCGCTGCAGCGGGGGAGAGGGGACGCGCCGCCGAGAAGGAGGGAGACGTCGCCGCCGCCGCCGCAAAGCCGGCCGTCTCGAGTGGCGGGAACGCGCAGTGGCGCGCGCGCGCCTGGTGACCGCCGGCATCGGCGCCGCCGCCTTGGCCGCCTTGGCCGCCGCCGCCGCCGCCGCCGCCTGTCGCCGCCAGCGCCGCCTCGGCTGCCGCCTCGGCCGCCTCTGCCGCGGCCCGCCGCTCGGCCCCGGCCCTTGCCAGCGCGTCCCGCGCCTGCCGGTGTGCGGCCTCGGCCTCGGCGCGCGCCATCGCGCCTTGCCGCGCGCGCGCCTCGCGCTCGAACGCGGCGCGCTCAGCCCGCAGCTTGCCCGCTGCCCGCTCGAGGTCGGCGCGGGCGGCGGCCAACGCGCCGGCCTCGGCGGCCAGGCGCTGCGCGGCGGCGGCCGTGGCGGCGGCGGCCGTCGTCGGGGCGGTGGCGCTGGCGACGAGGGCGCTTGCGGCGGCGGGGCGGCCGCAGTCGTCGCGGTCGTGGCCACCGCCGCTGCCGCCGCCGCCGCCGCCGCCGCCGCCTCTGTCGTCCCTGCCGGCTCGCCGCGGCTGGGTCGGCAGCGGCGGCGGCGGCTTGGCCGTGCCAGTGCCGACCCGGCCGCTGCCGCCCGGCCGCGCAAAGGGGCGGGACGGGGTCGGCGGGCGCTTGGCGGCGGCCGCGGCGGCCGCGAGGATGCGACGCCGCCGCTCGGCCTCGGCCTCGCCGCGCAGCTGCGCCGACTGCTGCGCCGCCGCCTCCCGTCCCGCGGCGGCGGCGCCCGCGGCGGCGGCGGCCGTGGCCCCGGCCGCGCGCCGCACGAGGGCCTCGAGCGGCGGGGAGCGGCGGGACGGGGGGGACGGCGGCGGCGGGTCCTGCCGCGAAGGGTCGCGCTCGTCGTCGTCTTTGTCGTCGTCGTCCTCTTGCTCCTGGCCTTTCCGTTCGTCTTCCTTCTGCCGCTGGCCGGCCCCTGTGGCAGAGCGCGAGGCGTCGCCGCCGCTGCCGCCGTCCCCGTCCCCCTCCCCCTCCGCCTCTTCTCCTCGCCGCCCGCCCGCGCCGTCTTCGTCGTCCTGCTCAAACCACGACAGCGCGGCAGCCTTCTCGCGCTCGATGAGCGCGCGCACGCGCTCCAGGATCCGCTCGGCCTCCCGATCGTCGTCGTCGTCGTGGTCGTCGTCATCGTTGTTGTCTCCGCCGTCGTTGCCACCGCCGCCGCCTGCGGCCTCGTCGCCGTCCTCGTCGTCCTCGTCGCGGGGCGCGGGCGTGAGCGTCGGCGGCGTCGGCCGCGCCACCACCGTCGCCGACCTCGCGCTGACCACGGCGGGCCTGCGCAATCGGCAGCCGGAGCTCACGGTCACCGCCAGCGCAGCAGCAGCAGGCTTGGCGGCCCGGATCGAAAGAGAAGCGGAGGGGGTCGCCGCCGCCGCCGCTGCCGCGCCAAACGGCCGGCCGAAAGCAGAGGCGGGAGCAGGCGAGGCGGCGACCGCGGCGGCGGCGGCCTCGGCCGCGCCGCGCCACGAAGCGGCGGCGGCAGACGGGGCCGCCCGGGGCAAAGGCGCCTTGCTGAACCGATCCGGGCAGCACTCCTCCGCGCTCAGCTTGCGCCCGGGCCGCCTGCGGAACGCCGTCAGGCGCTGGGCCGTGCCCTCGCCCCGCCGCAGGAACGGCCGCCGCCGCTCGCCGCAGGCGGCGCCGCCGTCGTCGTCGTTAAAAATAGAAGCGGCGCTGGTCCACCCGCCGCCGCCGTCCCCGCCGAGCCCGCCGCCTCCGATGGCGTCCTCAAATTCCCCGTGGCCCGGGTAGTGCATCGAGGTTTGCCGCAGGGGGGTTGGCGCGCCGTGTGCGGGCGCCATCAAGGACGCCCGATCGATCGATCAGCGTGGTCAAACTCTCTCCTCCTTCTCTCTCCTCTTCTTGCAGCCACGACGATGGTGTTCTACAGATTTTACTTGGGAGAGGAGCATGTGATGGTAACGCGTGCCTTATAACTTGGGTCGAGGAGGAAGCGGCGGGGGGGAAACAGGTCGGGAGGAGGCGGCTGAAAGAGGAGGAGAGGCGAAACAAGGAGTGGGCGGCGCCAAGCAAGAGGGAGGGAGGGGGGATGCAGCGACGGGGGCGCGGCCACGGGGGGCGAGACAGACGCACACAGACAAGGCGCGGTCTGATCATCGCCCTCCGTCGCCCTTGCCGTCCGTCGCCGACGACGGCCGCGACGACGGCAGCAGGATGCCGCCCCCCCCTTCCTCCGCCGACAGCATCGCCGCCGCCGCCGCGCCGCCCTTGCCGCCGCCGCCGATGATGCCCATCCCGCCGCCCATCCCGCCGCCGCCGCCGCCGCCGCCGCCGCCGCCGCCGCCCGCGCCCGGCGCCAGCGGCGTCGGCGGGTAGGCCGCGCACAGCGCCACCTGCAGCGCCCCGAGCAGCATCCCGAACGCGTTGGGCGCCCACACGAACGCGTCGCCCACGGCGAGGCCGTACGCCGACCACAGCGCGCCGTTCAGGGCGTTCATCGCAGCAAAGGGCAGCTGCAGCGGCGCCGAGTTGCGGCCGCGCAGCACGCGCGCCAGGACCGACAGCGGCGACGCGTAGAATACGAGGAGGACGGACACGGCGACGTACCCCCAGGCGGCGGCGGCGCGGTCGAGGGGGAGGCCGGAGAAGGCGACGGCGGCGCCCGCGGCCGCGAGCAGGCCGGAGAAGAAGAGCGACGCGCGGACGGCCGCCTCGCCGGCCGCCGCCGCCGCGTGCGCCGCCGCCGACCCGCCGGCCGGCGGCGGCCCGCCCTGCCCCCCGCCGCCCCCGCCCCCGCCCGCCGACCCCGCCAGGCCCACGCACGTCAGCAGCATGAACTGCGCCACGAGCGACCCGAAGAAGTTGGACGCCAGGATGTAGGGGTCGCGCCGCAAAAAGGCGTAGACCAGCCAGGCGAGGCAGTTTGCCTGCATCGCGGAAAACACCAGCGGGTTGAGGCCGCCGCCCAGGGTTCCCAGGCGGCGGGCGGCCAGGACGGGCCGCAGGGGCGAGAGGAACAGGGCGTTGGCGACGGCGACGCCGAGGGCGGGGACGAAGTGCTCGAGGAAGAGGCCCATGATGTTTTCGTTCTTCGTTTCGGGCTTGGTCTGTGTCGCGCACGTTGTGTTGTTTTGCGCGTTTTTTTTTTTAAGCGCGAGCGGCGGGCGGCGGCGGCGAGAAATAAAAAAGGAGGGATTGGGTCCAGATGGGGAGAGAGCTGTCTCGGCGCGCAGCAAGCCGCCGCAGCAGCAGCCGCAGCAGCAGTTGCACTGGTCACACCAGGTCGAGGAGGCGCGCCACGGAGAGCGAACGAGATGGGGGCCCCTCCTCGCGTGACGTGGGCCGAGACGCGTCGTGCGGTCGTGCGCGCGCACCACTTGGAGATTGGATGCGCCAGGCAGGGCTTCGAGCTGCTGTTATTAGGTTGATATGCGGGCGGGGCGGCGATTCTGGTCGTTTGGCCAAGGAGAGGGGCACCGTGGTAGCTCCAGGTACAGCACCTCCAGGACCCGCGTCAGCAGCAACAACAAAAACACTTCTCACCGCCCGCCGCTTGGGGCGCTAAAAAAGGCGGCGGCAGGGGGGCGAGCGGCCGCGGCAGTTGTTTGTTGTTGCTGCTGACGCGGGTCGTGGCAGAGGTCGCAACGTGGCATGGAACGCAAGAAGAGCAGCATCAGGAAAAGTGTTACACATGACAGGCATCCGTCAGCGCGCGCTCGTCTTGCTGTCGCCGCCGCCGCCGCCGCCGCTGCCCCCCGCGGAGCCGTCGCCAGGCCCGCCGCCCGGCCCGCCGCCCCCTTGCTGCTCCCGCCGCCGCCGCTCGGCCGCCGCACGCAGCGCCGCCATCGCCTTGGCCCGCCCCGCCGACACGCCGCCCCCGCCCGCGCCGAGGCGCTCCGCCGCGTCCACCAGCTGCCGGTACAGCTCGTCCATCAGGGCGCGGGCGGCCGCCGGGTCGGACAGCATGGCCTCGACGGCGGCAACCGCCTCGCGCGAGTCGGCCGCGTCGCCGTCCCCAAGGTCGGGAGGGGCGGCGGCGGCGGCGGCGGCGGGGGAGGCGGCGGCGGCGGCGGCGGCGGCGGCGGCGGCCGTCGTGCGGCGCAGGAAGGCGAGGGCAATGCGCCGGCCGTCGTCCGAGCGCAGCATGTCGTCGAGCAGCGCGCGCACGTCGGCGACCTGGTGCGCCAGCTGCGCCGGCGTGGGGAGGCGGTCGCCGTCGGCGTCGCCGTCGCCCTCGTCCGTCTCGCCGGCCGCCTTGTCGGTTTTTGCCGCCTTGTCGGTTTTTGCCGCCTTGTCGGTTTTTGCCGCCTTGTCGGTTTTTGCCGCCTTGTCGGTTTTTGCCGCCTTGTCGGTTTTTGCCGCCGCCGCCGTCCTCCGGGGGGGCAACAGGCGCCCCCGTCCCGCCGCCGCGGCCGCGGTCGAGGGGGGGCCCGCGGGCGCGGCGGCGCCCGTCAGCAGGCCAGGCTCGCCGTACAGCCGCTCGGCGCGCGCCTCGAGCTCGGACAGGGAGCGCGCGCGCCGGCGCACGGGCGGCGGCGACGGCGACGCGGCAGGTGCGGCGGCGGCGGCGGCGGCGGCGGCGGCAGGCGAAAGCGAGCAAGACGCAGCGTCAGTCGCCGCCGCCGCCACCGCAGCCGCGACAGCCTCTTCCCCCGCCCCTCCGCCCCCGCCCGCCTCCCGCACCGCCAGCGCCCGGTCCACCCGCTCCATGCTGCGCGCCAGCCGCGCCGCCGCCCGCACCGCCCGCTCCAGCCGCCGCGCCCGCTCCATCGCTTTTTTCCCCTCGGCCGCCCGCCTGCGCGCCATCCGCGCCGCCCCGAGCCGCTGGTACCCGCAGAATAGCGCCTGCGCCGCGAACGAGCCCGCCGCCGGCGCGCACAGGTTTCCCGTGGCGCAGAAGGCGAGTCCCGCGGCCAGCGAGCCGCCGGCCGACCTCAGGGCCTCGGTGCCGAGCAGAGCGGTGGCCTGGGGCCCGACCAGGGCGCGCAGGGCGCGGCGGACGGCGGCCGCGCGCTCGGCGGCGCCCTCGCCCGTGTCGCCGCCGTCGACGTCCTCCGGCGCGCCGCCTCCAGCGCCGCCTCCAGCGCCGCCGCCGATCATCACTGTGGCGCGCGCGGGAAAGTCTGCGCCGCGCGCGAGGCGGAAGACGGCGAGGCCCATGACGCCCGCGCCCGTGAGCAGGACGGCCGCGAGCTTGGCGGCGTCCGGAAGGGCGATCAGCCCGTCCGACAGAGAGGCGATGCCGGCGGCGGCGCCAAAGGCCGCCGAGGGCGCAGAGGCCGCCGCCGCCGCAGAGGCCGCCGCCGCAGAGGCCGCCGCGCCGCCGGCAACGGCCGCGCCGCCGCCGGCAGCCCCCGCGGCCCCCGCCGCCGCCGCCGTGGCCCCGGACGATGCCGCCACCAGCGCCTCCAGCGGCCGGAGCAGCCAGCCCGGCGCCGCGACCTCGTCGTCCAGCCCGGCCTCGTAGGCACGGTCCCGCAGCCACGCGGCAAGTAAACCCAGGCCGACGGCGCGCTGGAGCATCTCCTCCCCCAGGACGGACGCGGCGACGACGGCGCCCTCCTCAAAGGGCGACAGCGACGCGCCCGGGTTGTTCTTGGCGTGGTAGGCCTGCTGCGACGCGAGGGCGGAGACGAGGCGCACGGGCAGGGCGACGCGGTCGATGAGGGGGCCGCCGCCGCCGCCGCCGCCGGGTCTCGGGGCCGGCGAGGAAGCGGCGGCGGCAGACGAGGGCGGCTGGGCGACCGAGGCCGCGCCGGCCGCGGCCGCGGCGGCGACGGCGGCCGCGCCGGCCGCGCGGGCCTTGGCCGCTGCGGCGGTCTCCTCCGCCTCTTCCTCGGCCAGCTGCTGCTGTCGCCGCGCCGCCGCCGCCGCCACGTCCCGCGCTTTCTGAGCGGCGGCGGCGGCGGCAGCCAAGGAGGCGGCGTATGCGTCCGCGAGGCTCGTGCCCGTCCGCTTTGCTCCGTCTTGTCCTTGTCCGTCTCCCTCTGCCTCACCTCCGTCTTGGGGCGCGGAGGAGTAGGGGGCGGTGGCGGGCGGCGGCGTCGGCGGCGCGGCCCGCACCTCTTCGTTTGCCGCGACCGGCGCCGCCGGCACCGCCGCCGCCGCCTTGGGCGTCGCTGCCGCCGCCTTGGGCGTCGTCGGCACGAGGCGGTCCAGCAGCGCGGCCGTCGCCGAGACCGGCGGCAGCAGCGATGACGGCGGCAGCAGCGACGACGGCGGCAGCAGCGACGACGGCGGGAGCAGCGAGGACGGCGGCAGCGGCGACGACGGCGCCGCCGCGGCTTCCGCCGCCGCCCGCGCCGCCGGCCAAGGCCCCCCGCCGCCCGTCAGCGCGCGCCGCCGCGCCTCCTTGGCGCCCGCGCGCGCCTCCACCGCGCGCGACCGCGCCTTGAGCGCCGCGCCCAGGTCGTGCGCCGCCACTCGCCCGACACCGCCCCCTCGGCCGAGAGGCGTCTCGAGCCCGTCCTCCGCCGCAGACCAGTCGGGAAGCATGAGCGCGGCGTCCAGCAGCGCCACGGGCGCAAAGCAGAGCAGCCCGACCAGGGCGTTGGGCGCGTCCCATCGCCAGCCTCCCAGGGCGTCGAGGCCGAGGGCCCAGGCGGCCAGGGCGGCGACCGTGCCGGGTATGGCGCCGTACTCGAGGCAGTAGGAGAGGGTGCGGAGCGCGCGCAGGCGGCGGAGGCCGAGCGCGGCGTCGCGGAGCTGCTGCTGCGGGCCCCCGGAGGCGGGCGGGCGGTCGGGCTTGCGGTCGAGGAGCGGCGCGGGCGGCTTGTTGCCGCCGGCCTCCGTCTTGACGCCGTCTTTGGGGTCGGGCGGCGGCGAGGGTGGCGGCGGCGATGGCGGCGATTGCGCTTTGGGGTCGTCGCCGTTGCCGCTGCCGTCCCCGTCGTCGGTCGCGCGGGCGGGGGGCGGCGACCGCCGCGCCCGCCTCGCCGCCGCTGCCGACGACCGGAGCGGGCGGCCGGCGCCGGCGACGGCGACGACAGCGGTCCTCCGCGGCGTCGATCGCTGGGGCGCTCGGGATGCCGGGCCCGCCGCCGCGCCGACCCGCGCCCGTGCCACGATCATCACGGCGCGCGCGCTGTGGCAGGACAAAAGGGGAGCAGACGCGAGAAAAGCTTTTCGTTTGGGCCGAGAGACGCTTTCTGTGCTTCCCGTGCGCTGGCCAGATGCTGAGGTTGCGTTGGTCCGATGCAAGCAAGGGTCGGAGATGCGATGGTCCGAGGTCTGTAGTGTACACGCGTTTTGGCAGGATGTGTCGCGTGCACGGGGAGGCGCGGGAAGCGAACACTTGAGCGCGGCGTCGCCGCCACACACTCGTCGCCGTTGTCGTCGTCCGGCCAAACGCCGCGGGCGTCGCTCATGCGCCCTCGTCGTCTTCAAGAAACCGAGATTGTTTTTCCCGCATTAAAACACAACAAGCTAGGCCTTCTTCTTCTGCTGGTCTGCCAGGGCCAGGGCCACCTGGTTGCGCAACCGGAACGTCCGCACCGCCGCCAGCAGCGCGGGTCCCTGCGCCGCCCACCCGCTGCCGCCCGCCCCAGTGCTGCCGCCGCCGCCCCCGCCGCCGCCGCCGCCGCCGCCGCCGCCGCTGCCGACCGCCGCCGACCCGCCCGCCACGTACACCTTGCCCCGCGACGCGGCGGCCGCGAGCACCGCGCGCTCGTCCCCGCCCCGCGCCACGAACTCGTAGTAGTAGTAGCTCACGGGCGGGATGGGCACGGCGCCCAGCGGCGTCTCGCGGGAGGCCAGCGCCTCGGTCGCCGACGACGCCGCCACGAGCCGGGAGCCACGCGGCAGCAGGAGCGAGGCGGCCTCCTCCGGCGTGCCGAACGCGCTGATGTCGCCGACCTGCACCAGGGTCGGGCGGAGGGTCTGGGCCTGGCGCACGATGACGCTCAGGAGGGCGGCGGGGGCGGTGCCGCCAGGGAGCGGGGGCGCGTCGAAGCGCGCGCGCAGCGGCGAGCGCGGCGCCGCGGGCCCGCCGGAGCGCTTGGGGTCGCGCGGCGGCGGCGCCGAGAGGTCCTCGCGGTAGGTGTAGCCGCGCGGGTAGCTGATGGACCAGTCGTTGTCGAGGAAGGGCTCGAGCTCGACCGGGGGGGCGGCGCTGGCGGCTGCGGCGGCCGGCGGCAAAGTCGTGGGGGCGTCGGCGGCGGCGTCGGCGGTGGCTGCCGTCGCGGTCTCGGTCTCGAGCGCGCGCGCCGGACGGGGAGCGACGACGGCGGCGGCGGCGGCGGCGGCCGTGGTCAAGAGGGCCTGCCGGCGGCTGCTGCTGGGCTGGCGGCGATGGTCGTCGCCAATCTCAGGCGTGGGCTGCTGCTCCCGCTGCTGCTCCTCTCGCCGGCCATTGGAGGCGACGCGCGTCTCCGAGGTGGCGGAGGAGTCGTCGCCCCTCCTTGATGCTGCTGCTGCTCCCCAAGACGCCGTTGATGCGCGCGACGAGGGTCCCGCCAATGCCGGGCGCGCGCTCGGCGTGCTCCTCTCGGCATGCCGCGGCTGGATCGCGCCCACCCGCGGCCGGATCGCCTGCATTCTTTTGTCGTGAGGGAGGGTTTTGGTTTTGGATCGCGGCAGATTTGATCCCCGACGCGCTGAGGATGAGGTGATTGAGTTCGATATGCGTCTCTCGAGGTTGAGGACAGCTTGGGATTCGAGGCTAAGTGGAGGGAATGAAGCAAGGAGGAGTGGAGGAAGTTTCTCGATAAAAAGCGAGGGGCGCGACGTCGGACGAAGCGCGGCAAACACCGAAAAGTTCTTTCTCCGGGTCCCCTCAAAACTCGAGCCCCTGCTCCCTCAGCTCCCGCTCCAGCTTGGCCGCGCACCCCTCAAACCGCACCGCGCGCATGCCGAACGCCGCCGCCGCCTCCACGTTGGCCGCGCGGTCGTCGACGAAGATGCAGCGGTCCGGCGCCACGGCCAGGTGCCGGCACACGGTCGCATAGGCCTCGGGCGACGGCTTGCGGTGGCCCTGTGATTTTTTGTTGGTGTTGTTGTTTGTTTTGTTTCGCGGGTGTTTGTTTGCCGGGTGTTGTTCGAGGGTTGGGTGGTTGAGAGTGAAGGCGACGTGGGCGTGGTGGACTTGGCGGGGGCGCGCGTGGCAAAATCAAACACGACGCAAATCTCGAGCGGCGGGCGCAACGCAACGCGCGCTCCCCCCGCTCTCGGTCCGATCCGAATTCAAATCCGAAAATTCGAAAGCCTGCCCCGGCAGGCCTTGTTTCGGCCGAAAGCCGGCGCCAGGCACGACAAACCAAACTGCCCCGAGCAAAAACCGCGCGACCTCTCTCTCTCTCCCTCTCGCGCCTCTCGCGCCTCTCGCGCCTCTCCCTCTCGCGCCTCCCTCCCTCTCGCGCCCCTCACCATCATCGGCCCCTCGCAGCTCACGAACGTCCACGCCAGCCACCGCGACAGCGCCACGCTCTTCTCGACGTTGCGCCACCAGACGGGGTAGTTGCTGCACGCGTGCATCTCCACGCGCGCTTGCTTCAGCCTGTCGAGCAGCGGTTCCACCCCGTCCAGCAGACGGTAGTGCGCCCCCATCATCCCGGTCAGGGCGGGCCCGTCCACGGGCCGGCCGTCCTTGAAAAATTTCGAAAGCATGGCCTCCTCGGAGATGTCTCCCTTTTCGAATTCGAGCCAGGCGGTCGGGTGCTTGGCGGCGAGCAGCTCCTTGAAGGGGAGGCCGAAGTGGCGGGGCATGGCCTCGTAGAAGGGGTCGGACACGAGGGTGTCCATGACGTCGAGCAGCAGGATGGTCGGCGGCTGGGGGCGCGGCGGCGGGTCGGCGGCGCCCGACGACGACGACGAGGCCGCGGTTACGGCGGCGGCGCTCGTCGTCGGCGTCGGCGTCGGCGCGCGGACCGGCGACCGCGGCGCCGACGGGACGGCGGCCGTCATCCTCCTGAGCACGCTCGCCGCGCTGCCCCGGCTGCTGCTGGTCACGGCGCCCGCGCGCCGCATCCGAGAGTACGGGACAGAAGGCTACCGGCGGGCGCAGTTCATTTCCTTTTGAGGTGGGCGAGAGGTTTTTTGAACCGCAGCTCTGATCGATGTTGGGGGGTCCAACTGGTAAACACGAGAGCGTTAGTACCCACGAGAGTCTTAGTAGTGACAATCTGGACTTTGTTATATGCCATTCATGCGTGGGTAGAAGTTGATCGATCGGAAATTGGGTTTGGGAAATGTTCCTCCTCCTCTCTCCCCTCCTGTCCCATATCAAGAATCTGAGCCCCCTTGTAACCATCCGCTCTCACGCTAATACTCAAGCACTCTCTCCGGATTGCACCTCGACCAGCCCTTTTCTCCCGTGGATCTCCCCCTCGCAGAAGAAGAAGCGGCAGCAGCCCTCCCCTCCCCTCTTCCACACAACTCTCTCCTCCTCTCCCCTCCCCTCCCCTCAGCGCAATACATTGAGAGAACGCACCCTCGATCGCCCCAGCGATCAGCGAGTCAGGGAGACGCGGGAGATGATCATGCGCGCGCCCGTGGCGGCGGCCGCCAGCGCCGCGCGCCCGGCCGCCGCCGCCGCCGCCGCGCTGGGCCGGCGCGCCGCCGCCGCGTCCGCCGCCGCCGCCGGCCCTGCGTCCCCCGCCCCGGCGCCGAGCGCGGGAAAGCGCGGCGCCCGCGGCGGCAGCAGCAGCAGCAGCAGCAGCAGCGCCCGCGCCATGCGCATCGCCGAGCACGCCGCCTACCTGTCCGAGGTCGCCGTCGTCTCGCCCTGTCCAAAACGCCTGCCCGCCCTGCTGCGCGCCCTCGAGGCCCAGGGCCACGCCGTCGCCGCCCCCTCGGACCGCCGCGGCCTGCACCCCTTGGTGCTGCCGCTGGCCCTCGCTCCGGCCGACTCGCGCGCCGCCTCGCGCGGCGCCTCGGCCCCCTCGGCCGCGCCCCCCGGCGAGGCCGACGCGTCCCGCGTCCCCGGCGCCGAGCTCGTCGTCGGACTGCTGCGCTGGCCCGATCCGCGCGGAAGGCAAAAGATGCCGCTCCCTGTCGTCGCGATGAGCCGAGGCGCCAGGGGCGTGCGCCTGCTGGCGCGCTCGGTCGACGAGCTGCTGCTGCGCCTGCTGGCGGAGGAGGACGTCCTGGCGGCCGCGGGCTTGGGGCTGGACGTGGACGGCGCCCCTTGTTCGTCGCGGCCGCTGGCCGAGGCGGTCAGCGCCGCGGACGCCGAGGGCTTGTATGCGCGCGGCGCGGCCGAGGAGGCGCTCGCCGGCGGCGGCGGCGGCGGCGCGTCGGCGGCGGCGCTGGTGGCGCGGCTGCCGCCGCGCCGGCGGCTGGCGGTCTTCCTGGCGCGGCAGTCGGGGGCCATGCTGCCGGACGTGTGCGAGTCGCTGGCCGAGGGGCACCTGAACAGGGGGGCCGAGAGGATGGCGGCGGCGGCGGCGGGCGGCGTGGGCGGCGGCGGCATGGGCGGCGGCGGCGGCGGCGCTTTGCCCGCCGTCGCCCCTCCTCCTTTGCCCTCCCAGGCCGACGCCACCTCTGCCCTCGTCGCCGCCGAGTGGTACATGCGCGCCGGCCACTTCCAGGGCTGGGCCCGGCCCTACGAGTTCGCCGCCTCCCTGTACGCCCGCCTCGGCGACGCGCGGCGCGAGGAGGCGCGCGACACCGCCCGCTTTGCCCTCGGCGAGCCGTGGTGGACCCTCCGCAGCTACGAGGCGACGCGCCGCCGCGCGGGCCTGCCCGACGATCCCCGGCGCGTCAAGTGGCTGCTGTCCGAGGCGGCGGCGGCGCAGAGCGCGGCCCAGAAGACGGGGTTCGGGCACCGGGAGCCCCGGACGGAGCAGCAGCAGGCGCTCGAGCGGGCGGGGGACCTGCTGGACCTGGTGGCGGCGGGCGCGGCGGCGCCGGCGGCGGCGGCGCAGAGCGGCGGCGGCGGCGCGGAGGATGGGGACGGGGCCGGGGGCGGCGCGGAGGGCGGGGGCGCGGGCGCGGGCGCGGTGCTGGTGGCGGCGGGCGCGGTCGAGGGGCCGTACGACGGCATCCGCGGGCAGCTGGCGGACGCCTACGCGGAGGCGGGCCTGTCCGACGCGGCCAACTTTATCCGCGCGACGATGTGAGATTTTTTTTCGGCGGCCGTGGTCCCGTAAGGTTTTGGTTTTTTGGAGGTCTGGCGCGGGCGCCCGTGCGCGTCGCCGTCTCTCTCGCTCGGAAGTCGGCAGCTCGTCCTCCCTTGGACTTTAGCCACGCGCGCAGTCCTCCGGACACCCCTTCATTAGAAACGCACTAGACCGGAAACAATCGACATCGTTCCGTCCCTGCATCTGCGAGTCGTCCCCATCTCTGCGTGCCCAGAGAACAAGGAGGAGGGAGAGGAGGGGCTGTGGCCGATGAGCGACGAGGGGTCGGCTGCGACGGCGGCGCTCCTGGATCACGATGGGGAGGAGGACCAACGGCAGCATCATTACGATCGAGACCAGGAGGAGCACCAGCGGCAGGACGGAGAGGCCCAGCCGCCGTCGCCATCCCGGTCGCCGTCGCCCGCCGGCGCCGCCGCCGCGCCGCCGCCGCCGCCGGCCACGCCTCGCACCCGCGGCAGCGGCGGCGGCCCCTCGTCGCTCCGCAGCTTCCTGACGCTCGCGGCCTTTGGCGCCGCCGCCGTCGCCGCCATGCTCTACGACCGCCGCTGCTGGCAGCTGTCGCAGCAGGCCGCGGCGGACGCGGCGCGCGAGCGGCGGCGGCGGCGGATCCTGCGGGGCGACGCGGTGGCGGCGGCGGCCGCCGGCGCCGGCCCCGCAACAGCAGCAGCAGCGGCAGCGGCAGCGCTCACCGCCGCCGACCCCAGGCCCTGGAGCGCCGCCGAGCGCGGCCCGGGCCTGCCTCCCGTGCTGCGCCCGCGCGTGTCGGCCGACGAGGTCGGGCGGACGGTGCTTCGGGAGCGCGCTGATGCAGAGGCGGCGGCGGCGCGCCTGGCGCGGCGGCTCGGGCGCAAGGCGGCGGCGGCGGCCGAGGCGCAGCAGCAGCGGCAGCAGCAGAGGCGATCGGAGCCCGAGGCCGCCGCTACCGGCGCCGGTGCCGCCGCCCCCGCCGCCGCCGCGGCAGCCGCAGCGGCCCGTCCGGCGGCGGCGGCGGCCGCGGCTGCGCCGGCCGCGCTGCCTTCCGCTTCGTCGTCCGAGGAGGGGAGCGACGACACGACGAGCGGATGAACAGCTGACGTAGTATGTAATCATGTGCGGATGCAGTTTTACTACGTCTTTGCTACGGGCCAACGAAACACAAAAATTGAAGCGGGCGCGGGGGGGGAAGGGGGAGGAAAAGGGGCAGCAGCGGTCCAAAAAAAAAAAGGAGACAGCGGGCGGCGGCGGCGGTCGTCGTCGTCCTCGGAATCGAAAAGGACGACGGGCACGCCCGCGCGCGCGCACACACATCCAGGGGATTTGAGATTTAAAGAAGGGAAGCAGGAGCGAGTTGGGCAGAGCGCGCGCGCGACAGAGAGACGGTTAAAGAGGCAAAGGAAAGGGGGGGGAAGAAGGGCAGCGCGCGCCAGTTTTCCTTTCGCGGCGCCCCCCCCCCCCCGCCCGCCTTTCGAGAGACAAAACGGCAACAGAAAAACAAAAGCAAACGCCAAAATGCTGCCAAGACCGGAACGATCTCGTCCCACTCTTCTGCTCAATCACTGCCGGAACGGCATTGGCCACCCCGGGTGCGTCGACGCCCAGTGCTCGTACGCGAACAGCAGCAGGTCGGCCGCCAGCACCGCGCCGGCCAGCGCGAACACGCCGCCCAGGTCGCTCGGCGCGCCGCCGCGGCGCGCCCGCCGCGCCTCGCGCTGCACCTCGGTCCACCCGAGCGCCTCGCTCGCCCCGCCAATCCCTGCGTACCGCACGTCCTTGCCACCGGGCGTGGGCAGGTCGCCGGGAAAGGCAGAGTCCAGGCCGCCGCTCACCCAGGCCACGTGCGGGTAGCCCGCGCGGATCAAGGCCTCGCAGGCCGCCAGCGACCTGAGGCCTTTTTGGCAGGCCACGACCACGCGCGCGGACTGCCGGTCGCCCGGCAGCGCGGCGGCGGCCTCGTCCAGGAACGCCGGGTTGGGCACAAGCGGCGCGGCGCCGAGCCACCAGCCGCCCATGCCGAACGACGCCGCCGCGCGCAGCAGCCCTGCCAGGCTGCCGCCGTCCGGGTCGGCGACGAAAAAAGGCGCCGGCGCCGCCCCCTCGATCGGCACCTTGAGCCGCTCGTGCGGCGGGCGCACGTCCAGCAGGGTCCAGCGCTCCGCCCCGCTGGTGCTGGTCTGGGGCGGCGGAGCTGCTGCTGCTGCTGCTCCTCCGGGTGCCGCCCATGCCGAAGCGCCGGAGTCGCTGCCGCCGCGACTGTCGCCGTCGGCGTCGCTGCTGCCGCTGCCGCCGCCGCTTGCTCTTCCGCTGCCGCCGCCCGAGGCGGAGGGCCCTAGGCCCGCCATCTCGCACGCCTCCCTGGCCGTGACGCTGCGCACGCGCCCGGCCTGCCTGGGGGGCGGCGGGGGCTTGGCGGCGTCGGCCGCGGAGGCGCTTCGTCGCGAGGAGGGCTCGTCGTCGGTCGCGGGGGACGGGGCAGAGGACGAGGCGGCGGCGGCGGGGGCGACGAGGCGGGGCCGGCGCGGGCGCCCTGCCGCCGCCCTTGTCAGCGACCGGCGGAGGAGCGGCGGCTGCTGCGGCTGGTGGGGGCGGGGCGCGGAGGCGGCGACGGCGGCGGCGGCGGACGAGGCGGCAGAGAGGGCGGCCATCTCTCTCTGTCTCTCGCTCTCTCTGATTTGTCTCTGGTCTCTTGCGCCGGTGGGCTGTGATTGTTTTTTTTTTGCGGAGTGAGGGCGGCGGCGGCGTGCGAGTGTGAGCGAGCGGCGGTGGAGGGGGCGGCGTCGTCGGCGTCGTCGGCGTCGGCGACGGGTCCATGCTTCTTCGTGCGCCTTCAGGCCGCGAGCGCCTTCAGGCGCGCGCTCTCTGCAGCGAGCTCGCCGGGCGCCGCGGTCGGGCGCCGCTCGAATCTCCTCCTGGCGAGAGGGCGCGGGTCTGTAGGAGTGGGAGAAAGAGCGTGGGAGAAAGAGTCTCCTGCGAGGCGCCCTCTCTCTGTCTCTCTCCCTCCGATCGATCTTCGGTCGACGCGCAAAACGCCACCTACGTTGTGCTTTGACTGCCGGGGTGACGGAAGGGGCGCGCGTACGATTGCGCTGCGAATGAGCTATCAGTGAGCTGCCATTGTGAGGGAGAGTGAGGCGGACTCTTTGTCGGGCGTCGCCAGCGGAAGAAGGACGTGTATTCCGCGGCATTCGTGGCGTTTGCTCGGCGCGCGCACGCCGTCGCCGGCAAGTATCGAAGAAGAGACCCGCCTCGCGTGCGCCGACATGTGGGAGAAAGACCCAAAAACACAAAAATGAATAAAACAACACCAACGAGACACAAGAAGAGTGAGAATCAATCCCTGCCCGCGTGCAGCAGGGCGGGCAGCGCCGCGACGGCCGCTTGGCCCTCGGACGCGGCCGCAACCGCCGCCGCCACTGCCGCCACCGCCTCGCTGCCCCCGCCCGCCTCGAGGCCCTCGGCCTCCTCGTCCCGCGTCCTCCCGTCCGCCGAGCGCATTCCCCCCTCCCCCCCGCCGTCGGCGCCGCCCTCGCTCTGCCGCGCCCACATCTGCGCGTACAGTCCCCTCTTTTGCAACAATTGCTCGTGGCTGCCCTCCTCCGCCACGAGGCCGTCCGACAGCACCACGATGCGGTCGCACCCCCGGACCGTCGACAGGCGGTGGGCCACGTACAGACACGTACGCCCCTGGGCGAGCTCGGCCAGCTCGGCCATGATGGCGGCCTGTTTGGTTGTGTTGTTGTGTTGGAGGGGAGAAAGGTTTTTTTTGGGGGGGGCGGGTGAGTCGTGCTTTTGTCTCGAGGGCGCGCGGGGGGCGACGCGGGGTGACGGGGCTTCTGCGTTCCCGGCGCCGTCGTTCGCAAAAGGAACGGGGGGCGAAGCAGGCGGACGAGAGAGAGACGGGGCCCGCGCCCCGTCTCGTCCTCTCTCCCTCTTCCTCTCCCGCTGTCTCTCTCTCCCTCTGTTCCCGTCTCTCTCTCTCCATATCTCTCTTATATCTCTCCCTCTCCTAATCTCACCTCGGTCGCCGAGTCGAGCGCGCTGCTCGCCTCGTCGCAGATCAGCAGGCGCGGCGCCTTCAAGAACGCGCGCGCGATCGCCACGCGCTGCTTCTCCCCGCCGCTCAGCTTGAGGCCGCGCTCCCCGACGCCCGTCTCGGCCCCCTCGGGCATGCGCGCCACCGCCGCGTCCAGGCGCGCGGCGCGCACGGCGGCCAGCACGTCGGCGTCGGGCGCGTCGGGCCGGCCGTACCTCACGTTTTGGATCAAGGTGTCGTTCAACAAGACCGTCTCTTGCGGCACGACGGCCGTCGCCCCGCGCAGGGAGGCGCGCCGCAGGTCGCGCACGTCCAACCCGCCGACGCGCACGGCCCCCGAGGCGCAGTCGTAGAGGCGGGTCACCAGGCGCAGGATGCTCGACTTGCCGCTGCCGCTGGGGCCGACGATGGCGACCGACTCGCCGGCGGCCACACGGAGCGACACGCCTTTCAGGACGTCGCGCCCCGGGTGGTAGCCGAACCGCACGTTGTCGAGCTCTACCGACAGGCCCCAGAACTCCTGGGCGAGGGGCGCGGAGGGGGGCGGGAGCGAGACAAGCGGCGGCTGCTCGTGGGCGGCCGCGGCGCCGTGGGCTGCCGCCGCCGCCGCCGCCGTCGCCGTCGCCGCCGCCACGGCCGCGACAGCCGCCCTCGCGGGCGGGGGCGGCGGCAGGTCGCGCGTGCCGTCCGGCAGCGAGCTCGGCGTGCGCAGCACGTCGAAGAACTCCTCGAGGTCGACCAGCGACGCGCGCAGCTCGCGGAAGAACCACCCGAGGAACTGAAGAGGGGCCCACAGCTGCAGCAGCAGCCCTTGGAGCAGCACCAGGTCGCCGCCCGTCACGCCGCCGCCGCCCGCGGCGCCGACGCCGAAGCGCGTGGCGCCCGCGGGCGTGGCGACGGCCCACGCCATGAACGAGTGGAAGGCCGAGGCCAGGCCGCCGCCGCCGCCGCCGACGGTCTCTGCCGCCGCAGCTCCCGCCGCCGCCGATGCCGCCGCCGCGCCGCCGACGACCCCGCCGCCGACCCCGCCGCCCGAAGACATCACGGCCGCCAGCAGCACGCTCGTCAGCCCAATGGCCAGCACCGCCGACTGCCCCGCGTTGAGCAGCGCCGACAGCCGCTCCGTCTGCACCGCCGCGCGCTGGTAACCCACCAGGTGCGCGTCGTACTGCGCCACCTCGAGCGCGGCGTTGTCAAACAGCGCGACCGTCTCGGCGTTCAGGAGCGCGTCGACCGCCTTAGCCGTGGCCAGGTTGTCCAGGTTGTTGACGCGCTTGCGAACCTCGACCGACAGGTGCGTGAGCGCGAGGGTCCAGGCCACGTAGGCCAGAAAGGTGAGGCCGACGAGGCCGGCGACCAAGGGGCTAAAGGCGCCGGCCAGCAAGGCGACCACCAGCACGAGCTCCACGGCGGTCGGCGCAAAGGTGAAAAGCACGGCGCGGTAGAGCACCTGCACGGAGCGGGTGCCTGCATGGTGAGGTGTGGTTGGTGTTGTTTGTAGTTGTTGTTGTCGTTGTTTTGTGAGCGTTGCGCGCAAGTGCGCGCGGCGGAGGGGCGGTCGGTCCCCTGCGCGAGAAAACGAAAAAGCAAAAAAACACCACCACCCGATCCACCCAACCAACCCCCCCTCAGACGAAGACAACGACGCACCCCGCTCCAGGACGCGCGACAGCCTGCCCGTCCGCCGCTCCAGGTGGTACTTGATGTCCAGCGACAGCACGTGCGCGAAGCACTCGTGCGCCACCCGCCGCGTCACCGCCTGGGATACCGGCGTGAACACGGGGTGCTGCAGCTCCTTGGCCAGGTGCTGGAGCATGCTGCACCCGCCGAAGCAGAGAACGGCGGCCACGGCCGGGGTGAGGAGACCGGGGGGCGAGGCGGCAGAAGCGGCGGCAAGAGAAGACGCGGCGACGGAAGACGCGGCCGAGGCGGCGGCGGCGGCGGCGGCCGAGGGGTCGACCGTGAGGGCGTCGACTGCGCGCTTTAAGAACAAAGGGCCGGATAGGCCCGCGGCCTTTGAGACGACCATGCACGCGGAGGCGACGGCGAGGCGCCACCACATGTGGCGCTCGGAGAGGGCGAGGGAGGCGAGGTAGGGCATCACGGCGCCGAACGAGGCGTCGCGGGGCGGCGGGGGCAGGGGCAGCACACGCGGGGCGGGCGGCGGCGGCGGCGGGCGGGGGGCGACGGCGGGCGCTGCCGTTGCCGTTGCCGTCGCCTGCTGCTGGTTGTGGTGCTGGTGGTGCTGGTGGTGGTGCTCTGCGGCGCCCGCTCCGCCGGCGGGGACGGTGCGCCACACCGTGTCCAGAAAGGGGAGGGCCTTGCCGCCTTTGCCGTTGCCGTTGCCGTTGCTGTGACCGTTGCCGTTGCCGTTGCCGTTGCCGTTGCCGTTGCCGTTGTTTCCCGCCGGAAACTGCAGGGCGCCGGCCGACCCCGCCGCCGCCGCTGGCCGCAGGGGCGGCAAGCGGCGCCGCGCGAGGGGCCGCCGGTGGAGCGTCGAGAGCGTCGAGAGCAGCGTCAGGGACGGGGGGCCCAGGCGCTGCGCCGCCCCTGCTGCTGCTGTGGTGGCCCCTGCCGCCGAGCGCGCTGGGCCGCCGCCGCCCCCTCTGCCGCCAATCATCGTCGGCGCCGTCGCCGCCTCGGTCCTTTTTGCCGGCGGCGCGGCGCGGAAAGAGTACCCTCTCGCGGCGGCAATGCCCCGGTGCGTGCGCGGGCGCGCCGATCGCGTTCGTCCGTGATAGATGAGTGCGCGAGGAACGGACGGGGAAAGGAGGGGGCGTTTGTGTCGCTGTTGTTCACGGATTGATTTTTGGGGAGAGAGCGTGGAAAAAGTTGTGGCCGCGGCACCCGGGGTCACAGTCGGGTTGCGCCAATCTGTCCGTGTGGTTACTAAGGTGCGGATGCTGCTTGGCGTATGATGATAGAGTTTGACAGGGAGTGTAGGATTGAGAGGGCGGGGGAGCTCGACCGCTTTTAAGAGTTCTTCGTCCGCCGGCGGCCTTGCTGTTGAGGGCGAGACGACGACGACGACGGCGACGACGACGGCGACGACGCGGCCACGCGCACCTCCCCCCCCGGCAGCCAGTGCAGCGCGGGCTGATGCTCGCCGCCCACCCTCGAGCCGTCGGCGAACTCGCACTCCCACCACGCCGCCATCGCGTTGAAGCGCAGCAC
>Ga0105053_10001941_pt1 | contig 32744 bp, 29 predicted proteins | sample BON01_FD_78093 | JGI IMG/M metagenome (GOLD analysis project Ga0105053, IMG submission 78093) | Freshwater microbial communities from Lake Bonney liftoff mats and glacier meltwater in Antarctica - BON-01 | ecosystem: Environmental > Aquatic > Freshwater > Ice > Glacier meltwater | place: Lake... | reverse complement strand
CGGTATTCTAACCAACTGAACTACCGCTCCAATTTTCGATGGTGGGTGCTGACGGGATCGAACCGCCGACCCTCGCCTTGTAAGGGCGATGCTCTCCCAGCTGAGCTAAGCACCCATATCGAAGGGGCGCTAGTTTACGGCATCCTTAAGAGCTTTACCAGCCTTAAACGCAGGATTATTTGATGCCTTAATCTGGATGGTGTCACCCGTGCGAGGGTTACGGCCAGAACGCGCAGCACGATGCTTTACAGCAAACGTACCAAAGCCTACTAGTGAAACAGAATCACCGTTTTTCAGAGCTTTTGTAATCGCAGAAGTAAAGCCGTCCAAAGCACGACCAGCATCAGCTTTACTCAGACCAGAAGTATCCGCAATAGAATCAATTAGTTCAGATTTATTCATTAAATACACTCCATTTTTCATTTGGCGTTTGATTGCATAGATAGATGACTTACGCGGGTTACTCAGCGTCTTTACCCCCACTGAAAATTACCCCGACTGCGAAAGCCGTTAGCCTTCCGCAAGGCCTTATAAATCAAGGCCTGCAAGCCGAACAGCAATGGTAATACACCACTCTGCTGCGGCGCAACACTATTTAAATCATTCAACAACTTTTTAGTTTAATATTCGCCCCCAAGCGACTCATTTGACTAACAACAATGGCTTTTTCGAATATTTAAATTAATTTCCAATCAACTCATTTACAGGGGTATCTGAGCCCGATGTGCGCCAAATTCGACGCAAACCGGACCCGTATAAAAACCTTTGCTTAGTGAGGACGGACTTCTTTGCCGGCAGATTCAGCCAATTTAGCCTCAGGTTTCTCTGATGGTTTCAATGGTATTGGTCGCTCAGCCAGGGCAAGTTCCAGTACTTCATCGATCTCCGATACCGGATGAATTTCCAGCTTGCGCAAAATGTTTTTGGGGATATCTGCGAGATCCTTCTCATTCTCAGCCGGAATGATGACCTGTTTGATACCACCCCGGTGTGCCGCCAGCAGCTTTTCTTTCAAGCCGCCAATCGGAAGCACTTTACCGCGCAATGTAATCTCACCTGTCATCGCCACTGCTGCCAGAACAGGTATTTTCGTCAGAGACGACACCAGCGCCGTGCACATGCCCACACCGGCACTCGGCCCGTCTTTAGGGGTAGCGCCTTCAGGTACGTGAACGTGCAGGTCCAGCTTCTGGTAGAAATCAGGATCAATACCCAACTGTTGCGCCCTGCTTCTAACAACGGTCATGGCCGCCTGAATGGACTCCTGCATCACATCACCGAGTTGGCCAGTCTGGATCAAACGACCCTTACCTGGTACTGGCATTGCTTCGATCTGAAGCAACTCACCGCCGACAGATGTCCATGCAAGACCGGTAACCTGGCCGATTTCATTGGTTTCGTCCGCAATACCATAACGGAACTGCTTAACGCCAAGGTACTTCTCAAGATTCCGCGACGTCAGCGTTACCTTGCTGAGTTTTTTGCCCAATGACAGCTTTTTGACCGACTTACGACAGATCTTGGCAAGCTCGCGCTCCATATTACGAACACCTGATTCACGCGTGTAGTAACGCACGATATCCACCAACACTGAGTCGCTGACAGTGAGTTCTTCGTCATTCAAACCATGCTGCTCCATTTGCTTGGGCAACAGGTAATTTTTGGCGATATGCAATTTTTCATCCTCGGTATAACCGGGAATACGGATCACTTCCATACGATCCAGCAATGGGCCGGGGATGTTCAAAGTGTTAGCAGTCGCGACAAACATCACGTCCGATAAATCAAAATCAACTTCGAGATAATGATCGTTGAAAGTATGGTTCTGCTCGGGATCGAGCACTTCAAGCAGCGCCGATGACGGGTCGCCACGGAAATCCATCGCCATTTTGTCCAGCTCATCCAACATGAACAACGGATTGCGAGTGCCGATTTTGGCCATATTCTGCAACACGCGACCTGGCATAGAACCGATGTAGGTACGGCGATGACCACGAATTTCAGCTTCGTCACGCACGCCGCCCAGCGACATGCGCACAAACTTGCGCCCGGTTGCACGGGCAATCGAACGCCCAAGGCTGGTTTTACCCACACCAGGAGGCCCTACAAGGCATAAAATAGGTCCTTTCATGCTTTTTACGCGATTCTGTACTGCAAGGTACTCCAGAATACGTTCTTTGACTTTCTCTAGCCCATAATGATCGGCTTCCAGTATGCCTTGAGCATCATCCAAATTCTTGCGAATCCGACTGCGCTTTTTCCACGGCACATTCAACATCCAGTCAATGTAGTTTCTGACGACCGTCGCCTCGGCAGACATGGGCGACATCATCTTCAGCTTATTCATTTCAGAGTTGGCTTTCTTCTTGGCCTCGGCACTCATGCCCGCCTCTTCTATCCTCCGCTCGAGATCATCGATGTCATTGGGCGCATCATCCATATCACCCAATTCTTTCTGGATAGCCTTCATTTGTTCATTGAGGTAGTACTCGCGCTGGCTTTTTTCCATCTGGTTTTTAACCCGGCCGCGGATACGTTTCTCCAGTTGAAGCACTTCAATCTCGCCTTCTACCAACGCCATCAATTTGCCCATACGCTCGACGACACTGCCGGTTTCCAGCAAGACCTGTTTTTCTTCCAGGCGGATACTCAGGTGCGCAGCAACGGTATCAGACAGTCGGCTCGGGTCTTCTATACCAGAGAGTGTGGTCAACAACTCTGGCGGAATCTTGCGATTCAGTTTGACGTACTGTTCAAACAACGACACCAGGGACCGCATGGTCACTTCCATTTCCTGCTCGCTAACATCATCCTCTACCGGTAAAAATTCCCACCAGGCTTCAAAATAGCCGTTGTCTTCACTGAAGCTTTTGACTTTAACGCGTTCGCCACCTTCTACCAGAACTTTGGTGGTTCCATCTGGTAGTTTCAGCAATTGCAGCACGGTAGCCAGGGTACCCACTTCAAACAAGTCACCCTCGCCCGGCTCGTCAATATCAGCGCTGCGCTGGGTAACCAGCACAATGCGCTTATCCACGTTCATGGACTGGTCCAAAGCCAAAATTGAACGGTCACGACCAACAAACAATGGTATGACCATATGCGGATACACCACGACATCGCGCAATGACAGCACCGGCGTGGGTTGTTTCATATCTGCATGAGCGGTTTGTGGCGCCTGTGTTTCTGGCTTTTCTGAATCTGCCATAGGGGTTCCTTATTGAAGCAAATGTTGTGAAGGCGAAAAGCCCCCGAATAGATAGAGATTATAGATAAAGGGAAATATGGGCGCCGAAAAAGAAATTTCAACAGCACAGAATAAAACAAACCCCGGAATCGCTGTGCGCGACCCGGAGTTTTTAAAAGCAAATAGAATTTGACAGATTATTCGCCGGATGCAGCTGAAGCAGGTACATTCTCGTAGACGATAAACGGTTCGGACTCGCCTTCGATAACGCTTTCATCGACAACGATCTTTGAAACGTTTTCCAGCGAAGGCAGCTCGTACATACTTTCAAGCAGGGTGCTCTCCAGAATTGTGCGCAGCCCACGCGCGCCTGTTTTGCGCAGCATCGCACGTTTGGCAATGGCTTTTAATGCTTCCTCACGAATATCGAGTTCCGCATTTTCCATGGCAAACAATTGTTGATACTGCTTAACCAACGCATTCTTAGGCTCGACCAGAATTCTTACCAGCGCTTCTTCGTCCAACTCCTGCAACGCGGCAACTACAGGCAGGCGTCCAACAAACTCAGGAATCAATCCGTACTTGACCAGGTCTTCCGGTTCGACGTCCAGCAACAACTTGCCGATATTCTGCTCGACTTCTTTATTGCGAACCTGAGCAGAAAATCCGATGCCGGAGGCTGAGGATCTGGCCTGAATGATTTTTTCCAGTCCGGAGAATGCACCGCCGCAAATGAACAGGATTTGACCCGTATCAACTTGCAGGAATTCCTGTTGCGGATGCTTGCGACCACCCTGCGGCGGAACAGAAGCAATGGTGCCTTCAATCAGTTTGAGTAACGCCTGCTGAACACCTTCGCCGGATACATCACGGGTAATTGACGGGTTCTCCGCTTTACGCGATACCTTATCAATTTCATCGATGTAAACAATGCCGGTTTGGGCTTTCTCGACGTCATAGTCACACTTCTGCAGCAACTTCTGGATGATGTTTTCAACATCCTCACCCACATAACCTGCTTCGGTCAAAGTGGTGGCATCTGCAATTGTGAATGGTACGTTGAGCATTCTTGCCAGCGTTTCAGCCAGCAGGGTTTTACCGGAGCCGGTAGGACCAATCAGCAGGATATTGCTTTTGGTCAGCTCAACATCATCCTTATTCTTTTTGGGTTCGAGGCGCTTGTAGTGATTGTAAACAGCGACAGACAGAACCTTTTTCGCGTGTTCCTGGCCGATAACGAATTCATCCAGAAACGCGTGGATTTCTTTGGGTTTTGGCAGTTGTTCGTGCTCTGTAGAGCTTATGTCTTCCAACTCTTCGCGAATGATGTCATTACACAACTCAACACATTCGTCACAGATGTATACACTGGGGCCCGCAATTAATTTGCGCACCTCATGCTGGCTCTTACCGCAAAACGAGCAGTAAAGAATTTTTCCGTCCGTGCCTTTGTTTTCTTGCTCACTCATTCAACTTACCCTGCAATTCGCAGAAAATATTACTATTTTTTGGAGGCTGCGTCACTATTTCTGCGGTCCAGCATGGAATCTATCAGGCCGTAAGCCTTTGCTTCCTCCGGTCCCATGAAATTGTCCCGCTCGGTATCTTTGGCGATGGTTTTAACTGACTGGCCTGTGTGTGTGGCCAGCAATTCATTCAATTGCTCACGAATCTTGAGGATCTCGCGGGCATGGATATCAATGTCAGACGCCTGGCCCTGATAGCCACCCAACGGCTGATGAATCATCACCCGCGAATGCGGCAGACAATAGCGTTTACCATTAGTTCCTGCGGCCAACAACAACGCACCCATACTGGCAGCCTGACCAATGCACATGGTGCTGACGTCGGGCTTGATGAACTGCATGGTGTCATAAATCGCCAGTCCCGCACTGACAGATCCGCCCGGGCTATTGATATAAAGATTGATATCTTTGTCTGGATTTTCAGATTCAAGAAACAACATCTGCGCAACGATAACATTGGCAGTGTGGTCATCTACCGGACCAACCAGAAAAATCAGGCGCTCTTTCAGCAAACGTGAATAAATATCGTATGACCGTTCGCCCCGCGAGGTTTGTTCAACCACCATGGGTATTAGATTCAACGCTCTGGTTTCTGTATTCATTATTTTTTGCCTGCCGCCTGTGTTGCCGCATTAATGGCTTCTTGAAAGCTCATTTTCTTATCGGTTACTTTAGCGTGTTCAACCACCCAGTCAACTACCTGACTTTCCAAGACAGAGTTTTCTACTGCTTGCAGCAAGCGCTGGTCGTTGTAGTACATCTGTACAACTTCGGCTGGCTCTTCATAAGTCTGGGAGATTTCCTCGATCGCCTCACGTACTTTGCTACCGTCAATGCTAACATCATTCTGACGCGCCAGCTCACCCAGCAATAAGCCACTGCGAACCCGCTTTCTGGCAGGTTCCTTAAAGTGTTCCAGCATTTCTGGCGTCACTTCCATTTCAGCACCGCGCAACATTTGCTGTAGCAGGTTGTGAGCTTCGTTCATCACGATGCTCTCAGGCACTTCCATATCTTCGTGCATTTCCAGCAGACGATCAGCCAACTGTGTTTTCAACTGAGTGGTAACGGCCTGGTGCAGTTCACGCTCCAGATTGTTACGAATTTCTGATTTGAGATCTTCAATGTCACCACTGTCGACGCCGAAGCCTTTGACGAATTCTTCATCGACTTCCGGTTTGGTGCCTTCTTGCACCTGGGTCAATTCCAGTTCCAACTGGGCTTTCTTACCCGCCAGAGCCGGCTCACGGTAATCAGCTGGAAATTCCATTTTGACTGACTTGGCATCGCCAGCAGCCATTTTGCTGACCGCTTTTTCCATTGCTTCAAATCCGGACTTGCCCAGAATAACGGCCAAACGATGCTTGCCTTTATCCGGCACACGCCCTTCTTCTGTTTCAGCAACATATTCAACCAATGCCTGATCACCTTCTTTAGGCTTACGATCAACGTCTTCCCAGGTAATTCTCTGAGTTTTAAGCGTTTCAAGCATTTCATCGATATCAGCATCAGTAACGGTTACATCAGGACGATTAATCTTAATGTCAGCTACTTCGATGTGTTCCAGATCAGGATAAACTTCGATGATGGCGTTTATTTCCAGACCGGACTCACTATCCAACACGGGTTCTGTTTCAATACGCGGGCTGGCAGCGATACGCAGAGATTCTTTTTGTACGGCTTCTTGCAAAGAACTTTGTGCAGTTTGCTGAATGATTTCCGCAGTCGCCTGCTTTCCATAACGCTGGCGTAGCACGCTGAATGGAATGCGACCAGGACGGAAGCCTTTCAAATTTACCTGCTTACCGATCTCACGCAATCTTGCGTCGATCTGCTTGTTTACCTCATCAGCGGGAACTTGAATCTTCACCCTTCGTTCAATCGCACTGGTGTTTTCTACTGAAACTTCCATGAATGCTGTCAACCTTATAAATAGATGTTCTGTGATATCAGTTGGGGTATTTAAATATGGTGCGAAAGGGGAGACTCGAACTCCCACGGGTTGCCCCACTGGAACCTAAATCCAGCGCGTCTACCAATTCCGCCACTCTCGCCTGTTGTCCGAACTGATATCCCATCGGGAGTATTAGATATATCCCTTAAGTGGTGGGCCATCTAGGACTTGAACCTAGAACCAATAGATTAAGAGTCTACTGCTCTGCCAATTGAGCTAATGGCCCCATAGCCGTTGCAGGCCATACAGCCCGCTTTCATCAATGGGGTGAACGACGGGGCTCGAACCCGCGACCGCCGGAATCACAATCCGGAGCTCTACCAACTGAGCTACGCTCACCATTGTTACTCTTATAAACCAAAACCATTATATAAGAAACGGTAAACCGTGCGTAATGGCGCGCCCGGCAGGACTCGAACCTGCAACCCTCAGCTTAGAAGGCTGATGCTCTATCCGGTTGAGCTACGGGCGCTTCGTTCGTGTCATCAATATAAATGGTCGGGGTGGAGAGATTCGAACTCCCGACCCACTGCTCCCAAAGCAGTTGCGCTACCAGGCTGCGCTACACCCCGACACTGGTCAACTTGTCGATGTTACGGACTCTGCCTTTTGGCGTCAATCCATTTACATCTTAAATTCTATTCTTTACGAGACCCCTTTGGGGTCATGTAAATTGGCGCGCCCGGAGAGATTACTCGGCACATCGTGTGCCTCGCCCTTCGGGTTCGCTGCGCTCATTCAAATTCGCTCCCGGCGAATTTGTCGAACTCTTACCGTTCTAATCTCTCCGGTAAGTGACTATTTTCGTGACCCCTTCGGGGTCATGTAAATTGGCGCGCCCGGAGAGATTCGAACTCCCGACCGCTCGGTTCGTAGCCGAGTACTCTATCCAGCTGAGCTACGGGCGCGCTGACTTAACTATCTCCCGCGCGCGACTAAAGGTCAGCGCGCGAGGGGTGCGAATTATCCGTGGGGGGCATCCGATTGTCAACCATTCCCGCAGCTATTTTACAGCTTATTTACTTAAGCCTTCTTGTCTCGCCTCAAGCTGGACAATCCCTCTTTCCATTTGCGCCAGAAACTACGCTTAAAACAGCGATTGTTCTGTTTCAGGTTGACATCAAACTCCACGGATCAGATAATCCGCTGCCATTTTTAAGCCTAGCCACCCATCCGTGTGCGAAGCTGATAAAATGTATTAAATCCGGAGAGGTGTCCGAGTGGCTTAAGGAGCACGCTTGGAAAGCGTGTATACGTTAATAGCGTATCGAGGGTTCGAATCCCTCTCTCTCCGCCATATACAAATCAACCCGCCATCCGGCGGGTTTTTTTGTATCTGATGAATAGAGTTGGCCTAGTGACCTCTTGCTCCCAATATTCCGGCAACGGACATCAAAGCAATAGTCAGGAATACGGCAGGTGTAAATGTTTCTCGGACGTACTATTTCTGCCTGTTTTTCAGCTTCTTCCATTGTCTGGCGTCTTTGTCAATCTGCTAGTTCTCAATTATTTCCGCGACAAGCGGATTTGGGCGATCGGCGGAAGTGCCCTCGCTGCCGTAAGAGCGCGTCAGTATTTCCAGCGAATGGCCATCGGGATCGTCAAAGCAGACCCCGCGTCCGTCGTCCCAGCGATTGATTTGGCCGGGGTTCTGGTGAATCGGCCCACCCCAGTAATCGAGGCTGCGTTGTTTCACCCCCGCGAGTATCTGATCAAATTCATCTTCGCTGACCAGGAAAGCATAATGCTGCTGCGTAATGTCCTCATCAGTTGTGACATAGTCGAGTGTAAGCTTCTCGCTCATCTACTTTCGCGTTGTAATAGATCCTTATTTTGGTCATATGACCGTTTGGACTTCCATCACTTCACGTAGTTCGAAATACGCCATACCATAGAGATATTACAATCATTTGCACATCTTACATCAAAAAACAGCACTGTCAGAAAGCACAAAAATTCCTCTCTATTTCGACCGGACTCTAACCGTTTGATATCCATTCATTTAACCCACACCCCGCTCAACCTGGACACCTTCTGGCCTCAAACTTGCATTGTCATTGCTCTCGAGGTACCTAAGGGTAAACGCCCTCACCTCGAACCCACAACCTGGTGCAAGCCAGATAGTGTGCCGGCCCGGAGTACCAGTGCTCTGGGTCGGCAACATGTATCCGGCCACGACCGGGAAGGCAATTTTGCCATAGAAGTTCGAATACTCTGAGAATGAGGAGATGACATATGAAATCACGCAAATTACTGACTCGATCCCTAATCGGTGCGGCGCTACTGTTACCTACTGCTGGAATGGCAGCCGAAGGCATCAGCTACAGTTGGTTGGAAGCCGACTACATTGTTCAGGATATCGACCGCTACGAAGAAGGTGGCATTCTGGATAATTTCCTTGATGATTTTGATGACGGAGATGGCTGGGGTGCGGCGGGGTCTTTCGCATTCACCGACCACTTCTTTGCTTTCGGAAGCTATTCCACGACTGAAGCGGACTATACCTTTATCGACGATACCGGTTTACTGATCCCCCGAAATGAGGATGTGAAAACGCTGAAAGCCGGTTTGGGTTTCAACACACCCCTGTCCAGTAAAGTCGATCTGGTGGCACGGGCCGCCTATGTCGACGTCGACTACGGTAGCTTCAACTTTGGTGCATCAGATGATAATTTCAACAATACAGGCGACTTTAAAGATGCCATCCGCGATCTCAACAACGATAGCAGTGATGGCTGGCTGGCAGATGTGGGTGTCAGAGCACAGGTCGTGAACTGGCTGGAACTCGGTGGTGGCGTAAGATACACCGACCTTGACCAGGGTGATGACTTTTCCGTGTTTGGTAACGCACTTTTCGAAATCACTGAAAACATCGGTATCAACATCTCCGGGGATTTCGGTGGCGAAATCTCAACCTATATGGCGGGTGTACGTTACTCGTTCTGATAGCACATCTGCGGTTTCCAAATCTGCTGAGGCCGTCTGGTTTCAGCAGGCTTGGTGTAGAAATGACTAACCATCAAGAACATCGAAACAAAGCCATGCTGGATCCTGATGATCTATATCGCTCGCCAGAAAAAGTCGCACAAGACGAAAGCCTTGAAATTGAAGAGCGATTAGACATTCTAAAATATTGGGCTAACGAGGTGCAACAAATACTGGATTCCGAAGCTGAAAACATGCACCCGGACCTGCCAAAAGAAAGTGAAGCTAACTTGCTGCAGGAGATAAAAAAAGTGATCGAAACTCTTAGAAATGCCGGGTGATATGACCTCGCGGATCCGGTGCATAAAGCGCAGCCTGCAACTTCCGCAAGTAAATGACCTTGTCATCTCCCTGCGCAAAAAAATCTTTCAGTACCGCAGCTTTTTCATAACCGAGGCGCTCATAGAAAGCGCGGGTTGGTATGTACAGGTCACTACCAGCGGTGTCCAGATACATCCGGGTAGCGCCGGCCTGGCGCGCCAATCGCTCGGATTCGTGCATTAGCCGGGTACCGATTCCGTCACGCCGTTTAGAGGGTGAAACCGCAATCCAGTACAAGTCGTAGCTGGCCTGGGTTCCGGAGATATGACCGTAACAGGTATAGCCGAGCAAGCTGTTCTCGATGTCAGGATGATCGGCAAACACAAACTCGTAACCGCTGGCCTTACCTTTTGCCAGTGTTTCTTCGACCAGTTCGACCGCAATCAAGACTTCCTCCGCATTGAAAACACCGGTTTCGGCAACCAGTGCCCTGACGGCCACCACATCGCTTTCTTTAACTTCAGTACGCCATTGCATCAGCTTGCTGCCGGGTTGCCGGGGCTGGTGGTGGGTTTGTTGGGTTTAGCAGCATTCATCCCTTGCCACAACCCGGTGAAAAAGTGCCGCGCATTAACGCCCAGAGTCTCGGTTTTGTAGCCGCCTTCCTGTACCACAAGCACCGGCAACCCCAGCGCGCCGATCAATGCACCATTTTGTTTGAAATCCTTGGCCATCAACTGGAAGGATCCGGTCGGGTCGCCCTTTGCAGTATCCAGGCCAAGGGCCAGCACCAGAAATTTTGGCTGGAATTTTTGAACTTTTGCCAGTGCCTGTTTTAGCACCTTGCGATATTTCTCACCGTCAAGCCCTTCGGCGAGTGGGAAATTCAGATTGTAGCCTTTGCCCTCACCTTCGCCCTTTTCATCTTCAAAACCTGAAAAATACGGGTAGGAATAGTTCGGGTGACCGTGCAGGGAAATGGTAAACACATCCTTGCGCTGGTAAAAAATATCCTGCGCGCCGTTACCGTGGTGGTAGTCAATATCGAGCAATGCCACCTTGCCATGATCGCTGAGGTGATGGGCTGCGATGGCGGCGGAGTTGAAATAGCAAAAACCACCAAACGCCTCACGTTCGGCATGATGGCCAGGCGGCCTGACCAGCGCATAAGCCGCGCGCCTGCCATCCAGCAAATAATCTGCAGCGGTCATTGCGCAATCTACCGAACGACGCGCCGCCTTGTAGGCGTTGGAATTAAGCGGCGTAAAGGTATCGATACAGTAGTAACCGGCTCTGAGCGGTAAATCCTTGGGGGGCCGGGCACGGTTGCGGATCGGGAATACGTATGGATAAACCGATTTCCCGGGCGGCACATTGGCGCAGGCCTTTTGTAAAAACTCGACAAATTCGGGTTCATGTACCTTTTCGATCACATTGACGCCAAATTTCCGTGCCGGCAGGGTTTCAAATAACTGCGTACGGTCCAGTTCCTTGGTGATGGAAGCGATACGAACCGGTGCTTCTACATATCCGCGGTCATTAACATGATGGATAGAATGCCGGTCGTTAATAACCAGCGCGATAAGACGTTGCTGAGGCTTGAGTTGAGCCTCGTCGACGATATCTTTTATATAGCGGGGTTCACGCAGCCTGACCGGGTCGTCAGTCACTGAACCGGTGACCATATCCACATACGCCGGCGGACATACGCCACCATACTTTCGTACTAAAATGGCTTCGATAATCTCTCTGGCACGCTCACGCCGCAGGGGTTTGTCGGTCTGCCCGAGGTGGTCGAATACCAGATAAGGGGGATCTATGTCTCCATCGGTTAGTGGTGTTTCATAGGCTGAATTAGCCAAAGGCCGGGCACCGTAACGTTCATAAAAGCGCAGCCGTGCCACATTCTGCTTGCGGATCGTCGGGTCGGGTGAGAGCACGGCATCATCCGGCAGACACTCCAGAAATATACCCACAACACCCAGTTGAAACGCCTCTTCCCGGACCCTGGCATACAGGGCGCCGCCAATACCACCACCGGTCTCGCCGCGTCCGGCACAGATGTAATCCAGGAAGCAGAAATTCAGGTCAGGAGCGTGCAGCAACATAGCAAAGCCACGCACCATATTGTCGCCATTTTCCGCCACCAGAAGAATCGATTGAAAGCGGTACTTCAGCGGGTTGGAAAGCTGCTCCGGAAGCTTATTGATATCCTTTTCGCTCAGTTGGTTAAACTGCACCCGCAGCATGGCCTGTACCTGACTCAACAACTGACGGTTGGTGGCTGTCGTGACATCAAAAATCTTGTGGATACGGAACATAATTCAAGACCTGCTGGCGGTTCGAACCAGTTGTTCGACCAATTGGGTATGAGAAATACCGGCCTCCGATGCGGCCGCCGCAAAGCCTGCATCGAGAGCGATACAGGGATTGGCGTTGACCTCCAATACCCACGGTTTACCCGCCGCATCAACGCGAAAGTCCACCCGGGCATAACCACCCAGGCCAAAGCACTTCCAGCATTCCTCGACTGCCTGATTGATGGCATTGCCCAGCTGATCAGGCAGACTTGGAAACTGCCGCTGCGTGGCATGGTATTCCGGCGCGTCTTCATCCCATTTGGCCGCATATCCTACAAATTTGGGCTTATCCGCCGGATAGTCAACAAATGTCATTTCTGCTGCCGGCAATATCTGTATTTTTCCCCGGTTTTCCAGAACCGAGATATTGAACTCACGGCCATCGATAAAGGCTTCAGCGAACCATTCACCGCCGTAACGCTGCCTGGATGCTTCAATCCGCGCCCGGGCAGCGTCAGCGCCATCCACCACGCAGCCATCATCCATACCAAACGATGCATGCTCCCAAACCGATTTCACGATCCAGCGCCCGGAGGTATCACTTAGTTTGCAATCATCGGTCAAAATAGCGGGTGTGGCAATCCCGTGCTTTGTCATCCAGCGCTTGGCCAGCAGTTTGTTCGAACTCAGATACATGGCGTCACTGCTGCAACCGGTAAAGCAAAGTCCTGCCGTCTCCAACAGCGCAGGTACGAAGTGAATAAGGCGGCCGTCGCCGGCCAGGGATTCGACCAGATTGAAGACACAATCGGGATTCTGCTCTTCGATGGCCGCAAGGGTGGTTTCAAGTTCAAGACCGGTAGCCAGGGATGTTACACCCCAGCCGCTTTTCTTCAGTGCCGCTGAAACCTGCTCTACCTGAACCAGTGCATCCAGTTCGTCGGCCCGCGCATCCGGGCCGATAGCTTCATGTAAAACCAGCACGGACAACCGTGCCTGACTCATTACAATCTCGCTCCAGAGACCAAGCGTCTATTGAAGTAGCTAATGGGTACCTGTTCGAAGCGCTGCATTGCGGATTTCATGATGATGCCTATCAAGGTGGTGTAGTCCATTCCTGACATTCTGGCCATAATCGGCAGATCGGAATGCACCGGGTGTATACCAGCCAGCGGATTGACCTCGAGGAAATTCACCTTGGCATTTTCATCAAGGCGCACATCGATGCGTCCAGCATCCCGACAACCCAGAGCACGCCAGGCCTGCAAAGCCACGCTTTCAACATCCCGTCGCAACTTGCCGGCTGGCAGCAACTTGTATTGAACCAGCTCATCGCATTCTTCTTTATTGCGGAATGAGTAAACTTCCGAGTCGGCCCCTTCCAGCAGCACAATTTCCATGCTGGCCAGAGCGCGTGCCTGCCGGCCTGTTCCCAGTATGCCGACGGTGAATTCACGTCCAGGCAGAAAGTGTTCCACCAGTACAGGTTGCTTATATTCCTTGAGTAACTGTTCGCAAACCTTTTTCAGCTCAACCGCGTTATTGATTTTCGAATTTGCACTGATGCCTTTGCCAGTGCCTTCGGCGACAGGTTTGGCAAACACCGGATATGGCAGTTTGACGTTCTTGATGTCGCTGCGATCATTGACCATGGCATACGCAGGCGTTGCCACCCCTGCAGCGCCGACCACGTCTTTGGTAAAGCCTTTGTGCAGGGTCAACGCACAGGTCAGCGTATCGGACAATACATAGGGGATCTGGTAAGCATCCAGTAATGCGGGCACCTGCGCCTCGCGGCCAATACCGTGCATACCTTCGCAGATATTGAAAACCATATCCCAGCTATCACCCTTGACCAACCGCTCAGCAAGCTGTTTTACATGGCCGATACGGTCAACCAGATATCCCAATTCCAGCAGCGCCTTTTCGATACCTTCGATGGTATCAATCTGGTCAAGTTCGGCAGTCTCAACTTCGCTGTAGCCCATAGCCAACCAGGCATCACGCAGATCGAAGGTCAAACCTATTCGCAGTTGGTTATAGTTCATGACACACCTCTTTTGGTCAGATCAAGCGTACTGGTCGATTCAAGCGAATGGCCCAAGTCCGGATACCGGTAGGTACCGCCGTCAAAGCTCTTAAGCAGCAGGTCGCCATTCTCGTAACCGACAACGTAATCGGGTGATATTGGGATCTTGCCGCCGCCGTTCGGCGCGTCAACTACAAAAGTAGGTACCGCATAGCCCGAGGTATGGCCGCGCAGGCCACGGATCAGTTCCACGCCGGTGGAAACCGGGGTGCGAAAATGACCGGAACCCGAAATCGGATCAGCCTGGTACAGGTAGTATGGTTTGACACGTATTTTCAACAAGCCATGCATCAATTTTTTCATCGTGTCCAGATCATCGTTCACGCCCTTGAGCAGAACGGTCTGGCTGCCCAGCGGAATACCGGCATCAGCCAGCCTTCCGCAAGCCTCTTCCACTTCCGGCGTCAATTCATCCGGATGAGTGAAATGCAGACTCATCCACACCGGCTTGTGGCGCTTGAGAACTTTGCGTAGCTCCGGGGTGATTCGCATGGGTTGCACCACCGGTTGTTTGCTGCCGATACGGATAAATTCAACGTGCTTGATCTTACGCAGGCGGCCCAGGATGTAATCGAGGCGGTCATCGTCCAGGCTCAGCGGGTCACCACCGGAGATCAGCACATCACGTATCACGGGAGTCTGCTCGATGTAGTTCAGTGCCAGTTCAATGTCAGCCTTTTTAACACTGCGCTCGCCGGCGCTGCCCACCATGCGCGCACGCGTGCAATAACGGCAATAAACCGAACAAAAATTGGTTACCAACAATAAAACACGGTCAGGGTAGCGATGCACCAGTCCCGGAACGGGGCTGTGTCCATCTTCGCCCAGCGGGTCTTCGTTTTCGCCGCGCGATATTTCATACTCACCCAGAACCGGCACCACCGTCTTGCGCATTGCCTGGTTAGCATCCAGCGGATCCAGCAGGCTGGCGTAGTACGGAGTAATCCCCACCGGCAGTGCACCGGTATGGCGGGCGATGGCTGCAGCTTCATCATCTGCAAGCGTGATCATTCTCTGTAAATCCACCAGAGTTCGCACCCGATTGCGATTTTGCCAGCGCCAGTTATTCCACTCTTCAGTCGTTGAAGATGGATAAAACTGACGGCGAAACTCCTCTGACTTGTGGGACACTTTAAATTGTGACCGCACCTGCCGGACAACCGAATTATTCGGTTCTGATGGTGGTTTGAGTTGTGATATTGAAATGGAAGGGACGTGCAGCTTGAGTGGAACTCCCAGGTCAGGAGGCTCACTATCAAGCATTTTGGCGGTTTTCATTTTCGGTCCTTCTATGCAGTTGGGCGACCTGCTAATGAAAACCAACCCGGCCCGTCGAGTGGTGCGGTTCTACCCGCCTGATTGTCGCGAAATTGTGTTCCTTTTTATACAAATGTCAACACATATAACTGTTTCTTTGAGCCGCTTTCCATGCAGCCGCCTTGATCAATGTATAACCGACGATATGGAGTCGCCCAATTGTGGATCCTCAAGAACTTCCGACTTGTAAATTTTTCTTCCTAATGCATCGTTTACAAGAACATTGCGGTATTCCACTGCCAATTGACTGGCCAGGTGTACAAAACAGACAACAGGTCCCGCGCATGATTCTGAATCGCTATCAGTAAGGGTAAGAGAGACTTCGCCACCTCGGGCAGACCCAGTTTTTCTGCCAGTGATATGCGCTTGAGGTATAAGCAGAAAACACTGCTGGCACAATGATTGCATCCTTTAGAGTAGGGCGTGACGTTGGTCACGTTCGAACCAATAAGCAACCTAAGGAGAAATTTGAATATGTCAGCCCAAGAACGCCTGAACCAAATGATTGACCGCTTCGATACCGCAATGCTGGTTAGCACGTCGCTCGAAGGAAAACTTCGGGCACGGCCAATGGCTATTGCTGATCATAGTGAGGGAGCCTTCCTGTACTTCGCTACCCGATCGGAAGCCGAAAAGCTTGAAGAAATCAAGCACGCGCCTGAAGTGGCAGTGACCTTTCAGGATAACGAACACTTCTTGTCCCTCTCCGGCCGGGCAAGTATAGAGGCCGACGTTCAGTTGGCACGCAAGCTTTGGAGCCCATCCATGAAAATCTGGTTTCCTGAAGGCCCGGATGATCCACATCTGACGTTGATAGTAGTGGATCCGGATTATGCCGAATTCTGGGATAGCGGCGGCTTGGACAAACTGGAATTCCTGTGGCAAGCCGGCAAGGCCCTTGTAAAAGACGAAGCTGTCGACGACAGCTATCTGCGTGGAAATGCCAAAGTGAAACCCAAATGAACGACAACCAGGAGGCACTATGTACAAGTCAATAGAATCCCTGCCAGAAGAACTCCGGGAAACTCTGCCACAAGACGCTCTTGAACTTTATCAAGCGGCGTTTAATCGTGTTTGTGAAATTCAATCGGTGGGTGAAGCGGGCGCAAAAGGCAAGTTTAGCGATGCGGCACATAAAGCGGCGATGCTGGCTGTGCAAGAGAAATTCAGCCAGGACAATAGCAGCAATTGGCAGCCAGATCCGGTGGATGATGATAGGTAAGGTCAGGCAAACACCAGCGTGCCTTCCAAGACAGGCTGACCGCAGACGGCGAGCCGGCACCAGGCACAGAACGCGGCTATCCTGCTGAGCCCGGTCGTTATCACTTGTATGTGTCATAAGCCTGCCCGTGGTCGCATCGCGCGATGATTTTTCGCCGGCTCAAAGGCCTGAAGGAAATCATCCCGGTTTGACGCAGTTTATCCTGAGCCACAAGGATATCAACCCGAACGGCATTGTTCCTGCGGGACCTGAAATCGACTTCTGGTAGGCCTCACATCGCGAACGATTAATGGCGTAGCTTCCGGTTTGAGCGTGCCATGGCAAATTTATCTGCTATGCTCGCTGCAAACTAAAACTATCAGGCTTAAATTATGCGCAGCAAAACAAAAGCGGTCATTGAGCGCATAGGTGAATTCAAACCGTATGTTTTGGACGGGCCTCCAGTTGTGCGGCTCAGCCTGAAGAACTACCAGCCGGTCGAACTTTTAGCCTATCTGAGGGATGTAAAACGAGTCGATTCACATACGATTGAATATCAAGCAACGGACATGACAGATGCGTCTAAATTTATCACTTTTGTACTCAGTTACGACGTTTCCACAGCGCCCTGACCCAGGATCCCATGATGAAAAGCCCTCTATTACTGCTTACTCTGCTGGCCAGCTGCGCCACGCAGGCACAGCAAATCGACAACTTCGATTATTTCGCAGCGGACCGCACCCTGATCCGTAACGGCGTGCAGGCGGTACTGATGTGCAATGGCCTGTTCACTTCCGGAAGAACGCTTCAGCAAGTGTTTCAGCAGGAACTGGCTTACCTGTCCGAGCCCGTCGGCAACCCCGATGGCGGCGAGTACATAATAGATGCGAAACTGAAAGCCGTCGCAATCGGCGGGCCTGAATCGGGTCCGGTCATGCGCGCCGCCTTTCGTGAAGGCCTTGGCTGCGTCGTCATGGCGCCAAATCAAAGTTTCGATGAAATTGACACACTGCCCGAACTGAATTTGCCCTATCCTCCCGGCGACCCGGCCTCCACGCCCTGGCCGAATGGCGATGTCATTAAAAAACAACCGCTACCCGACCAGATTGACCCGGCAGCACTCCAATCCGCATCGGACTGGGCCTTCGATCGTGAGTCACCCGAACAAGACACCCTGAGCCTTATCGTCGTTTACAAGGGCGAGATCATCCATGAACGTTATGCGCACGGTGTCGACAGCATGACACGCACGCGTACCTGGTCGACGGCGAAAAGCATTGCATCGACCCTGATTGGCATGCTGGTCGATGAAGGCCGGCTGGAACTCGATGCGCCGCTTGGCATCAAGTGGCTGCCTGAGATGGAAAGCAGGGACAAGGATCCGCGCGATGCCATCACGCTGCGGCATCTCCTCAACATGTCGAGTGGCCTTTACCCAGTCGACAGCTTCGGGATGGAATACGCGACCGGTTCCGGTCTTTCCTACTGGGCCGGGGCGAGCTCGGTTGACGGTGCCCGCCGCCGTGGTCTGATCCGCACACCGGGCAGCGTCTGGGAGTACGAAAATTACGACAACCTGCTCGCCGTGCATGCGATGAAACTTGCACTGGGCGATCCAGAAACGTACGCCACTTTCCCGCGTAAAGCGCTGCTTGATCGCATTGGTATGCGCAACACCCTGGTCAGCACGGATCGTTTTGGCGACTTCATCTTCAGCAGCCAGGTGTATACGACGGCACGCGACCTCGCCCGCTTTGGCTTGTTATATCAGCAAGGCGGTGTTTGGCAAGGGGAGCGCCTGATTTCGAAGCAGTGGATAGAGTTTGAACGCACGCCTGCCCCAGCCACGGCCCATTTGGGTCACCTGTACGGGGGGCAATTCTGGTTGGTGCCCGATGATCGCGATGACGTACCAAAATCGGCTTATTCAACCGCCGGTAACCGTGGGCAGTACGTCGTGATTGTACCCTCGCACGATCTGGTCATCGTGCGACGCGGTCTCGACTATGGCAAGCAGGGTTTCAACAATTGGGACCTGACGCGTGAGGTACTTAAAGCGATCAAACCCAACGATCCGGAAATGCAGTGACTGGAAAGACAGCTGCCGGCTAAGCTTTTTACGGATTCACGTTCAAATTGAAATATGATCAAAAAGTCAGCGGGTCTAACCGCACGGTACTGAATATCCAGATGCTGCGTGCGCTGGCCGCGCTGCTGGTGGTTTTATTTCATCTGGGTGGGCACTACAGGGATGCCGGTGGCATCTTCACCGGCTTGATCGAGTTTTCCAAATGGGGCTTATTCGGCGTTGATATCTTTTTCATTATCAGCGGCTTTGTTATCAGTTACACCGTCTTTCCGAAACAGCGAAATGCCCAGGCTGCCGGCACCTATTTCCGGCACCGCCTGTCACGTATCTACCTCGGGTACTGGCCGTTTGCTTTGCTGGCGTTGTACGTTATCCCTATACACACCCCGGAAAACCTGGCCAATGTGAGTGTTTTCAAAACATTGACGCTCACCAGCGGTCACCTGGAATTTCTGGCATTACCAGTGGCGTGGTCACTGAGCTACGAACTGTATTTTTATGTGATTTTCGGGCTGTTGTTTTGCTTCAGCAATAAAGTGATCAAACGTGTACTAATGGTGTTTTTTGCAGTAATTTTATTGCCTACACTTTTTATCGATCTTGACCCCTGGTCTAATTGGGCATTCTGGTTTTCGCCGTATTTGCTGGAATTTTTCTGCGGGGTGATGATATTTCTGTACCGTGATTTTATTAGCCAGCGACGCTGGATGATTCCCTGCATTACTCTAGTTGCGGCCGGGTTCTGGTTCGGCACAAATGCTGACATTAGCCCGGACACGCGGGTATTGTTTTTCGCAATCAGCGCAGCATCCATCGTAATGCTAGCCTTGCAACTGGAGACAAACAGACTATTCGTTTCACCCAATTGGCTGGTGGGATTGGGCGACTCGTCCTATACCTTGTACCTGAGTCACGTGTTAATGATCACTGCTTTTTACAAGCTCGGCTTGAGAGACATGCTGGCATCACAATTACAAATAGTAATCGAATTGGGTTTTCTGACATTTATTGTGTTCATGCTGGCCGTCAGCCATCTTTACTACAAATACATTGAAAGACCAATTTATCTTAAATCTATCAATCTGCGCCTACCCTTCACACCTCGCAGTGTAGAATCATCAGAATAATTATCAGGAGTTAAATATGTTTTATAAAAAATCCGGCTTAGTTGGTTTGTTTCTTTTAAGCACATCGCTTAACGCATTTTCGGCCCAGTCGCTTGATGAAAACGAGCAGACCATTGTTGCCTGGAGTGATGCCAATGCTGAATCCGCCATCGAATTGATCGAAAAGATCGTCAACATCAACAGCGGCACCCGCAACATTCAGGGTGTGAAAGACGTTGGCGCTATATTGCGCACAGAACTGGATGAGTTAGGTTTTGAAACACGCTGGGTCGACATGCCGGACGACATGCAACGCGGTGGCCACCTGTTTGGCACGCTTAAAGGCGATCGCGGGGAAAAAATGCTGTTGATTGGCCATCTTGATACGGTTTTTGAACCCAGCGAAGGGCTTCAGGCTTTTGAGAGGAAAGGCTCAACTGCAACTGGCCCGGGTATTGACGACATGAAATCCGGAGATGTGGTTATCATTTATGCGTTGAAGGCATTGAAGGCTGCCGGGTTACTGGACGGAATGCAGATAGTCGTTGCATACACTGGTGATGAAGAAGACAGCGGCCGACCGCTGGAACTGGCCAGACGTGACCTGATTGAGGCCGGCAAATGGGCAGATATTGCACTCGGATTCGAAGCGGGTATAGAAGCGGAAGGCAGCGAGTGGGTCACAATTGCCCGCCGTAGTGCCAGTCGCTGGTGCCTGGAAGTCACCGGCAAGCAGGCACACTCTTCCGGCATTTTCGGTGAGAACACCGGAGCCGGCGCTATATTTGAAGCAGCAAGAATCCTGAATGGTTTTTACGACGAAGTCAGAGGCGAGGAATATCTGACATTCAATCCGGGCACCATTCTGGGCGGTACCGATGTGGAAGGCGATTGCGACAGCGACAGCGGAACCGCCTTTGGTAAAACCAATGTGGTGGCCAATCGCGCCATCATTCGCGGTGGCATGCGGACTATTTCCCAGCAACAAACCGAACGCGCCAGAGAAGCCATGCGCGCCGTGGTAGCCAAAAGCCTGCCCCAAACCAGCGCAACCATCAATTTTGAAGACAGCTATCCGGCCATGTCCCCCACCGAAGGCAACAAGGCATTGGGCCAGTTACTCTCAGGTATCAACGAAGATCTGGGACGCAAGCCCATGCTGACATTGGATCCCGCTCGCCGTGGTGCGGCTGATATCTCTTTTGTTGCACCCTACACCGACGGCCTGGCAGGTGTGGGTCCCTATGGTCAGGGTGGTCACACGCCACACGAGTCATTGGAACTGGACTCTATTCCACTTGCGGTTCAGCGGGCGGCTATCCTGATGTATCGACTCAGCCAGTAACTTAATATATTTCGATGCAAAATAATACTCAGTTACGTCGCTTGTTAATGAACGCCGGAATGGCGTTCGGTCTGATAATATTATCGGCCTGCAGCAATGTTGCGAGCAAGGATGAGCGGCGTCATAGCGTCTCGTCAATGGACCGTGAAACCGCCAATCTCGTGGATGTCACAACAGATGCCCTGCAGTTGGCCGATCGGGTCGGCAGTCAAAATGTTCTGGTCGTTTTTGATATCGATAATACGCTTCTGGCCATGGAACAAGGCCTTGGCTCTGACCAATGGTACGAGTGGCAGAAAGAGCTCAGCAACAACGACCACTGCAGTCCGGACAATGTCGGCAATCGCTTTGCAGCCCAGGGCGCGATTTATTTTGCCAGCGCCATGCGGCCAACCCAGCCAGATGCTGCCGAGCAAGTCAAAACCATTCAGGAACAGGGCGTCCCGGTGATTGCCTTAACCTCACGCGGCCAGGATTACCGTTTGCAAACTTTCCGCGAGTTGCGACGCAATGGTTTTGATTTCTCGTTTTCGGGCATTGGCCCTGCAGGTGGCTATGATGATTCTTTCGTTCCCGTTGAGGAAGGCCGGTCTTCACGTTATGAAGACGGTGTGTTTTTAACAGCAGGCCAACACAAAGGTGCGATGCTGTACGCCCTGCTCCAGAAAACCGGCACTCCGATGCCTGCCGTTGTAGTGATGGCAGACGATAAGCAAAATAATCTGGATGCGCTTAAGGAAACTTTTTCTGCTTTGAGTATTCCGGTGCATGCCTGGCGTGTTACTTCCGAAGATCAAAATGTCAGCGGTTTTGACGCGCACCAAGCCGCGCAACAATGGCATGAAATAGAGGCATCTTTGCGAGAAGTTCAAAGGGTGCTGGGGCCGGATAATTATGATTTAAGCAGCGTCAAGCTGCCGGAGGACTGTCAGCATGATGTTACACATTAATAGTCTTGTGCCATATCGATTCTTCGCCGCCTTGCTTTGCGCATTGTTTGCTGCAAACGTTTCCGCGGAAACGCCAACCGTCAAATTTGCGACTTACAACATCGCCATGGGACTTGAGCGACAGGGTGAGCTCACTCAACGCTTGAAAACCGGCACCGACGAAGGCCTGAAAAAGGTCGCCTCTATTATTCAGCAAGTGCGACCTGACGTATTGCTGCTGAACGAGTTTGATGGCGACCCGGACAGTGATCAGGCAAGCCTGTTTCTGAAAAATTACCTTTCGGTTTCACAAAATGGCGGCGAGCCCATTCAATACGCGCATCGTTTTACCGATCGCGTTAACACAGGTGTCGACAGTGGTCTGGATCTGGACAACAACGGTACGTTACACGACCCGGCTGATGCCTGGGGTTTCGGCCGTTTCCCTTATCAGTACGGCATGCTAGTGCTTTCCAAATACCCGTTGAGTTCCAGCAGGACGTTTCGGAATTTTAAATGGGTTGATATGCCTGACGCACTCAATCCACTGAATGAAGATGGCACGCCGTGGTACCCGGACGACATACGCAAGCAACTGCGTCTCAGCTCAAAAAGTCACTGGGATCTGGAGTTTGCTACGCCATTGGGGCCGATTCACTTTCTGGTCAGCCACCCTACTCCTCCCGTGTTCGACGGCCCGGAAGACCGCAACGGCGCTCGCAATCACGATGAAATCAGATTCTGGTCCGACTACATCACCCCGCAAAAGTCGCGCTACATTTACGATGACCAGCTGCACTTGGGTGGTCTGCCGGCCGCTAGCCAGTTTGTCATCGCCGGCGACCAGAACGCTGATCCTGTAGATGGCGACTCGCACGGTTCTGCAATTCACCAGCTATTGGATAATCCGCGGGTCAACGCCAAGTGTGAGCCGACCAGCGCAGGTGCGGCTGAAGCAACGCTTGATCAAGGGGGTGAAAATCTGGAACAGCAGGGCAATCCTGCAGCCGACACGGGTGACTTCAACGACGAATACACCGGCAATATGCGGATTGATTACGTGTTGCCTTCCAGCAATCTAAAGGCAGTTAAATGCGGGGTTTTCTGGCCGGGCAAAGATCAATCTGGACATGACTGGGTTTTGGTTTCAGACCATCGTATGGTTTGGGCCAGGCTAACCAGGTAGCCCGCCAAGCCGAAGCCCGACCACCACAGCGTAACTAAAACGCCAAGCCGGGCCAGCCGCGCTCAGGCTTTCAAGGCGCGCTCTTTGAGCTTTTTAATCTGATCACGCATATCAGCCGCCTCCTCAAACTCCAGCATTTCAGCATGCTGGATCATCTGTTTTTCCATCTCAGCAATCGTCTTGCTCAACTCGCGCGGTTTCATGTGCTGGTATACGGCAGTCTGCTCAGCAATGCGCAGCGCGACCGCCCTGTCCGCCGGTGACAACGACCGCGCATCATCCATGATGTCTCTGACCGCTTTGATAATCGTCTTCGGCGTTATGCCGTGCTTCTCATTGAATTCAACTTGCAGGGCTCTACGCCGGTCCGTTTCATCAATCGCGCGCTGCATGGAGCCGGTCATTTTGTCGGCATACAAAATCGCCTTGCCTTTAATATTTCTGGCTGCGCGACCGATGGTTTGAATCAGCGATGACTCGGAACGCAAGAAACCTTCCCTATCCGCATCCAGGATCGCCACCAAAGACACCTCCGGCATATCCAGGCCCTCCCGCAACAAGTTAATGCCGACCAGCACATCAAACTCACCCAAGCGCAAATCACGGATAATCTCGACCCTTTCTACCGTATCCACATCCGAATGCAGATAACGCACCCGCACGCCATGGTCGGCCAGATAGTCCGTCAGGTTCTCAGCCATGCGCTTGGTTAATGTCGTAATCAATACCCGGTCGCCGACTGCGGTGCGCAGATGAATTTCAGACAAAACGTCATCAACCTGATCGGCCACTGGTCGTATTTCAACTTCCGGATCAATCAATCCTGTCGGCCGCACAACCTGCTCGACGACGGTGCTCGAACGCTCCAGCTCATAAGGGCGCGGAGTTGCGGAAACAAACACGGTTTGCCTTGCCCGCTCCTCCCATTCCTCAAACTTCAAAGGCCGGTTATCCATCGCTGAAGGCAATCTGAAACCATAAGTCACCAGGTTCTCTTTGCGCGAACGGTCGCCTTTGTACATCGCGCTCAGTTGTGGAACCATTACATGGCTCTCATCCAGCACCAGCAATGAGTCATCCGCCAGATAATCAAACAGGGTTGGGGGTGCTTCACCAACGCCGCGACCTGTCAGGTGTCTGGAATAGTTCTCCACACCGTTGCAATAACCCAACTCCAACATCATTTCCATGTCATAAAGGGTGCGTTGCTCCAGGCGTTGGGCTTCCACCAGTTGCTGGTTTTCGCGTTGGTAAGCCAACCTGAGTTTGAGTTCAGCACCGATGGTTGAAACCGCATCGATCATGGTCTGACGGGGTGTTACGTAGTGTGATTTGGGGAAGATCGTCATTTCATCGAGCTTGGCAACCACCTCCCCTGTCAATGGATCAAACTGGGAAATTGATTCAACTTCCTCATCAAACAACTCTACCCGCATGGACAACATATCTTCATCACCCGGGAAAATATCAATAACCTCGCCACGCACGCGATAGGTCCCGCGCCTCAGTTCCATATCATTGCGGCCGTACTGCATTTCCGCCAGTTTGCGCAGCAGACTGCGCTGGTTGATGGTATCGCCGACTTTTACATTCAGCACCATGCTCAAATACGCGGTGGGGTCACCCAGACCATAGATCGCTGATACGGTAGACACAATAATCGTGTCACGACGCTGCAGCAGCGCTTTGGTGGCAGACAGGCGCATTTGCTCAATGTGCTCATTAATAGACGCATCTTTTTCAATATACGTGTCAGACGACGGCACATAGGCCTCTGGCTGGTAGTAATCGTAGTAGGAAACGAAATACTCGACTGCGTTCTCCGGAAAATACCCACGAAACTCACCATAAAGCTGGGCGGCCAATGTTTTGTTGGGCGCCATTACCAGCGTCGGCTTTTGCAGATTCTGAATCACATTGGCAATCGTGAAGGTCTTGCCCGAACCTGTCACACCCAAAAGTGTTTGCCGTGCCTGACCTTCTCTTATGCCTCTGGTCAACGCTTCGATAGCGGCGGGCTGATCGCCTGCAGGCTTATATTTACTGTTTAGCTTAAATGGATAATTTTTCAAAATACGCCTGCTTTACCGGTTAATGGAATACACGTCTAACCGACTATTATAGCGCCCATAAAAAATAATAATGAGTTCATCCATTCTTTAAAATTTGTTGCTATGATAGCCATGAGACCGCTGACGACCTGTCAGTTCCGGCAGCCAGTATCGCCGTAAGTAAATAATCAAGAAGTGGGGATCGATCGTGTCATTTAAAATTTCAAACCGTGTTGCCCAAATCAAACCTGCCGCGACCATAACCGTGAGCATGAAAGCGGCTGAATTGCGCGCCCAGGGCCATGACATTATCTCGCTGGGATTTGGCGAACCGGATTTTGACACGCCCGATCACATCAAACAGGCGGCGATTAAGGCCATGTGGGCGGGAGAAACCAAATATACGCCGGTCGACGGTACTGCCCAGTTGAAACAAGCCATCGTTAACAAATTCCGCCGGGAAAACCAGCTGAAATTTGACACTGATCAGATCATCGTTTCCAACGGCGCCAAACAAAGCCTGTTCAATCTGCTGGTGTCGCTGCTCAACCCGAATGATGAGGTCATATTGCCCGCGCCCTACTGGGTCTCCTATGTCGATATGATCAAGCTGGCGGACGGGCTGCCGGTCATTTTGAATGCAACCGCAGAGAGTGACTACAAGATCACTCCCAAACAACTGCAGGCTTCGCTGAATGACCGTAGCCGCCTGTTGATCATCAATTCACCATCCAACCCTACCGGTAAATCGTATACCGCCAGCGAGTATCGCGCCCTGGCAGAGGTATTGACTGAGTTCCCCAAAGTAATGGTGGTTTGTGATGATATTTACGAACATATTTACTGGGGTAATGAGCCCTTTTGCACATTGCTTAACGCCTGTCCTGAATTTGCATCGCGCACCGTCATTATTAACGGAGTTTCGAAAGCCTATGCCATGACCGGTTGGCGAATCGGCTACGCAGCCGGGCCCAAAAAGCTGATACCTTCGCTGAGAAAAGTTCAGGGCCAATGCACCTCTGGCGCAAGCTCCATTTCACAGGCGGCGGCAACGGAGGCGCTGGATGGCCCGCAGGATTGTGTAGTCAGCATGCGGGTTGAGTACAAGCGCCGCTACCAATATCTGGTGGCCGCGTTGAATGAAATTGAAGGTGTTGAATGCCCTGAGTGTGAAGGCGCGTTTTATGCGTTCCCTTCTTTCAAAGCGATTATCGATCAAATGCCGGCTATCAGGGACGACGTGGATCTGGCCGAATGGATGCTGGAGAACGCAGGCGTTGCCATGGTGCCGGGAACGGCGTTTGGTGCCCCGGGGCACCTGCGCCTGTCGTTCGCGACCAGCATGGAGAACCTGGAAGCGTGTGTGCAGCGAATACGTACAGCTTTAGACAAGGCCTTACCACAAAAATAGAAGCACCTGCCTACCCGTATTGGCACGACCTGCCATTACATTCAACCCTAAGGTTGGAGAATACTGTCAGGCATGTTTTCAACCCACAGCAAGCCCGGATTTACAGCACTTGAATTGCTGGTCACCATGACAGTCGCTGCGATTTTGTTGGCCACTGCCGCGCCTTCTTTCAAAAGCTATACCTGGAATCTGCGGCTTAAAACCGCCATTGAGTCCTTGCGTACCGATTTAAACCTGGCCAGAAATCGCGCGATCAGCATGAACGCCACGACAGTGGTGTGTCCCGTACTCGATCCCACAGCCAGTGGTGAGCTGACTTGTGCCTCGTTAAGTGAATGGCAACAAGGCTGGATGGTATTTGCAGATACCAATGAAGACCGACAAAGGCAGCCGCTGGAGCCGATTCTTAAAAAGTCTGGCGGCATTGAGCTTCTCAACATCTCCAGTTCACTGTCGAGAAATGCTTTGCGGTTTTACCCAAACGGCACTGCCCCGGGTAGCAACGCGAGCGTGGTTTTTTGTGATCGGCGTGGCGCTGGCTTTGGTGGCAAAATCAGTCTTTCAAATAGTGGCAGGATTGCTGTGCAAACGGGTGGCGTGCCACCTCGTAGCGGATGCCTATAGGGAAAATTCAAAAAAAACTCTTACTAGCCTTGACTCACACGGCGAAAGCAATCAGAATTCTCGCCCTTAATTCCCCGGTAGCTCAGCTGGTTAGAGCGGGTGACTGTTAATCACTAGGTCGTTGGTTCGAATCCGACCCGGGGAGCCAAACAAGTCAAACAAAAACAGACGCATAGCGACTTTGTCCTGCGTCTGTTTTTGTATGCGTCTCTTTTTGTGTCAGAATGGTCTGTATCAACTAAAAGGATGTACGTCATGGATCAAAGTTTCCCAGGCCCGAAAACGCGCAAGGCACTTGAACGCGGAATTCCACTTTTCAGCAACGGCTTGCGATTTAATGCCGAGATGGAGCGTGCAGGGAAACGCGGCTTTCGTCCGGTACGTCAGATTGTAATCGACAAAGCCGAAGGTGATTTCGTCTGGGACCTGGACGGCAATCGCTACATTGATTTTCAGAACGGTTGGGCGACAAACCCGCTGGGCAACTGTCATCCCGAGATACTCGAGGCGGTCGATGCAGCCAATCGGCGCTATGGCTTTCATTATGATCACCCCCTGCGCTATGAACTGGCCGAAATGCTCGCTGAGGTAATGCCGGGCAAAGCATTGCCACGCACCAATTACGAGGTATCGGGCACTGAAGCGGCCGAAGCGGCTGTGCACCTGGCGCTCACGCACACCAAACGGCGTTACATCATCACATTCAGCTCTTCCTACCACGGCATGAGCATAGGTACGAAAATCCTCAGTGGTTTGGATGGCAATTACAGCACCTATCTGGAGGCTTGGGGTGGAGGCGTGATCAAGGCACCCTACCCCTACAGCGAGCGAATTCCAGCCGGAATGAACGAGGAACAATACACGGAGTATTGCCTCTGGTACCTCGATAACCACATTCCCAAAAGCATTGCGGCCCGTGACAACATTGCGGGCATCATGGTGGAACCAGGTCTTGCTGAAGGTGGCAACTGGATTCCGTCAACACGCTTTTTAGCCGGAATTCGCGAGATCTGCGACAAAAACGACTGGTTGATGATCTCTGATGAAGTACTCACCGGGCTGGGCCGAACAGGCCGGATGTGGGGCATCGAACACTACGACGTCGTACCGGATATTCTTGTATATGGAAAGAACCTGTCTGGCGGCATTGCGCCACTGTGCGGGATTTCCGCACGCGACGATATTTTGGGTGATAACACCGATTTCGCGTCCGGTTCGACATTTGCGGGAATGCCAGCAGGATGTGCCGCTGCCATCAGAACGCTGCAAATCTTCGAGCGGGACAACATCGTGGATCATGCAAATCGACTCGGTAAAATCGCTGCCGAAATCATGCATGAATGGGAAAAGTACGCCATTGTCCGCCAGGCACGCGGCAATGGCCTGCTCCTGGGCGTGAGCTTCGGCAAACCTGAGTCAGCGGACGTCGACGAAAAAGACTGGTGGACGGCGCGTGCAGTTCGAGGAAAGATGCTTGAGCAAGGCGTGTGGGCAATCTCAGATCACCAGGATACGATTCGAATGTATCCTGCGCTTAACATGGAAGAATCTGTGCTGCGCAAAGGACTTGCGATCATGGAAGAGGCCATCCGACAAGTCGAAAAGCATGGCCATACTGAAGGCGATGTGGCGGGATACCCAAGCGGAGTTGCAGGCTTTTAGTCGTTGCTTCCTATACTCACAAACCATTTGAGGAATATTTCATGAAACTCACAATAAATGGACAAACCCATGAGGTCGATGCGCCGACCGAGATGCCCATCTTATGGGCACTCAGGGATGTACTTGGTATGACGGGCACCAAGTTTGGTTGTGGTAAAGCCCTGTGTGGCGCTTGCACGGTGATGCTTGACGGCAACCCTATTCGATCCTGTGTGACACCGATAAAAGTAGCTGAAAATAAAGCTATCACAACCATTGAAGCCATTTCTGAACAAAAAACCGGCCAAGCTATACAAAAAGCCTGGATCGAAAACAATGTACCTCAATGTGGCTACTGCCAATCAGGACAAATTGTGTCCGCTACGGCACTGTTGAATACCAATCCGCACCCCAGCGATGCAGACATCAATGCTGCAATGAGCGGCAATATCTGTCGTTGCGGCACTTATAACCGCATACGCGATGCTATCAAACAGGCAGCCAGCAATATGGAGGCGGAACATGAAGGATAATATCGTTAACATCAGCCGCCGAAACTTTGTGAAAGGCTTTGCGCTTAGTGGTTTTATTCTGGCCGTTGGGATGCCACCGCCGTCAGTGATGGCAGATGATAAAAAATATGGCCGTAATGCCATGCCTCACGGGTGGGTGGACAACCCTCTGGTCTTTGTGTCTATTTCAGAAGATGGCACCGTCACTATTGTCGCCCATCGTTCAGAAATGGGACAGGGTGTTCGCACCAGTCTCCCCATGGTTGTCGCCGATGAAATGGAAGCCGATTGGAATAAAGTAACGGTCGTTCAGGCCTATGGCGATGAAGAGAGATTTGGTAATCAGGACACGGATGGTTCGCGTAGCGTTCGTCATTTCTTCATGCCTATGCGTAATGTTGGCTCTGCGGCACGTATGATGCTGGAAACGGCGGCCGCGGCAAGCTGGTCAGTGCCTGTATCTGAAGTCAAAGCAAGCAATCATGAAGTTATTCACTCTCCGACCGGACGTAAACTCGGTTACGGTGAATTGGCCGGGGCAGCTGCCGATCTGCCTGTCCCTGCCAGAAGCGAACTTGCATATAAGGATGCAGCTGATTTCCGCTATATCGGTAAGTCGCATAACAAATTGGTTGATGGTCAGGATATTGCCACTGGCAACACCGAATACGGCATGGATGTTCGGCTCGATAACATGCTCTATGCCGTTGTTGCTCACCCACCCGCCTATGGCGATAAGCTGGCATCCTATGACGACAGTGAAACCCTTAAAGTGCCTGGTGTGATTAAGACACTTACCCTGCCCTCAAGCCCACCTCCTGCCGTCTTCAACCCGCTTGGCGGTGTGGTTGTGGTCGCTGACAATACGTGGTCTGCTATTGAAGGTCGAAAAAAGCTCAACATTGAATGGGAAAAGGGCCCGAACTCGCAATATGAATCTAAAGCCTTTCGACAACAGTTGCAACAAGCTGCCAATCAAAAAGGTGGAAAAGTCCTGAGACAGAAAGGTAATAGCTATGAGGTCATTCAAGCATCAAAATCGACACTCAGTGCTGATTACTACATCCCCCACCTTGCGCAAGCACCCATGGAGCCGCCGGTGGCGACCGCTCATTTCAAAGGGGATTCCTGCGAACTGTGGGCGCCGACCCAAGCCCCACAAGCCAGCCGTGATACTGTGGCGCAGTGGCTGGAATTAAAGCCTGAGCAGGTCAAGGTCAATGTAACGTTACTGGGTGGCGGTTTTGGTCGTAAATCCAAACCGGATTATGTGGTTGAGGCAGCACTGACTTCAAAGGCCATGGGTGGAAAACCGGTCAAACTAATGTGGACAAGGGAAGATGATATACAACACTCCTACTTCCACACCGTGTCTTGCGAACATCTGGAAGCGGCATTTGATGCTAATGGGAAAACGCAGGCCTGGTTGCATCGCACTGTGGCACCATCCATCTCTTCAACTTTTGATGCCAGCTCCGTTCATCAGCTGCCGTTCGAGAATGCCATGGGGGTTGTAAATATCCCTTTCGCCATTGCTAATATTCAATTGGAAAATCCTGCAGCACAAAGCCACACGCGTATTGGCTGGTTTCGTTCTGTTTCGAATATTCCGCATGCATTTGCTGTTCAGTCATTTATTGCAGAAATGGCACACCACCAAAATCGTGAGCATAAGGAATTTTTACTTGAATTGATCGGGGCTGATCGAGAGATTGATCCGCGTTCATTGCAGGATGAAGGGAATTATGGTGAATCACCTGAACTGTATCCGCTTGATACCGGACGACTTCGCCGGGTCATTGAGCTGGTCACTGAGAAAGCCGATTGGGGTAAAAAGCTACCAGAGGGTAAAGGCCAGGGCCTGGCGGCCCACTATAGTTTTGTGACTTATGTCGCTGCTGTGGTTGAGGTAAAGGTGAATGATGACGGTGAAGTGTCGATACCTCAAGTTGATATTGCCATTGATTGTGGCCCGCAGGTAAATCCGGAACGGATTCGTTCACAGGTTGAAGGTGCCTGTGTCATGGGAATCAGTTTAGCCATGCTTGGAGAAATCAGTTTCAAAGACGGTGTGGCTGAGCAGGACAACTTTGATGGCTATCAAGTCACCCGAATGGATGGCGCGCCGGCTAAAATTAACATACACCTGATTCCTGATGATAACTATGATGCGCCGTTGGGCGGTGTCGGCGAACCTGGCATGCCACCCATTGCACCAGCATTATGTAACGCCATTTTCGCGGCCACCAAGAAACGTATCCGCGATTTACCTATCCGCCAGCAACTGAAGTCGTAGATGCAAAATACAGATAGACCTGCCGCTTTACTATCCTTTCGGGGCTAGCGTCTGTCCTTGAGTATGCGGCGGGCGGCGTTGTGCCCGGGCGCGCCAGTAACACCTCCGCCGGGGTGACTACCTGAACCGCACAGGTACAAGCCCTTTACGGGCGTTGCATATTGCGCGGCATCCGGGTGCGGCCTGGCACTGAAGAGTTGATCCGGCTCGAGACGGCCATGGCAGATATCGCCGCGCGTCATACCAAAGATCCGCTCAATGTCCAGCGGGGTAAGGCACTGGTAGCCAACGAGGATGTCGCGCAGCTTGGGAATAAACTTCTCCACGTAATCAAGAATACCCTCTACGACAGCCTCCTTCTCGTCGTCCCAGTGTTTGCCGTCGGCAAGATCATAGGGCATGTATTTACACAACAGGCTCATCACGTGGCTGCCGGGGGCATCTGTCAGGCTATCGTCCATGGTGCTCGGGATAATCGCTTCGATGATGGGCGGGTCGGCAGGTATACCAGCGCGCGCTGAGCGGTAGGCTTGCTCAACATGCTCCTTGCTCTCGATAAAGGTAATACTGCTGCAATGATGCGGTCCAATGTCAGTCCCGGGCAGACAAGAAAACTCGGGCAACGAGCGCAGCGCAAGATTGATTCTCAGCGACGCGGATTCCTGCCGGAAGACCTTGATATCCTCAGCAAAGGATTTCGGTAAATGTTCCTCGCCCAGCAAGCGGAGAAAGGT
>Ga0105053_10001932_pt1 | contig 32818 bp, 22 predicted proteins | sample BON01_FD_78093 | JGI IMG/M metagenome (GOLD analysis project Ga0105053, IMG submission 78093) | Freshwater microbial communities from Lake Bonney liftoff mats and glacier meltwater in Antarctica - BON-01 | ecosystem: Environmental > Aquatic > Freshwater > Ice > Glacier meltwater | place: Lake... | reverse complement strand
ATCGATACGTCTTTATCAAACTGTCAAATGGGTTGTGTCTGCTTTCCATGGCAAATTGTTTTTGCAGGAAAGATAGCCCACATACTCACATCCACGTGAAATTTGATGCGTTTGCCCTGACCCACACCCCTCCAGGCAAGATACGCGCAATGGCACTTCAATTGAATTTCGGGACAACATTGCTTCATTGGGTTGGTTTTGACCTCGCAAATATATGCGACAAAACCATAACACCAAATTTTTAGCCCAAAAAACTTAAATCACCGCCCCCCCACAAACCCCCATACCCCCTTTTTCCCTAACGTGTGAATCATGTAACTATAAGATTTTATTGTGTAACACCCACCCATCAGTCTGCCCATAACTTTGTACTGTTCCGAAAATGGTTTCGGGACGTACAAATATGAAAATGAAAATTGTAAAGCTTTTAACGCTCGGTGTCGTAGCGCTGTTTGCCTTATTCACCGCTTGTAAAAAAGACACATTTGTGGAGACACCCGGACTGGTTTGCCCGGAAGTACTCAGAACAAGCCCAATAAGTAACGCAACCAACGTCCCGCTCGACAGTGTAATTACGGTCACTTTTAGCCAAGAAATGGACCCCAGAACGATGATTTGGGGCGTTTTTACCCTGAAAGATGCCAATGACATCCTGGGCGTTGTCACCTATGACAACAGTAGCGCCACATTGATTTTCACCCCGAATGCCCCCTTGCCGCCCAACACTACCTTCATCGGTAAAGTAACCACGGAGGCAAAAGACCCAAGGGGAAACAGGCTGCAGGAAGATTACGTCTGGACCTTCAGTACCGGCGCAACACTGGCACCAAAGGTGATCACAACCAGCCCAGTTGACAGTGCCGTTGGCGTGCCTTTAAACAAGATAATCACGGCAGGCTTCAATATGCCCATGGATCCTTTAACGCTGAATGCTGCAACTTTTACCTTAAAACAAGGCGTCAATAGTATTCCCGGTCAGGTGAGCTTTGCCAATACCACGAGCACGTTTGTTCCGACCAATCCGCTTACGCCGAATACCTTATATACGGCGACGATCACAACGGGTGCAAAAAACCTTGCCGGAACGGCTTTGGCGAGCAACTACACCTGGAGCTTCACCACGCAGGGCCCCCTATCGCCTTTTGTGGTTGCTACTGACCCTGTTGATGTGGCCACCGGTGTGGCGTTCGACAAAACCATTACGGCTTCTTTCAGTGCGGCGATGGACCCGGCGACCATTACATCGAGCAGTTTTTTGCTGAGAAGCGGCGTGAATCCGGTTCCTGGTACGGTAAGTTATGCCGGTACCACGGCCTCGTTCAATCCAACGGCAGATTTGAGCCCCAATACTGTCTATACCGCCACCATTACAACATTGGCTAAAACCCCTGCTGGAACGGCTTTGGCGAGCAACTACACCTGGGCTTTCACCACGCAGAATCCGCTGTTGCCCTCGGTGATTTCAACGGACCCCGCTGATCAGGCTATTGGTGTACCGCTCAACAAAACGGTTACCGCTACTTTCAGCGAGGTGATGAACCCGGCTACTATTACATCGAGTAGTTTTTTACTGAAAAATGGCGCGAATACGGTTCCTGGAACGGTCAGTTACGCTGGTTCCACTGCCTCGTACAATCCAACGGCAGATTTGAGCCCCAATACTGTCTATACCGCCACCATTACAACATTGGCTAAAACCCCTGCTGGAACGGCTTTGGCGAGTAACTACACCTGGACTTTCACCACGCAGGATGCCCAATCGCCTTTTGTGCTTGCTACCGACCCAGTCGATCTGGCCATCGGTGTACCGCTCAACAAAACGGTTACGGCTACTTTCAGCGAGGTGATGAACCCGGCCACCATTACATCGAGCAGTTTTTTACTGAAAACAGGCGGGAATACGGTTCCCGGCACGGTAAGTTACGCTGGCGCCACGGCCTCGTACAATCCTACGGCAGATTTGAGCCCCAATACTGTCTATACCGCCACCATTACAACATTGGCTAAAAACCCGGCCGGAATAGCCTTGGCGAGTAACTACACCTGGACTTTCACCACGCAAAATGCCCAAGCGCCTTTTGTGGTGTCTACAGACCCTGTTAATCTGGCGATTGGGGTAGCCTTCAACAAAACGGTTGCGGCTACTTTCAATGAGATGATGGACCCGACTACCATTACATCAAGCAGTTTTACGCTGACAAAAGGCGGGAATTCGGTTCCCGGCACGGTAAGTTATCTTGGTTTCACGGCCTCGTACAATCCGACGGCGGATTTGAGCCCCAATACTGTTTACACCGCCACCATCACAACATTGGCTAAAAATATTGTTGGAGTAGCCTTGGCGAGCAACTACACCTGGACCTTCACCACGCTGAATGCCCCAGCGCCTTTTGTGGTTTCTACGGACCCGGCTAATATGGCGATTGGTGTAGCGTTCAATAAAACGGTTACGGCTACTTTCAATGAGCAGATGGACCCTGCGACCATTACATCAAGCAGTTTTTTACTGAAAACAGGCGTGAATACCATTCCCGGCACGGTAAGTTACACGGGTTCCACTGCCTCATACAATCCAACGGCAAATTTGAGCCCCAATACTGTCTATACCGCCACCATTACAACATTGGCTAAAAACCTTGCTGGAATAGCCTTGGTGAGTAACTACACCTGGACCTTCACCACGCAGAATACCCAACCGCCTTTTGTTGATCTTGGTTCTGCGTTGAATTTTGGAATCCTCGCGGGGGTTGGCGTTAGCAATAACGCTGGTTTCAGCGAAATACACGACATGAATGTTGGCATCTATCCGGGTGTGCGATCTTCGATTTCAGGTTTCCCCCCGGCCATCATCGTGAACGGCGTGATGTATGCTTCTGACGATATTGCTCCGCCTGGTGTGAATGCGCTGCTCCAACAGGCACAGACAGACCTCGTGAATGCTTATTTGTTTGCAGAAGGTGCCACAAATCCTGCTCCGGCAATCGTTTCTGGTGATCAGGGTGGACTTACGCTCGCCCCTGGTATTTATAAATCAAATTCTACGCTGTTGATTCAAAGCGGCGATTTAACGCTTGATGCTCAGGGCGACCCCAATGCAACCTGGATATTTCAAGTTGCATCCGGTTTCACCACCATTGGCGGTGCTGGTGGCAGTGTCATTTTATCCGGCGGTGCCAAAGCAAGCAACGTTTTCTGGCAGGTAGGCAGCTCTGCCGTTATCGGCGACAATACCATCTTTAAAGGAAACGTACTCGCGCTTACTTCTATCACCATGAACTCTAATGCCGTTGCCCAAGGAAGAATGCTGGCCCAAAATGGCTCCGTCGTGATGACGAATAATAACAGAATTACAAAACCTTAATTTCTACGAAAATGCTAACTCAAATAAAAAGGGGACTTAAATGCTCCTATAAAACAATCATGTTGCTGGGCCTATTGGTCCTCCTAACGGATAATACCGTTCATGCCCAATCTTTGGAATACTCCCGCCCATCGTGGTGGTTTGGCGCAGCCGCCGCCGCTAATTTGAATTTCTACAATGGTTCAACGCAAAGGCTCAACGCGGGTTTGGAACCACCTGTTACCTTTAACAAAGGTTTTGGCGCGGGCCTTTTTGCCGGAGGGCTGATTGAATATTATCGTCCGAATACGCACTGGGGCTTTATGTTTCAGGGTGGCTATGATGGCCGAGGCAGTTCGTTTGGTGAAGAAATTTCACCCTGCAATTGCCCCGCAAACCTGTCGACCAACCTAGGGTACATCAGCCTTGAACCGAGCTTGCGTTTTGCGCCCTTTAAATCTGGTTTTTACCTTTTTGCAGGACCGCGCTTTGCTTTTAATGTGTCGAAAAGCTTCACTTATCGCCTGGGCACCAACCCGGCTTTTCCGGATCAAACACCCAATCCGGATGTCAAAGAAGACTTTAGTTCGGTCAATGCAAGTCTAATCTCTATGCAAATTGGTGCTGGTTACGACATTCCATTGTCGACAACCGCACACCAAACCCAATGGGTCTTTTCTCCGTTCGTGTCCTTTCATCCATATTTCGGCCAGTCGCCCCGCTCCACTGAAACATGGAATATTACCACGCTAAGAATTGGTGCTGCCTTTAAATTTGGACGGGGTCATCTTATCAAAGAGCCTATAATCGTGTCCCCACCGGTTGTGGTGTATCCAGCAGCCACTTTTTATGTGAATTCTCCGAAAAACATTCCGATTCAGCGTCGTGTAAAGGAAACCTTTCCGTTGAGAAACTACATTTACTTTGATCTTGGATCCACGAAGATTCCGAACCGCTACGTATTGATTGACAAAAAAGATGTTCCAAGATTTAAGATAAATCAGTTGGAGACATTCACGCCGAAAACATTATCCGGAAGGTCTGACAGGGAGATGACGGTATATTACAATGTCTTGAACATTTTAGGCGACCGTATGGTGGAAAATCCAACATCCACCATCAATCTGGTCGGTTCTTCAGAATCAGGTCAGGCAGACGGATTGATGATGGCTGAATCAGTTAAAGCCTATTTGACAGGTGTATGGGGCGTAACCCAAACACGCATCACAATCGAGGGGCAGGAAAAACCTAAAATCCCTTCTGAACTACCTGGTGGCACCTTGGAATTGACCTTGTTGCGCGAAGGAGACCGCAGGGTTTCGATAGAAAGTACTTCACCTGAAATGCTTATGGAATTCCAAAGCGGTATTAACGCGCCGCTTAAACCAGTAGAAATTGAAGGTGTGCAAGAAGCTCCCCTGGACAGCTATATTTCATTCAACACTGGTAGCGCCAACAAGGACTTCACTTCCTGGTCGGTAATAGTTACAGATAATAAGGGCGTAAAACAAAATTTCGGCCCTTTTATTCAGGAAAAAGTAAGCATTCCCGGGAAAGAGATCATGGGTAGCAAAGCTGCTGGAAATTATAAGGTTCAAATGATAGGAACCCGTACGGACGGCAGCAAAGTAAGCAAGGACACGACCGTTAACATGAAACTATGGACGCCGCCTGTTGCTGAAGAAGTTATGCGTTTCAGCATTCTGTATGAATTCAACCAGTCGAAGGCCATAACGATGTATGAAAAATACCTCACAGAAGTGGTGGTGCCAAAAATACCGATAGGTGCTTCGGTTATCATCCATGGGCACACAGACGTTATTGGCGAGGCTGACTACAACCGTACCCTTTCTACTGCCAGATCAATGGACGTAAAAGGTATTATGGAAAAATCGCTGGCAAACGCTGGAAGAAATGATGTGACATTTGAAGCATCCGGGTTTGGAGAAGACGCATACCGCGCACCTTTCGGAAATGAATCTCCGGAAGAACGCGCTTATAACAGGACTGTGATCATTGATATCATTCCTGGTAAATAGAGGCTAAATTGTATCACGTAAAGAGCTGCCCGGAGCGATATCGGGCAGCTCTTTTTTTATGTAATATCTTATTCAGCAACTATCCAAGCGATTGGCAGTGAGGGCGGCTGGATAGTTTTTATTCAATAATCTGAATATTTCGTTGGAAATGACCGACGGCGCGCATGCCTGACGGGCAGATATGCATGGTGCGTGCCCAGAATGAACACTTCGGATTCTTTGAGCAAATATACACTTCATGTTTGCAAGCGAGCCAGAAAACGTGGCGGAGAACGTACTGTACTGGCAAGTATGCTTAAAGCATGTTGGCGGTGATGGAAAGAAGGTGTTGAATGGTTTTAGAATTCATAGCGTTGAATGTGGTTGAATGTATACCACTGAACATTTTTATTTCACGCAGATTTTTTTGCAGATTTTACACATTTTCGGACGACGTTTAGTTTTCTGCGTAAAATCTGCGTGAAATCTAATTTTCGGAAATGGAGCCGGTGCAAATTGCCGCTCAGCCGAGCGCCGAACGCAAGGCTCGCGCAAGGCCAAAACCATCAAACAATACCCAGCATGAGTAGAACTATGAGCACTATCGCAAAGAGGATGATGCCTACAACAATTATCATGGAAGTGTTGCTGTTGTTTAGAATCCAATCCGTAAAAGATTTTGACGGAGGCTGGGTGGTATTGAATGGATATTCCGGTTGTCCGGCAGGTGGGAACGGCTCGGCAGGAAACGCCTGCGCTGGGGGAGGAGGGGCTTCTACCGCTACAGGAGCGCTTGCTAGTGCCGCTAATACGCGGTCTGGAATGGGTTCCAGAGCTGCTGGTACATTTTCCGCGGCGATTGGTTCCGATGCAGCAGGAGGCGTAGACGCTGGCTGCACGGGCACTTCGCGGGAAGGCAGCGCGTTCTCGTCAACCAGCGGCGTTTCATCTATCGACAACGGAGTTTCAACCTCAATAGTGACGCTTGCTGGTGCCGCTAATCCATTGTCTGGAATGGACTCAGGTGCTGGCACATTTTCCACGGCGATTGGTTCAGGTGCAATAGTAGGTATATGCGGTGGCTGCACGGGCACTTCGTGGGAAGGCAATTCCCTTTCCTGAAACTTTTCAATAGCCAGGGGTTGCGTACCCGGCGCATCCATTGAATAGTTATAAATCTTTGGGGGCTGTTGCTTCTCCAACAGCCAATTGGGCAACTTGTCTGGCGGAAGCATGGAATAGTTTATGTATTGGGTTCCACGCTCCGGAGCCTGATGCGTTTGTTCCGGTGCTTTCATAAGTAAATTAGTGTGTGTAGCCTGAGCGGCCATTTGTCAGCATCTGGAGATGAGCGTCAATACGCCGTTCCGAATATTGTTTAGTTCCCTAAGTTCCGTTTCCTTGTCTATAATGCCAGCAATCTCTTGTATTTTCAACTGGCTAATCCGGCCAGCCAGCAAGATCACCTGCATTTTAATGTCTTCAGGAGGCATTGATTTCAGGATTTCGGCAAGCGCTTCTTCCGTTCGGCTCTCACCGACCAATTTGACGGCACCTTCTTTCCAAATGCCTGTTTCAACCGAATTTGGCGACAAATCATCCCCTTGTGGCTTCGGCCCGGTGATCGTTATTGAATGCGCCATGTTGCCATGGTTGACACCATAGTTGTTGACACTGTTGTTAGTTTTGGATTGAGCCGAATACTGATCTGCGTCTTTCTTTTCCATGATTTATTGATTTACTTCACTAGCCATTGTTCCGTAATTGGTGCCGTAATTATTGGCGCTTTGATCGAAAGATTGGCTTCCAAAGTTGACGTTGGAGCCATTAAACGTATTATTGACTGTTATTCCTAGATTTTCGTTGTAGAGTCCGTTCGCTTTTAGTTCTTCAATAATGCAATCGGAAATAACCTCTTTCGTGGAGGCAAAATATGCCAGCATATCTACTATCTCAAAAGAGTTGTCAATTTCTTTGGCCAGAGTAGCATAAATACTGTATTCATCGCGAAGCCAGCGAAACAGCCATGACCAAATTGAGAAGGGGCTTGCAATAACGAAAACGATTATGTCCAAAGGTTTTGGCATGCCAAGCAGGTACGCGATCAAATGGATCACTAAATTTTTACCAAGCACCTGAAATGTTACAAACCGGCTAAAAACCGCCCCTCTTGCACCAGCAAAGGAAATTTTCAAAAAGCCCCTTGAATCAGTGAGGCGATCCCGATCCGTTGCGCCAATAATGGTGACGACCTGCGTTCCACCCAATGGGTTGCTGCCATAGGAATTGATAAATTGATCCTGAATTCGATTAATAATCTTATATCCGAACTTCCCACTATTCTCGGGGCTCCATGATTCTAGTACCGGAATGTGCATCGTTTTGAATAATACCTCATTACCATACCTGAAAAAAAGATTGCTTTTTTTAAAGAATTCGTTCCTTAAAAACATACGCTTTTTTTCAGAAACGTAGGCGTAAATGGTGAAACCTATGCATCCAAATGTCCAAAGCAGGACAACAATACTTAGAAATGTTCCAAAGAGTTTATACAAGTAAAAATATAGAAATATCAAAAAAATGATAATCGCTATCTTGTATACAGTTTGTCCTACTTTAATAAAGCTAAACATGGGTGTAAAGTGTTTTCAATGATGACGTATAAACAATTGCGCATACCTCGCCCAAGGCCAGATACGCGCAATTGCTATTCAAGTGAATTTCGAGATAATATTTTTTCATTCTGCTGGTTTTGAAATGTATCTACATGCCTTTCCATGAATAAATTGTTTGCTAAAAATTTTGAACAATTAGAAAATACAGCGGCATTCCTACCGTAATGTTTATAGGGAAAGTTACGGCAAGCGCCATCGGCAAATACAGTCCAGGGTCAGCTTTTGGCACTGTTATTTTCATTGCGGCAGGCACCGCAATATAAGAAGCACTGGCGGCTAAAACAGCAAATATGAATCTATTGGTCATGTCATCTGTAACAATTGAGCTTAACACAGCAACTATACATCCATTCACCAATGGAATTATTACCGCAAAAACAAATGGAAAGACACCAAATGAAAAAAATGCTTTCAGTTTTCTGCCACTGGTAATACCCATGTCTAAAAGGAAAATAGCAAGAAAGCCTTTAAACAAGTCGTTTGTAAAGGGTTTAATGCCTTCTGCTTGTTTTGCATTAGCCAAAAATCCGATAACCAAACTCCCCAGAATTAACAATACGCTGCCATTGGTTAGTGAATGTTTTATGACTGAAGGAATTTTAATTTTATTAGCTGTTTCTTCCTTATTAAACATAGAGATTAAAACCAAGCCAATGATAATGGCAGGTGATTCCATTAAAGCCATTATGGCAACCATGTGCCCATGAAGACTTAATTGCTGAGATTCTAAATAAGAAACTGCCGTTACAAAAGTAACAGCACTTACAGAACCATATGCTGCCGCTATAGCACCTGAATCAAAAACATTCAACTTTCTTTTCAAGATAAAAAAAGTATACAGTGGTATTAATGCTGAAATGCTGACACCAAAAAGCATTGACCACCCAATTTCACTGGTAAATGTTTCGTGCGATAGTTCTTGCCCACCCTTAAAACCAATGGAGAACAACAAATAAAGGGAGATGAATTTTGACGAATTGGGTGGTATTTCTAAATCGCTTTTTAGGTACACAGCAATAATGCCAAGTACAAAGAATAACAATGCCGGATTAGTTAAATTTTCTATTAGTAAATTAAAGTTCATCGCAGATTATTTGCATCTTACTTAAAGCTTTTTCAGCGCAAAATTACGCTACTTAACACCACTTTGGCTGTAAAGCTCGATCATTTTTTTGATTGGCTTGGCACAGGGGCGTTCTCCGTCACCAAAACTACCCAACAAACCGCGCAAAATCCAACAGCGAATCAAAAGCAAAGTCCAACTCAATTTTTCCCAAAGCGTCCAACTCCTCTATTTTTCCGCGAATCAACACCTTTCGCATCCCGAGCCGCTCGGCAAATTCCATGTCAGAAACCGAATCGCCCACCATCCAGGCATCATTGAGGTCCATTTCAGGAAAATCTTCCAGCGCCCGCCAGGCCATTCCCGTTGCGGGTTTGCGGCAGGGGCAATTCGCCTCCTTGCGGTGTGGGCAGTGGTACACTTTGTCGATGCGCCCGCCCTCGGATGTGGCAATTTGTAGCATGTGCTGGTGTACATTGGCCAATTCCATTTCGCCCATGAGCCCTTTGCCGATGCCTTGCTGGTTGGTGACGACGAATATCAAATCGAATTTGGCGGCCAGGAGGAGCATGGCTTCGGCCAATCCCGTCGTTGGTACAAAGGCAGCGGGAGATTTCACGTAGTCGCCGGGGATGCGCTCGTTGATGACGCCGTCGCGGTCGATGAATAGGGTGCTCATGTTTTGTGTGCTTAGATTTGTGGTGGTGGGTGAATCATTGGCAAAAATGGTGTTTTTTTACCACATAGTTTTTAAAACACATAGGAACATAGAAAACATAGTAGGACAAATACGACATAATTTTTTTCACAACGACACCACGACACAAAGTCGCGTTGCTATTGGTCAAAACCTCTTGAAAAAGCCAAGAACGAAGCCTTTTCGTTGTGTCATTGTGTGGGAATTTTTTATGTCGTGTACGTGTACCGTGCTATGTTTTATATGTTCCTGTGTGTGTATGTGTTAAAAACTACGTGGTAAAAAAACTACGTGTTTACCAACTACCTTTATTCCTAAATTTCAACTTGCCCAATGCGCTACCTTCCATTCCTGCTCATCCTGCTCCTCTCCTCCTGCCAAGACGAAAACACTGAAAATCAACTCATCGTCAGCGTCGAAAAGATAACCCTCCGCGCCACACCGGGCTTGAAAGGTGCCGAAACCGTCACCCTGCACCAAGGCGATAAAATAACCGACCTCTTGGAAGTGAGCCACTTTGAAAGCCCCATTACTTTCGACAATACCCCGCTGCGCACCCCTTGGCTAAAAGTACAAACTGCCGACAACAAACAAGGCTGGATATTCGCAGGCGCGGTGCAGCCCAGCGCCACAACACCCGATTGGCTGTTGCAAAAGCGCCTCGACTGCTATTTCGGCCACGCGTTTGCCAGCAGGCTCAACAACTGGAAAGCGGGCCTAGATGCGCTAAACAGCGATGCCGATTGCGCGACCTCCTACCGAAACGCCATTTTCATGCGCGACTCCCTGGTACAGGTACTGAAGTTCCGCGCAGAACCGGAAGGACGGCCCGACTATGCCTGGCTGACCAATGTAATGCCCGGATTTGTTTTTCAACGCGGCATGGATGGTGGGCCGCCGGAGCTGTTTACGGACTACCGTTTTTGGCTGCAAAAAGCCGCAAAATCCAGCGGAACCGCCGATGATACCTTTCTTGAAACCAGCCTTCTGGTATTCCCGCACGACAGCATCGAATCCATTTTTCCGGTGTGGAAATTCCCCATGACCACCCAGGAATCCGCCAGTCAGCTCGGCACGGGCATACACGGGAAAGTATTGCAAGCGCTAGACAACACCCTGGCCCAATCGCGGCTTTTCGAACCCGAATTGATGCGCATAAAAGACGCCGTGCTGGAAGATATTCAGGATAAGGACACCCGTTTTTGGCAGGATACGCCGCTGATATTGAAAGAGCTGGATGCTTTGATTGCCAACCCGCCCACATGTTTGAGTGCCGCGGAAGGCAGTGCTTTAATAACGCGGCGGGCTATGTTTGAGGATGTTGTGGGGAATGGGGTAAGGGTAAATTTGAGGAGTGGACTTTTTTGATATTAAAGCACCATTTAAGTTTTAGGCCAAAAGAGCATTAATAAATCATCCGTATTTTTCAGCTCAAATCAATTCGCTATCGCTGAAAAGCCTATTTCCCCTTTCACCAATAATTTCATATTCAATCAGACATTTGGCATGGCGGGTCAAAAAAGGCCGTTTGAGAAATTAGGGTTTGTGCACCTGCGATTACAGGTAGTAAATGTATTGTAAAAATTAGATATGGGGATATTACATGTGCATAGAAACCTGAAGAACAGGAGTCATCCCTGATCTTTTTTGGAGGGAAAACAGGTTTAAATTTGGGCATTTGCATATACTTATTGGTCGGACGAAGAAAATTCGTCAGACCAAATGGCCCTCATCCGACCACTTTTCGTGGTCTCGAATAAGTTAGGACAAATTCAGCCCCAGCTGTGTCCTCCCTGCAAAAATAACAGGTGAAAATTCGGTATGATTCATGTTTGTATCGAAAAACAAAAAAATAGCCCCATCTTAGTGGCCGTTAACGACACAAACACACACAAACTAAACTACCCACACCATGCAAAAACTCCTCCTCCTCGCTTTAACCATCTTCACACTCCACGCCCATGCCCAAACCTCCGATGCCTGGCAACAAACCAGCGGCCCAGAAGGCGGCTATGTTTTCGATCTGTGCCGCAATGCCAGCACCGTCTACGCGGGCACCGACAATGGCCTCTGGACTTCTGCCGACGAAGGCCTGTCCTGGAGTCCATTGAGCCCGGAAATGAACGACTTGCGCATCCATTCCATTTATGTCAAGGATTCGGAGATTCTAGCGCTGGCGACTAAATTTTTAGGTCAATACCATCAAGAAGGGTACTTTTTCCGAAGCAGCGACGCTGGAATTACCTGGACCCAAAATGCTGTTTCAGCAACACCACCTTATATTAACCTAAACAACAATTTCGGCGGCATTAAACTGTGGCGCGAAGGCAATCGTATTTGGATAAAAAACAACAGCGGCCTCTACTTCAGTGAAGACGATGGTACAAATTGGTCGGCAATTGCAGCGCCCAGCAATGTATATTTATCTGATGCTGCCGTGAGCGGTACCGAAATTTTGGCCTATTATAATTATGCTTGGTACAGAACCAATGATTTGGGCGCTAACTGGACTTCCAGCACCGACTTAAACTACGTTACCGCCTTGTATGGAGATGGCCAGTTCTTGCTGTGCTTGAAAGCCGACAGTATTTTTGCTTCCCAAGATTTCGGCCAAAATTGGCAAGGGACGCCCAGTGATTTTTATGCCCTTGATGGCCTCTTCCGTTTGTCAAACGGCGCTTTCGCTATGATGAACGGCATCCTGCAAACCTCGGCAGATGGCCTTAACTGGCAAACCCTTACCCAGCCTGGTGTAAGTGCTAATGCAAAATATGGTGTGGAAGCAGGCGCAAATTTTATCGTTGGCGGCTCTTATGGTATTTTCCGAACGGTGCAGAACAACACCCAATTTGAGCCCGCAAACAATGGCTTTATCGGCTCCCGCCTCTACGCCTTGGTGCGTATGCCAAATGGAAAGCTCATCGCCAGCGTCACCTACTCCGGCCTTTGGTCGAGCAGCAACAATGGCATTAGTTGGGAAAAACAATCGAGCCCGCTTTACTACAATTACCCCGTCGAAATTATAGAACTCAGCACAAAAGGCGACACGCTCTGGGCCATCGGCTCCAATGACTCCTTGTACCAGCAGATAGGCAATTCCAATACTTGGAATAAGGTGCTGGATGCGGATGCCTGGTATGCTGGGGAGTCTTTCTTGCGCATTTTTGGCAACAATATTTATTTGGTGGAAGATGCTCAAATCCGCCGCAGCCAAAACGGTGGCAGCACCTGGAATATCCTGACAGGTACATCAGGATTCAACAGCTATCGTGACATCGCAGAATTTGGAAACTACCTGTTTTACAGCACCAACGACGGTGAGGTGTTTCGCTCTAGCGATGTTGGCCTTACTTGGCAAAATGTATATGAATTTTGGTCGCCCGGCGCGCATCGCTACAACAAACTCGGTGTTAGTGGTGGTCGTATTATCGTCTGGTCGGAGAGCGAGTCTTTTTCCAGCATCGACAATGGCCAGAGTTGGCAAAAATTAGAAATGGCGGGCTTGCCCCTAGATGCCTGGGGCGATATCAATTTTGCCCCATTAGACATCAAGTATTTTCAGAATTTGATCATTTGCACCATCCCTTACGAGGGTGTTTGGCTGAGCTTTGACCAGGGCAATAGCTGGGAGCCCATGAACAGCGGACTCACGCACCTGCGCGGAAGGCGCCTGGCCATCAACGGCTCCAATATCTTTATGGGCGCTTCCACCAGCGGGGTCTGGAAATTGGAAACCAACTTTGAAGTCTACTCCGGCCAGGTGTACAATGACCTCAACCAGAACGGACAAAAAGATACCGGCGAACTACCCCTGAAAAGCATTCTTGTTAGCGCCGAACCGCTGGGTTCCTATACTGCCAGCGATGCTTCAGGTGCCTTTTCGCTGGTCGCAGCCTCCTCACTCGACAGTATCCGGGTGACGCTACCCAATAATTACTGTAGCGTAATGCCCCTGGCCTACCTGGCCAGTCAAACCGGCTTTGGATATGATTTTGGCATTCATTTTACCGAAGGCATCATAGACCTGAGCCTCGACATGGCCAATTGGGCCCCTTTCAGGCCTGGCTACGACAACGAACTTACCCTCACCGTATCCAATCTCGGCAACGAAACCGTTACCGGCGCCTGGGTGGAGCTCGCCCTGCCGAGCCAAATCACGGTATTATACACCAATCCTTTCGGCGTGGCCAGCATCACCAATGACACGCTGCGCTGGCAAATCGGCACCCTAGCGCCATTTGAAAGCACCAGTCTCCAGGTATCTGTGACCTTGGATGCCAGTACGATGATCGGCCAAATTTTGTCCTTCGAGGGCCGGGTATTCGCCACCGGAGACGTAGATCTGACAAACAACGACAACGCCATACGCGAACCTGTTGTCGGCGCTTACGACCCCAACGACAAAGCCGCCGCGGCCTATATTACGCCGGAAGCGCTGGCACAGGGAGAACCCATTGAATACACGATTCGTTTTGAAAACACGGGTAATTTTTACGCTGAAAAGGTCGTCATAAAAGATGTTTTGGAATCCAACCTAAACCCAGCTACATTTCGTTTCATCAGCTCCAGTCACCCATGTACCTGGAAAATGAAGCAAGATGGCACCGTAGAATTTACCTTTAACCAGATATTCTTGTTTCCCAACGAAACTGGCTTTGTCCGCTTTTCCGTTGAAGGCGACCGCGACCTGGCCCTGAATGAAATGGTATCGAACACTGGTGCCATCTATTTTGATTTCAATGCGCCGATCATTACCAACACGGTAAAAACAACGGTGCAATATGCATTTTCGAGCCCAGGACTGGCGCAGGCGGCTTTCCGCTTGCAAGTATCGCCCAATCCGACCAGCAGTTACTTGTTGTTGGAGCTTCCTGAAGCTGCCCTCGACATGGCTGCTCAGGTGGCCCTTTTTGATCAAACGGGAACGCAGGTGATCACCCGAAAAAATCTGAGCAGTAAGATGCGGCTCGATTTATTGGCGCTCAGTGCCGGGATGTACGAGGTGGTGTTGTTTGGCAGAGATGGGAAAGTGCTGGGGCGGGAAAAGGTGGTGGTGGTGGAATAAGGGGGGCATGAACGCAGCCTCGCGATGGGAGCTTTTTTTGAAACATCTCGCGGGCTTTTTTTGATTGACGAGTGATGGTTTATGATTGAATTGAAGTTTATACGCGATTTGTGCGGTACTCTGGATGATTTCTTCGATTTGCAAAGATTTAAATTGTTTCCAGCTTGGTGTTTGTTGTTAAAAAAGAAAGAGCTGATTGCCAATTTCATTTGTCGGTTTTTCATTTGGTTCAAAACTAGGACTCAACGCAAAGCCACTTCAACAATCCTAAATCATCACTCGTCAATCAAAAAAAATATGCACTATGCCATGAGGCTAACAACACAAATCGCCCGCCACTTCCGTGAAATCCACTTCGGCAAAAACTGGTGGGCGACCACGGCACAGGGCGACCACGGCACAGGGCGACCACAAGGGTCGCCCCTACCCACCAACCATTGGGTATGGTTTGTGTTCGGGGTGTTGCCGTCCGTTTTTATTTTGCCAATATTATAACCTTTGGATAGGCATCGTGAAGATATTTGGATGAACAGCCACTGAAAGGCTATCCATTCATTTCGAACAAAAGGCACATATCTTTGCCAAAAAAATAACAATAACACTAGTGCCGAGTCCACCAGTTGGCGTATGAATCTGGCGGCCATATTTTCCACGCATCTTCGTTGCTCGTCGGTTAATCCCCAACGCTTTCGGGATCGCCCTCCTCGCGCCTTAATGAGTGAAAAATCTGCCTTCGCATATTCATACGCCAACTGGTGGACTCGGCACTAGTAAAAAGTATTGAAGGAACCGTAATTCGTATAAAAGCCCTAACTATCGTCTTGCCGACCTTTGTGCCATTCAATCACCCATTCTAAAAAAGAATATGAGCAAAGTAATTTTGATCACGGGCGCATCTTCCGGCATCGGCAAAGCAAGCGCCCAACAATTGATCGCCGAAGGGCATAAAGTATATACCGCCGCCCGCCGCATCGACAATATGCAAGACCTGAAAGCAGCCGGGGGCTTCCCCATCCAAATGGACATCACCGATGAAGCCGACGTGCAAAAGGTCGTGGATACCATCATTTCAAAAGAAGGCAAAATAGATGTGTTGTTCAACAATGCCGGCTATGCCATTTACGGTTCCGTGGAAGAAACAAGCCTCGACGATGCCCGCCAGCAATTCGAAGTCAACATCTTCGGGTTGGCCAACCTCACCCAAAAAGTGATTCCATACATGCGCGCGGCAAAGTCTGGCACCATCATCAACACCTCTTCCATGGGCGGCAAAATGTACACGCCACTGGGCGCCTGGTATCACGCCACCAAGCACGCGCTGGAAGGCTGGTCCGATTGTTTGCGCCTCGAATTGAAACAATTCAACATCAACGTTGTCGTATTGGAGCCGGGCGCTATTGCCACGGAATTTGGCGATGTCATGACGGAGCCGATGTTGAAACGCTCGGGCAAAGGTCCCTATAGCAAATTGGCCCATTCGGTCGCCAAAACAACCAAGAACGCTTACGAAAAAGGCGATAGCTCGCCCGCATCTGTTATTGCCGACACCGTGTCCAAAATTGTGCGCAGCAACAAGCCGAAAACCCGTTATGTTGCCGGGAAATACGCCAAACCGATGCTTTTTATCCGCAAGTATTTTGGTGATCGTATTTTTGACAGGATAATTATGAGTCAGGTAAATTAAAAACCACAAATAGGCGAATTGTTCTCCGCTGACACCGCCGAAAACGCTGCATTCTGGCGGCAAAATTTAACCTGAGTTATGGCCATTATCGAAATCAATTCCATCAGCCAAATCCACGCTGCCATAAACCATGAAAAACCAAGGCATCCCCTGGTAACCGTTATCGACTTTTCAAAAGTGGAACATAAGTCTGTTGGCGGCCATAAAATGAAAATCGGGTTTTATGGTGTGATGTTGAAGAACAAAGCCGCCGAAGGCAAATTCCGCTACGGCCGCGAGTATTACGATTTTCAGGATGGCACCATTTTGTTTCTGGCCCCCGAACAGGTGGTGCAGTTTGACGAAGATGCCGACACCGATAACATGGAAGGTTGGGGACTGTTTTTTCACCCTGATTTTTTGCGCAGGTCTTCTTTGGCAGAAAAAATGAAAGACTACTCCTTCTTCAGCTATGAAGCCAACGAAGCCCTGCACTTGTCGGATCAGGAAAAACAAACACTTGCGGATTGTATCCATAAAATAGAAGTCGAGCTGGCACAAAACATTGATGTGCACAGTCAGACGCTGATCCTTTCCAATATTGAGTTGCTGCTCAATTATTGCAACCGCTATTATGGCCGACAGTTTATTACCCGTTCCCATATCAACAAAGATGTGGTGTCGAAATTTGAACGCCTGTTAACGCAATATTTCGACGCGGAAATTGCGAAAGATCAGGGTTTGCCCTCTGTGGCCCACCTTGCGGCGCAATTGAACCTGTCGCCCAACTACTTGAGTGATTTATTAAAAAGGGATACCGGAAAAAACGCACAGGAGCATATCCATTACCACCTGATTGAAAAGGCAAAAACCTTGTTGCTGAACTCCAACGGCACGATTTCGGAGGTGGCCTACAACCTGGGATTTGAGTATCCGCAGTATTTCAGCAAGATATTTAAGTTGAAAACGGGGATGACACCGGTGGAGTATCGGGGGATGAATTGAACTAAACATCCTTTAAACAATTAGTATCAATATTAGTCAAAAGGATGTATCTTTGAGTACTATTCATCAGAAAAAGTGGAAAAGACAGGTCAAATTCAAATAAAAATAAGCGGTCGCAAAGGAAACTTCGACCTGAATCCCGACAATTACGACATCCGTGAAGTAATTGAGGTGCTGCATCATGCAGAGAATTTACTTTTCCCCAATACAAAAAAAGATAGGCCAACCATCTCATATGAAATAGCTGAAGGCTCCGTCAATCATATAATAAAAACTACCCTTCAAGCCATTATTGGCTTCAACGCTATACTTGCTCAAATTAAGGCAGAAAACTATTCCATAGACTTTTTGGAATCACCCACCATACGTGCATTTGAGTTTTTCCAATCGGAAGCACAAAAAAACAACTATCAATACGAGATTGGAACTTCTATTTCAGGTGGATCAACTATTTCTATAAACAAAGACACAAAATTCATCCGCTCGAAAGAGATTTGGGTTGATGCCGAATTCTATTTTTATGGTACCATCGTCGATGCAGGCGGCAAGGGAAAGGCGAATGTGCATCTTGATACACAGGAATTTGGGCTTCTAAAAATTGAGGCTTCAAAAACCCTATTGGCGAACTACGAAAGCAATCCTTTGTACAAGCCTTACGGGGTGCGCGCCAAAGGCAAGCAAAATATAAAATCAGCAGAAATTGATAAAAGCTCCCTGGTTTTAATTGATATAGTAGACTACAACCCGTCTTACAAAGAAGACTATATAAAGTCTTTGATAAAAAAGGCAAAAAAAAGTTGGTCGGAAGTTGACGATGCGGACGAATGGCTTCAAAATGTAAGAGGGTATGGCGCGTAGTTGTGTTTTACTTGACACCAGTTTCTTTGTTCGTTTGCTTAACGAACAAGAGCCCTTACACCTGAATACATTGGCGTATTTCAGGCATTTTCTTGAAAAGGAATTCTTGTTAAAGATATCCACTATTTCCATTGCCGAATACTGTGTAAAGGGAGCCCTTGATGAACTGCCACTTCAAGATGTTCAAGTTATCCCATTTAATATTAACCACGCCAACTACTTGAGTGACTTATTAAAAAGGGATACCGGAAAAAACGCACAGGAGCATATCCATTACCACCTGATTGAAAAGGCAAAAACCTTGTTGCTGAACTCCAACGGCACGATTTCGGAGGTGGCCTACAACCTGGGGTTTGAGTATCCGCAGTATTTCAGTAAAATATTTAAGTTGAAAACGGGGATGACACCGGTGGAGTATCGGGGGAATTTAAACTAAGATCCTTATGCTACACAAATTGAATCATAAGCCGGTCTGGTACAAAATTTGGGCTCTAAGCGTTGCCGCCGTGGCACTGTTCTGCCTCGTGAAATACTTTTTTTTCAGCTTCACGCCAACGGATCATTTGATTCAGGCTTATGCCTTGGTTTCCATTGTGTTGGATATGTTTTTGTATCCGAAAAACAGCTAAAGATACCGCTCCGCTGGAACGGGCGCAGTACGCCCTGGCATTTTGCTCCAAAGGTGAAGCCCCGATGGGACTTGCTCAGTTACCTTAGATACTACTTAATTATAAGGAGAAAACCAGGCTATGAACTCAAGCTTGCCCAATTTGGCGTTAAATGCCAAACAAAATAACAACCTGAAACCTTGAAATCTGAAACCTTGAAACCCCGTTAGCCTTCGTCGTGGTCACTATCACAGTGATAATGCTCCTTCGGCCCTCTTGGCTTCTCGCCGCCTTCGCCACCCTTCTTCTCGGATTGTAATTTCTGAATCAAGCGTGCCCGCTCGCGCTGCACGTCCACCTGCATTTGCACGTCTTTCTCCCGATCGAAGAAAAGAATTCCGTCTACCCAGGTCTTTTCAGCGCGGGCGTAAATGGACAGCGGGTTGTCGTTCCACAGCACCACGTCGGCGTCTTTGCCGGTTTTGATGCTGCCAACGCGGTCGTCCACGTGCATCAGTTTCGCGGGATTGATGGTCACCATTTTCCAGGCATCTTCTTCTTTCATGCCGCCGTAGGTTACAGATTTGGCAGCTTCCTGGTTGAGGCGGCGGGCCATTTCGGCATCGTCGGAGTTGATGGCGACGACGACGCCCTGATCCATCATGATTTTGGCATTCTGTGGAATAGCCTCGTACACTTCGAATTTGTAGGCCCACCAGTCGGAGAAGGTGCTGCCGCCTGCGCCGTGTTTCGCCATTTTATCGGCCACTTTGTAGCCTTCCAGGATATGGGTGAAGGTGTTGAGTTTGAAGCCAAAATGTTCGGCCACGCGCATCATCATCGTGATTTCAGATTGCACGTATGAGTGGCAGGTAATGAAGCGTTTCGACTCCATGATTTCCACCAGCGCCTCCATTTCGAGGTCTTTGCGGAACGGTTTGCCCGATTTTTTCAGTTTGGCGTACTCTTGGGCACGGGTGAAATAGTCCATGTAGGTTTCTTCCACGCCCATGCGGGTTTGCGGGAAACGGGTGCCGTTGGGCGAGTTGCCCTGTTTCACGTTTTCGCCGAGGGCGAATTTGATGAAGCCTGGCCAATTGCTGAACTTCATTTCCTCGGGTGCGTAGCCCCAGCGCAGTTTTATCAGTTGTGTTTGGCCGCCAATCGGATTGGCGGAGCCGTGCAGGATATGGCTGGTGGTAACCCCACCGGCGAGTTGGCGGTAGATGTCCATGTCCTCCGAATCGATGATGTCGCCGATGCGCACTTCGGCGCTGTTTTCCTGGGTGCCTTCGTTGATGCCGCGGGTGCCCGCAATGTGGGAGTGTTCGTCGATGATGCCCGCTGTGAGGTATTTGCCTGAACCGTCGACCACAATGGCATCGTCCTGGACACTTATTTTTCGGTTGATTTTTTGAATTTTTCCGTTGGACAGCAGCACGTCCACGTTGCGGAGGATGCCTTCTTTTTCACCCGTCCAAACGGTCGTGTTCTGAATCAAAAAAGTCTGTGCGCGCGGTTTTTCTTTGGCCCCAAAGGCCGTGAAGGGGTAAACAACGTCGCCCACTTCCGGCACCACAATGGGGTCTTGCTTTTTCGGTTTGTCCAGATCGGCGGCTTTGGTTTGCACGGCGCTCCAGTTGATCCAGGCGCCGTCTTGCTGGGTGCCGGTGCCCGCCCATTCCCGGGTTTCTGCGATACCCGACAAAGAAATAAAGCCCTTTTTCAAGGTATCGGGCTGGAATGCTATGGACACAAAATCGCTGGGGCTGTAGCTGAAATTGACTTTCACTTTGGAGCTATCCGCTTTTATGATCTGGGCCTCTGGAGCAGTTTCTTTCCCTTTTATCAACAGGGTATAAGTGTCGCTACCAACCTTCAAGTCATAGGTGCCCATTTTTTCGCGGGGCATGGATTTGTTCGCATTGATATCAAAGCCCTGGCCGTTCGACCAGTTTTGTGCAATCTTGGTTTCTTTGGCAAACAAACCGCCCGTGGTGATGATGAAATTGGCCACTTTACCCGGCTCCAGGCTGCCTACTTGCGCGTATGCATTGAGCATCGTCGCGGGCGTGTACGTGAATGCTTTGAGCGCCGTTTCTTCGTCGAGGCCGTATTCAACGGCTTTGCGGAGATTTTCCCAGAACTTGGATTTGTCTTTCAGGCCATTGCTGGTAAGGGCAAAATTGACCCCTGCGGCTTGCAAGCGGCCCGGGTTGGCGGGTGCCATTTCCCAGTGTTTCAGGTCTTTGAGCGGTACGTTGAGGGCATCGAAAGGATCGCGGACATCGTAACCTTCCGGGAAATTAAGCGGAACGATAAGGCTGTAGCCTGTTTTCACAATATCACTCAGGCGCTGGTAGTCGTCGCCAGCGGACTTCACAATATACTTTACGCCAAACTCCTCGCCAATGCGGGCAATACGCAGGATGTCGAGTTTATCGCCCGCTTCAAAAATCTGGGGCAATGTTTGAATGCTGTTCCAGGCATCAAAGGAGAGGTTTTTTTCCGTTTTGTAGCCTTCTGCTTTGTACCATTGTCCGTCTAAATACGTCTGCCGGAGCAGGGCAATATGCCCCATCAGCGACTGCGGATAAGGGGTGCGGCTGCTGCCTTTTCGGAAAGAAAGGTGGTGACTGGCTTTGTCATTGAGGATGAGCTTTTGTTCGTTTTCATCGCCGAGCAAAACCAGTGCGCCCGTGCCACGGGAGATGCCATCAGCGCGGTGGGTAAGCAGGGTGCCGAATCCCAACTTCCGGTATTCATCGGCTGCTTTAGCGTCGTTAATAAATAAAGCGACAGCGCTGTATTCAGGCTTCAGCGCTTCGTTCCAGGAATAGGCTGCGCCTTTTTTCTCTGCGGGGGGTTGTGGCTGTTGTTGCTGGCCAAAACCGCCACTAGCCATAGCAGGAGGCGCTGGCAAACCATAGTCGGCGGCATAAATATCAATAAAGGAAGGGTAAATCGTTTGACCGCTGCAATCGTGTTTCACCGCATCGGCAGGCACCGCCACATTCAGGCCGGAGGCCACAATCTTCCCGTCGCGAATCAGCAAAGTAGCCCCTTCCACGCGGGTTTTATAATCGATATAAATGGTGGCGTTGGTGAACGCATGGATGCCTGGGCGTTCATCAGCAGGGGTTGCGGTGGGGAAGGTTTGCTGGGCAAAAAGGGAAGCCGCAGCACTAACAAGGGCTGCAGCTAAAAAGAGGCGAGTCAATTTATTCATGGAAATGGAAAGTTTTGCGGCACCAAGATATGGTTTTTACGGTAGACGGTAGACGGTTGACGGTAGACGGTTTTGCACAACATTGGAACTATCGCTTAGCGGTGTTTTTCAGCACCTAATTCAAGGCTTTTCGAATTTTTGACTAAGGTGCTGAAAATCAATGCTGAGCAAATAGTTGTTCGTTGATTGTTGTTCGTTGTTCGTTTGCACAACATTGTGACTATCTCCTAGCTGTGTTTTTCAGCACCTAATTCAAGGCTTTTCGAATTTTTGATTAAGGTGCTGAAAATCAATGCTGAGCAAATAGTTGTTCGTTGATAGTTGTTCGTTGTTCGTTTGCACAACATTGGAACTATCACTTAGCGGTGTTTTTCAGCACCTAATTCAAGGCTTTTCGAATTTTTGACTAAGGTGCTGAAAAACACAGCCAAGCAATTGAACCAGCGCTGTGCAAACCGTCTACCGTCCACCGTCCACCGTCAATTTAGGTTTCGGCGTGCGCCCCGCTTCCTTCAGCGCATTGTCAATGATCCATTCCAGTTGTCCGTTTACGCTTCGGAAATCATCGGCAGCCCACTTTTCCAGTGCAGCGTAGGCGGCCTCATCGAGGCGTAAGACGAATGATTTTTTTACAGACATATATTTGCCGTTGGCGGTGGACGGTCGACGGTCGACGGTCGACGGGGCACAACATTGGAACTATCGCTTAGCTGTGTTTTTCAGCACCCAATTCAAAGCATTTCGAATTTTTGATTAAGGTGCTGAAAATCAATGCCAAACAAATGAACCATTGATGTGCAAACCGTCCACCGTCTACCGTCTACCGTCCACCGTAAAGAAATTATTGGTGAAGTGTACCCGTATTCAATACTGGCTGGGCATTCCGGTCGCCGCAGAGTACTACGAGCAGGTTGCTGACCATGGCGGCCTTCTTGTCGTCGTCGAGCTCGATGATGTTTCGGCGGGAAAGGTGTTCGAGGGCCATTTCAACCATTCCGACTGCCCCTTCCACGATGGTGCTTCTGGCCGCTACGATGGCGGTGGCTTGCTGGCGTTGCAGCATGGCCTGGGCGATTTCGGTGGCGTAGGCCAGGTTGTTGATCCGCGCTTCGATGATTTGGATCCCGGCGATTTCCAGGCGCTCGCTGATTTCACGCACGAGTTCGTTGTTTACTTCGTCGGAACTGGTGCGCAGGGTGACGGTGGCCAGTTCGTCTTCCAGGTTGTCGTAAGGATATAGTCCGGCCAGCATACGCAAGGCCGCTTCGCTTTGAATTTTTACGAAAGAAGGGTAGTTTTCCACCGCAAATGTCGCTTTGAAAGTGTCGCTCACGCGGTACATAACGACGGCGCCGATCATCAGCGGATTACCGTGTTTGTCGTTTACTTTGATGGTGGGCACGTCGAGGTTGACAGCCCGCAACGATACTACTTTCTTGGTGTAAAACGGGTTGGTGTAGAAAAATCCGCTGTCCTTGATGGCGCCGATGTAGGTGCCGAAAAGGGTCATCACACGACTGCTGTTGGGTTCCACGGCGATAAAGCCCGGCGCCACAAAAAACAGGGCACAAAAAAGCACTATGCCGCCGGTTATAAAAAATTTAAAAAAAATTGCAGCAACGCCTCCTACGAGCATTAGAAACAATACGAGGAGCATGAACCAGCCAGAAGAGGTTTTAATCGTCTTTTCCATAATGATTTTGATTTGATATTAATTTGATATCAAAAGTATGGAATTTGATATCATACGTCCAAATATTTTTCCATGAATCGTATAAAATAAACGGCGAAGGGAGCGTTTCTAAACCTCGTAAGTCTTAAACCTAGTGCCGAGTGCATTAGAATGTACACACCTTAACTTTGGCTGGCACCAATGCTAAGTTACACTGAATATCAAGCAGTCGTGTCATTCCGAGCGAAGCGAGGAACCTGTGTTACGTTTCATTATCGGGTTCCTCGCTTCGCTCGGAATGACACGACTGCTTGGTTTTCAGCATGGAGAAAAATTAGTACAAGTGCTTTGCCACTTGATTTTAGCTAGGTTTTGACCTGTGTACATACGTTAGACAGACCATAAGGCCCTCGTCCGACCACTTTTCGTGGTCTGAAGAATAAGCATAAACGAATTCAGCCTTTCACGGAAGCCTGATCAAGGCTTGAGTAGTTTTCTTGACTTCGCTCGAAACGACAATTTATTAAAAAAAATAATTAAGCCCATGCAGCAAATCCACCAGCACCCGCACCAATACATTAAACCCGCCTTATTATGGATGAAACACAGCTCAAGGAATTACTGAAAAAGTGCCAAAGAGGCGATAGCAACGCGCAGCGCCAAATGTTTGAACAGCATAAAAACCGCTTGTTCTCCCTCTGCCTGCGCTATTCCCGCGACCGCCCGGAGGCGCAGGATATGTTGCAAGATGCTTTCCTGACGATTTTCCGCGACCTCGGACAATACAACGGTGGCGGCAGTTTAGAGGGTTGGTTGCATCGGGTCACTGTGCGCGTAGCGCTGCAGCACTTGCGCAAGAAAAACCCGCTGCGATTTGCCGAGGAATACGACCAACAACCATCAGACAGCTTCACCTTTTCCCCCGATGCCGACTTGAATTGCGAGGCCATCCTTAATATGGTGCAGCAACTGCCAGATGGGTATCGACTTGTTTTTAACCTGCATTGTATCGAAGCTTACTCCTACACCGAAATCTCCAAGGAACTGGGCATCGCTGAAAGCAGTGTAAGATCACAGTATGCGAGGGCTTGCAAGCAACTGCGTACGATGGTCGAAACTTCGTTGTTCGTTGATCGTTGATCGTTGTTCGCTAAATCGTTGTTCGTTGATTGTTGTTCGTTGTTCGTTTCCGAGCGTTTGGGCTTTGGTGGTTAGCTTGGCTCCTTTTTGTGAAACAATTAAAAATGAAGCACAACCCTTTTGGCGAAGAAAAGGAAAGCTTCGGCGGGCACGAACAACTAACAACGAAAAACCAAACGCTCGGAAACGAACAACGAACAACAATCAACAAACAACGAAAAGCCAAACGCTCGGAAACGAACAGCTATCAACGAACAACAAACAACGAAAAACCAACCGCTCGGAAACGAACAACAAACAACTATCAACTATTAACTAAAGAGCAATGGAAAATAATTCTACAAACTCGGAATTCGAGAACTACTTACGCAAAAACCTGAAGCAGGTGGACGCATCACCAGATGACGACCTTTATACAAAAATTGCGGACAAACAAGCACTGCCCAACAGGTGGCTGAAATTCCGCCGCTACGGTATTTATGCTGCCGGGGCTGTGCTGCTTTTGGTTGCTGCTATCGGTATTTGGCGCAGCCAAAATAGCCGCGTCAAGCCCAATGAGCTCAACGGAACCCAGCAACAAGTTTCGGTACTGCCCTCAGACTCCCTGATCTCAGGCGCTGTTTCCCTGCACGAAACCAATAGCTTGGCAGAAAGCTCCGCAACCCAAGCTACAGCCCAGCACACACCGGTGCCAAACTTCAGCTCCAGGGTCAATACTGTACCAGCAGCTTCCCTGCGCTTCCAGGCAGAGAAGGGCATCCGCTACCAAAGCCCCACCACCGGCACTACCGTCGATATTCCCGCCAACAGCCTGGTGGATCAGAGCGGGAATCCTGTCTACGGCGAAGCAGAGCTGTTTTTCCGGGAATACCGCGGTCTGGCAGATTACCTGGCATCGGGCATTCCCATGCACTACGCCGATGGTCGGGGACAATACTATTTCAATTCCGGCGGCATGTTTGAAGTGCGGGTATCGCAAGCTGGCACGGCTCTGAAAATGGGGGTCGGCAAAAGCTTCGACCTCGCTTTTTCACCCACAGAAGGCCTGGACGATGCGAGCCTGTACTACCTCGACGACCAGACAAAAGCCTGGAACTTTATTCCAACAGCAGCATTTGGACAGGAAAATTTGACAGAACCACCCGTGGTATCAGAAGCAACCGCAGCCGCAAACAATACCCGTGGAAAATCCAGCGATTGCCTGCCCGACCCCGGGCAACTGGTAGAAGAACCCGACCCCGCCCAACTGATGCGCATCGGCGTACAAGCTGGCTTCGACCTGGCGACGGGCAAGCTGGAAATGCCTACATGGTTTAAGAAAAACCCCACCCTGACCGACGAGCAATTGTTGTTCCGACTGGAGCGCGGCCTCATCCAAGTCAAGCAACACCGCGACCAGGGGCAGCTCTTTTTCCCCGAAGATTTAAACAAGTTTTTCACCGAACTGTCCGCTTTCAAAGGCTGCTACTTCGCCTACAACCTCGATTCCATGGGGGGCGCCCGAAATGTGCGCGGCCTAAAAACCAGCGACTACTGGCAGCGCATTTCGGTGGTTAATGACGGCGGTGCCAAATGTGTCATCACGTTGTACGACGCAGACGATAATCGGGTGCAGTTCCATACGGTACTGACAGGCAGCACGGAAAACAAAAACTTCAACCCGCAGCAGGTTATGAACGAGTACAACCAACTGCGCAAAAAACGCCAGCAAGATTTTGCCGACAAAAACAGGGTGCTGCGCTATTTCCTACACGTTGCCGCTCCTTTCAAAACGCAGGAAGAATGGTGCGATGCGCCGTACCAATGGCTGGAATACTTCGAAAACAACCACCCGTTGATGGCGCGGCGCTATGCTGCCCTCATCAAGGATGGCCTCACGACAGACGACGCGAAAGCGGCGGAAGCTTGGAAAAACTGGAGAAAAACCCTCCGCGATTTCCGATTTGAAAGGGGGCAAAAGAACAAGCTGGCCATGGCGTCGCGGAGCAACCTTGAATATGCCCTAAGGCTGAGCAATTTCGGCATTTACAACTATGACCAGATATTCCGCCTCGGCGGCCAAGGATCCCAGTATATGACGGCGGCCTATAAAACAAGCAACGGCCAGCGCATTGTCCCTGCCTTCGTGAGCGTCATGGAACAACGCACCAAAATTTTTATGACCCAGCCCTCCGCAAGCCAACTGATCTACTCCCCCGGCAGAAAACTCGATGTGATCGTGACCGACAGAGCAGGGCGGCAGTTTCATTTCCCCGCAGAAAAATACGCGGGGCAGCAGTTTGATAAAAATGGGGTGACGGTGCTGACGTTGAACGAGGTGACGGAGGTGACGCAGAGTCCGAAGGGGTGGGCGGAGTTGTTGGATATATGAGGGCTCCTTGATTTGCCATTTCGAGCCTTCAGGCGAGAAATCTACACAAGCTAAGGTTTTACAGACTATGGATATTGATGTAGAAAGATGAAAGAGCCCTCGAAATATCTCAAAAAAGCTCCCGTTGCTACGCTGTATTCATGCATCTGTCCTTGGTTTGGATTTGCTTTCTGGTGTGACGGGGGAGGCTTTTCCGGTTCGGCGGCAATCTTGGGCTATGCGGCGGTGTTCGTAGGGCATCGGGGCGACCACAAGGGTCGCCCGTACGATCGTGCATTCGGGGATGGTGATATTGGGGAAATTGAAAATGGGTGGTTATATTGAACCACAATCCTGGCCTATGCGGCGGTGTTCGTAGGGGCGACCCTTGTGGTCGCCCTGATGGGTGGTTGCCGTGATGCGGTGGGCGCGACGGGGCGACCACAAGGGTCGCCCGTACGATCGTTCATTGAGGGGATCGTGGTATTGGGAACATCCCCCCACACCCTCCCAATTCTATCCCTAATCCTCCCCTCAAACATCCCCACCAACTCCTTATTCGCCCGCACCAAGGATTGCTCCTTTTCGATTTGAGCGACGATTTGGCGCTGGGTAGAAAAGGGCAGGAGGGCGAGCTTTGACAACTTCTGAAAAAAAGTTGTCAAAGCTGTTCATTGGCTTAGCCTGGCAGCGGAGTGAGAATTTGTCAGCATTTTTTTCATGTTGACAAATTTGGGTGCATGTTCAAATCCTTTGCTCATACGAGCGGTAATTTAACCCCCTCATTCCCCCCCACACCTTCCCAATCCATTCCCGTATCCTCTCCTCAAACATCCCCACCAACTCCTTATTCGCCCGCACCAAGGATTGCTCCTTTTCGATTTGAGCGACGATTTGGCGAGGGGTGGCGAGGGGCGGGATGGGGATTTGTTTTATGGTTGTTTCTTAGTGCCATCTAGCAACTGCTTGAACCCTTTTAATACTTTCGGATCAGAAACCGGATAGGGGTGTCCACTTTGCGCCGGATTATGCACCTGCACCAAGGATTGCCCATGTTCGATTTGGCAGCAGTTCCGTCAGTTTTCGCGCATGGTTCTGGCGCAAGGCGAAAATGATGGTTTTGCCAATTTCATTTGTGATCGGGTCGCGCAGGGCATTTTCAAAAAAGGTTTGTCAAAAGACGCTGTTGGTTTTTTCCGAGAAAAATTTCTTTTCAAAATCGCGGGAAACAAAAGTCTCCGTTTCCTCCCCGTCTTCGGTGGCGATGGCCACGGCGTAGCCTACATCGGAAAGCAATTGGGTGGTGATTTCCGTTCGGGCATCCAGCACGCGGGGGTTTATCAGGAATCCGTCTTTCACGCCATCGAGCAGCGAATAGCGGTAGGTGGGGTCGCCGCCTTCGCAGCCAAAGGTGGCGTAGGTATCCCGCGGCATCCGGCGCTCAATTTCCCTGGGGTCGTTGTCCCGCACCATGTCCTGATCCACGCCTTTCGGGTAATCCCTGGGCGTGGCGGTCAGGCCCAGTTTATAGCCGTTGAAATATTCGAAAACCGCCCGTGCGTTGCCCGAATGCTGCGGTGCGATTCATCGGAAATGAGCAGGTCGAAATCGCTGGGGGAAAAATCGTAGCGGTATTTGTCGTTGAACATCAGCGACTGTATGGTGGTCACCACGATGTCGGCTTTATGCCAGTCGCTTTTGTGTTCCTTATATATGAATGTGCTATAATCCGGCTTCAGGTAGTTGATAAAGGCTTTTTCGGCCTGGTCTTCCAGTTCCAGCCGATCGACGAGGAACAGTACCCGTTTGGCGTTTTGGGTGCGCAGAAACAAGCGGATGACCGCCGCTGCGGTGAGTGTTTTCCCGGTTCCGGTGGCCAGCGCATTTCGGTCGGGGTTCCATGCCTTGATGGCGCCAATTTCCTGCGACGAGGGGAATTTGTAAATGGGTTTAGGGTTCCCTTTGGTGATATCCCAGAGAAAGTGGGCAATGCCGTTGGAGAGGATTACATATTGCGCACCGACGGTTTTGGCGTATTTTCTGGCTTGGTCCTTGGCGACCAGCGGGTGCAGGCTTTCCTTTTTCGCTTCCAGTACGCAGACGGGTTTGTTGTGGCTGTCGAGCAGGAGAAAATCCAGCGCTCCATTTTTGGTGCGTTCGTAGTCGTTGCCCCAGGCATCAATTTCTTGTTGGGTGATTTTCACCTGGTTTTCGAGCAGGATATTGGCGGGCCCCTGTGCATTCTCGAAGAAGCGCCATCCTGCTTCTTCCAGCAGCTGGTTTATTTTGATTCTGGCGTGGGCTTCGTTTTTCATGGATGGCGGCGGTAGGTGGGAAGGGGGTAAGATAGGGTTAATCTGTTTTTTTGGCGAGTTGCTTGGCTTTGGCGAGCAGCCAGCGGCGTTCAGCTGTTTGTTTTCGTTTTTCTACGCGTTCCAGGAAGCGCAGCGCATGCTTTTGATCTCCGGGAATGAGGGGCATTAGTTGATAAAAGAGGTTGTTGAACTCTACGTTCATTTGGCGGCGGGCAGGAGGCAAAAGCTTGTGTGACGTACGGCTTAGGAACATTTTGAAGGCATCGAGTTTATAGGGGAGCAGGTCTGATTGGAGCTCGTAGAGGGCTTTGAGTTCGAGGCGTTTGCCGGCGAGGAGGTAGTCGACGTTGGTGGAGGTGGCGGGGATGTTGTCTAAACATTCGGAGAACTGGCCAACTCCAAAGAGGTAATAGGCTAAATTCAAGCGATAGATGTCACGGGTTTCATTTTCTCCAATGATATCGTCTTTGTGGTTTTCTATGAAAGCTAAGGACCATTCGTGCTTTCCCGCCCAGGCAGCACATTCCGAAATGGCTAAATACCTGCTTGGAAGTAGTTTCCCTTCATAGTGAAGATAACCTCGCTCTAAGTTGTCTTTGTATAAACCAAAGAGAGTGTTGTTGATTCCTTCCGCTTCTGGATTTGAAATCAAAACCAAAGCACAAATATTCCGTAAATATGTGTAAAATCCTCTTAGTTGTTCAGAACCAAGGTTCTTTTCATGGGCAACCAACAAATCAAAAAGCAGCTGAATATCACTGGGTTCGTGACTAGACTTTTTGAGCATTTTGAAAATGGCATAGTTGATTTTTATGGTAGGTGATTGTTCAAGAAACCTCTCCGGGACATTGGGATCCTCCAATCGAATAGCCATAGATTCTGATACGGTGACATTCGCGGCTAATTGCTGCAAAAGGTACACATTAAGCAATGCCAATCGATTGAGGTGAAGGTGCATTTCTAAGGCATCAAGCGTGTTGGGAATATTTAAATCGCCCTTCACTTGATTGTGAAAGCTTTCTTCATTGTGAATAGCATATTCCAACAAAAATTGATCGTGAAAATAGAGATTGTTATGCTTGTCGTTGTCATCCAGAATTTTTCTCAATCGTGCCAAAAAACCTTTATACCGTCCATCTAATCCACGCGAACGGATGATTTCTGCAAAATCAAAGACCTGGTGAAACTCATTTTCTTCCAGGAAGTAATTTTGGGCTAATAGAAAATCGCGGATCACTTTATGAGCCTCTACCATCACTTTTTCCAACTTTCCTTCCACAAAAGATTGTCCGATAAATAGTAACGGGCCAACTTCATCCTTCTCAAGTTTCCGTTCCAAAGTTTGCCAAGGATGCTTCAAACAAATCTCTAGCAAAGACCTGACATAGGTTTTCATTTTACTGCGTGGGAAAAAAGGCAATTCGGCGAAATGCAAAATTTGTTCCTTTTCTTTGGGGCTCAAGGTTTTGATCAATTCAACCAATTGGCTTTGTTCCATAAGTTTGTGGTAGAATGCGTGTCAAAAAGTGTTACGAAAAATTTCAGGTCAAAAGAAAAACCTTTACAGCGAAATTTTATCAAATCACTGTTAAAATCATGACATCATGGAAAAAAAATTACTTTTTTCGACGCTTATTTTCGGCCTACACCTAGCATTTGCCAGTGCTTTCGCGTATGGCGAACCTGTTAACCTTGAATCATTAAGCCCAAAATCGATTCAATGCGATGCACCACCACCGGATAGTTTTAGGATGACTGGTTATGGTTACAATTTTGAAACATTTGGATGGGTTCCCGTTTCAGTAGGCGATAACCACGTGCTCACCGTCTTTAAGGAAAATGCTTCCAATGGTTGGGATTCCCTGTATTCCGTGAAAGTCTATAATTCCAAAGAATACACCTTGACCAATTTGCAACCAAATACAAGGCATAAGGTTGGAATCAGGACCAAATGTGGTAATGACCCAAGCACTCAAGTTTCCTTCGTTATTCCAGATCATGGAGTGATTTTGGAGTTGGTAATTGGAGGGCGAAATCCAGAAAACGCTCAAATCATTCCTCCTTGCCAATACATTGATTTTGAAGACCCAAGCACTACATGGATAGGCTTTAAAGTTTCTCGAAAAGCACCAGATGGACATCTTGTAAGTTATTTTGAGTTCGAACGAGGAAAAAATGGTGCTGAAGGCATAATTAAACGGACAAATGCGCCAAATGTCTTAGTCGCAGCGAATGAAGATAATAACTGGCCTACATTGAATCTCCCATTATTCCAAACTGAAAATCTTCAATTTAGGGTAGGAGAAATAAAAAACCTTTCTGAAATATTCATTTTTGGATTTATAAATGTGGCATTTAGTGGCTCTAAAGTCTCAATTTGTCCAGAAACAAGCGACCCCAACAAATTATGGAATAATTTATACGCTTTTCAGCTGTTGCAAGAACATTCGGATCCATGTCCATCTTGTTTAAGTGATGGTAATGCGGATGAACGTACTAAGGGTTACCTTGAAAATGATCAATTTACTGTTCAAAGTCCATTTTTAGAATCATTGAATATTTTTTTCAATGATTCTAAATTTACAAATGGCACGAAACAGATTACATTAATGGATGTCAATGGTAAAATAATTCTTAATAATAAATTCAATGTAATAGAATCGCAAATATCGATTCCACTTGTTTTCATGCCTGCTGGATTTTATGTTCTAAGAATGGAATCAAACGGGGCCGTTCAATACCATAAAGTAATAAAAATATAAGCAATCACAGTTATTGAAGTTTTCAAAGTAAAAATTCTTGATGCATATGAAAATATCCTTCGCTTTTCTATTTTTTTCTTGTTGGGTCAGTTTCCTTTCCGCTCAACCCACCATCCAATGGCAAAAAGCCTTTGGCGGAAATAGCTTCGACCAAGGCTACAGTATTCAACAAACTACAGATGGTGGCTATATTGTAGCTGCAAGAACAAGATCAAGTGATCTATTTGGCTATCAATGGGGGCATGATGTTTGGATACTAAAATTGACCAGCGACGGGGCGGTCCAGTGGAAAAAAGTGTTTGGTGGAACCGTGAATGAAGGCCCACGCTCCATCCTTCAAACCCCTGACGGCGGGTAT
>Ga0105053_10001927_pt1 | contig 32863 bp, 30 predicted proteins | sample BON01_FD_78093 | JGI IMG/M metagenome (GOLD analysis project Ga0105053, IMG submission 78093) | Freshwater microbial communities from Lake Bonney liftoff mats and glacier meltwater in Antarctica - BON-01 | ecosystem: Environmental > Aquatic > Freshwater > Ice > Glacier meltwater | place: Lake... | reverse complement strand
TTTTATTATCATATAGTTAAGGTCCAGGGGCTTGGCCCCTGGTGGGTCCAGGGCGAAGCCATGGCCTTGCCTAACGAAGGATCGTTCTTGACGGCGGTTGGTATCAGCTATCGCCCGTCAGCGGTTGGCGGCCCAGACCTCGCGGTAGAGCGCCACGATCTCCGCCTTGTCCGGCACGCGCGGATTGTTGGCCGGGCTGCCGGAGGCCTGCGCTTGGTCGGCCATCAGGTCGAGCTTGCTGTTCCACACCGCTGGATCGATGCCGAAGCCTGCCGGGGTGGGCACCGACAGGGTGATGTTCCAGGCGGCCAGGCCATCGGCGAGCTTGCCGGCCGCGACCTCGTCGTTATCGCTGGCGGCAGCGAACCCGATCCGCCGCCCGGCCTCGCCGTAGCGGCCCAGCGCCGATTGCAGCCCGAAGCGGGTGACGGCGGGCAGCAGCATGGCGTTCGACAAGCCGTGAGGCACGTGGAAATGCGCCCCGATCGGCCGCGACATGCCGTGCACAAGCGCAACCGACGCATTGGAGAAGGCAATGCCGGCCTGCATGGCGCCCAGCATCATGGCCTCGCGGGCGGCGGCGTTGTCGGGTTGGTGATACGCAGTCTCGAGATTGGCGCCGATCAGCGCCATGGCGGAAACCGCGAGCGAGTCGCTGAACGGGTTGGCGCGCTTGCTGACATAGGCCTCCAGCGCATGCGACAGCGCGTCGACGCCGGTGTCGGCCGTGGTCCGCTTGGGTACGGTAAAGGTGAGTTCGTAGTCGACAATCGCGGCCAGCGGCAGGGCGCCGAGGCCGGCGATCAGCATCTTCTCGTCGCGCGCCGCATCGGTGATGACGGTGAAGCGGGTGGCCTCGCTGCCGGTGCCGGCGGTGGTGGGAATGGCGATGACCGGCAGCTTCGCGGTGTCCGCGGCGTGCGGGACCTTGTAGGCGGACATCGACTGGTCGCCGGTGGCGAGGATCGCCATAGCCTTGGCGGTATCGATCGGCGAGCCGCCGCCGAAACCGATCAGGCAGTCGTAATCACCCATTCGCAGCGCCGCGACGCCGGCGACCACCACGGTGTCGGTGGGCTCGGGGATGGTGTCGGAGAACACCCCCGGCTTCATCCCGGCCTTCGCCAGCGGGTCGAGGCAGCGATTGACCAGGCCGGACTTGACCATGAACGGGTCGGTCACCACCAACGGGCGCGACAGGCCGAACTTGCCCAGCACCTCGGCGACCTGGGCGGTGGTGCCGCCGCCCACCAGCATCAAGCGTGGTGCAACCAGACTGAAGCTCACGGTGCATTACCCTCCCATACACAAGGCGCTCGGCATGGAACCGCCGACCACACGAGGCAGAATCCCCTGCTTGGCGTGACGATATCGGGCGCCGGCGCCGCTGTCGTCAACAGCCGCGCCGGCACGGCGGCTGCTATCGCGGCAGGGCGCGCGCCAGGAAGGCGAGCAGACGGGCCTCGGCGTCGCGAGTTGCCGCGGCATCGTGGCGCAACAGGTGGCCGAGATAGCGCCGCTCGGCACCGAGTCCGTCGAAGGCATGGGTGGCGCCGGGATAAACGTGCAGCACCGACTCGCCGAACGCCGGCTGCCATGCGGCCTGGCGGCGTTCGCAGCGGTCGGATGGCGTCCAGTCGTCGTCGCTGCCGGTCAGGATCAGCAGCGGGCTGGCAAGCGGCGCCGGCACCAGCTTGCACCACGGGTAGAAGGCAATAACCGCGGCAAAAGGCGGAGCAGCGAGCCGGTCGGTGGCAGCGCGCAAGGCGGCTTCCAGTGCGGTGCTGCCGCCATGCGACAGGCCCATGGCGGCGACCGCGCCGGGGCGGATGTCGCCGCGGCCGCGCAGATAGGTGGCGGCGGCGAAGGCGTCCTCGGCGCGCAGTTCCGGCGGCACGACGCCACGGCGATGGCACACATTGGTTTCGCCCCGTGGCCTGAAGCTGTCGGTCATCAGCACCGCGTAACCGTGCCGCGCGAGCGTGACAGACCAGCGGCGCAGGGTGCCGGTCACGCCGGAACAGCCGTGCAGCAGCACCACTGCAGGATGCGGGCCGGCGCCATCCGGCAACACCAGCACATGCGGCGCGCCGGAACCCGGCGGGCCGACGCTCTGCGGTGTGACGGAAAGCGGGACAGCCACGGCCGCGCAGCCAGAAAGCAGCGCCAGCAAGGCCAGGACGCGGATCATTGCGGCGGCACGAAGCCCTCCACAAGCACCACCTCGCCAGTGCTCGCGGCCATGCGAAGCTGCAACAGGGGCGCGTATTCCGGGCTGTGGTAAAAGGCCTTCAACGTGTCCATGGTCGGAAACTCCAGCACGACCAAACGCTTGAAGGGCGACACTCCCTCCACGGCCGACATCGCCCCGCCGCGCACTAGGTAGCGGCCGCCATACTGGGCGATCACCGCCGGCACGCCGGCCCGGTATTCCTCGAAGCCCGCGGGATCGGTGACGTCGATATTGGCGATCAGGTAGGCGGACATGGCGTTGCTCCCGGTTGGCACCCGCAGCGATGCCACCAGAGTGCAACGGTGTCCAGCGGCCGCCCTACCCCGCCTCGGCTGTGGCCCGGGCGCGCTTCTCGGCATAAAGCGCCAGCCGCTTCGCCGCGTTGGGCGCAGTGGCGCCGACGCCCACGGCTTCCTCGGCCGGCGGCAGGTGCTCCACATGATGGCAGGCGGCAAGATGCCCGCCGGTGATGCCGCCGACGGCGGGGTTGCGCAGCGCCGGGTCGTCGGTGCGGCAGATATCGGTGGCGAAGGCGCAGCGCGTGTGGAAGCGGCAGCCGCTCGGCGGGTTCATCGGGCTGGGCACGTCGCCGCCGGGTATCTGGCGCGCTGTCCTGCGGTGCGGGTCCGGGCGCGGGATGGCGGCCAGCAGGGTGCGGGTATAGGGATGCAGCGGATGGGCGAACAGCTCGTCCTTCGGCGCCAGTTCCACGATCTTGCCGAGATACATCACCGCCACGCGGTCGGCCATGTGCTTCACCACGGCAAGGTCATGGGCGATGAACAGGTAGGACAGGCCCAGCCGGGCCTGCAAATCCTTCAGCAGGTTCACCACCTGCGCCTGGATCGACACGTCCAGCGCCGAGACCGGCTCGTCGCACACCACCAGCGCCGGCTCCACGGCGAGCGCCCGGGCGATGCCGATGCGCTGGCGCTGGCCGCCGGAGAATTCGTGCGGATAGCGGCTGGCGTGGTAGCTGGCCAGGCCGACGAGGCCGAGAAGCTGCTGCACCCGGGCCTGCCGCTCGGCCGCGTTGCCGATCTCGTGCACCACCAGCGGTTCTTCCAGGATGTCGCCCACGGTCATGCGGGGGTTGAGCGAGGCGAAGGGGTCCTGGAAGACGATCTGCATGCGCCGGCGCAGGGCGCGCAGCGGGGCGCCGCCCATCTCGGTGATGTCCTGGCCCTCGAACCACACATTGCCGGTGGTGGGCTCGATCAGCCGCAGCACCAGGCGCGCCGTGGTGGACTTGCCGCAGCCGGACTCGCCCACCAGCGCCAGCGTCTCGCCGCGGTGCAACTTGAAGGATATGCCATCCACGGCCCGCACCAGCCCGACCTGCCTTGCCATCACCAGGCCACGCTTGACCGGATAGTGCTTGGCGAGGTTCTCGACCTCCAGCAGGGGCGCGCTCATGGTGTTGCCCCCGCGTGCTCGCATTGCCCGCTGCCGCTCATGCCTGCACCTCTTCGCCCACGATCAGTTCCACCGGCGCGCGGAGGCAGGCCACATCGTGGTCGGCGGCCACGCTGCGCAGCACCGGGTCGCGGCGTTCGCACTCGCCGGTGGAGAACACGCAGCGCGGGTTGAAACGGCAGCCGCTCGGCAGGGCGAAGGGCGGCGGCACCGCGCCCTCGATGGCCAGCAGGCGCTCTTGGGTCTCCTCCAGCTTCGGGATGCTGCCGAGCAGGCCGAGCGTGTACGGGTGCTGCGGGTCGTCGAATATCTCGATCCCCGGCGCGCGCTCCACCACCCGCCCGGCATACATCACGGCCACCTCGTCGGCCATTTCGGCAACCACGCCGAGGTCGTGGGTGATCAGGATGATGGCCATGCCGCTCTGCGCCTGAAGGTCGCGCAGCAGGTCGAGGATCTGCGCCTGCACCGTCACGTCGAGCGCCGTGGTGGGTTCGTCCGCGATCAGCAGATCGGGCTCGCAGGCCAGCGCCATGGCGATCATCACGCGCTGGCGCATGCCGCCGGACATCTGGTGCGGATACTCGTCGAAGCGCCGGTCGGGGGCCGGGATGCGCACCCGGTCCAGTGCGGCGATCGCCTTGGCGCGCAACGCGGCGCCGCTGGCCGTGCGGTCATGGGCGCGCATTGCCTCGGTGATCTGGTCGCCGGCGGTGAAGACCGGGTTCAGGCTGGTCATCGGCTCCTGGAAGATCATGGCGATGCGGTTGCCGCGGATGTCGCGCATGGCGGCCGGCGACAGGTCCAGCAGGTTTTGCCCGTCGAACATCACCCGCCCGCCGGCGTTGCGGCCGGGCGGCGGCACCAGGCGCATGACCGACAGCGACAGGATCGACTTGCCGCAGCCGCTCTCGCCGACGATCCCGAGCGTCTTGCCACGCGCCACGCCGAGCGACACGCCGTCCACCGCGGCGATCTCGCCCATGGGCGTGCGGAAGACCGTGCGCAGGTCCTCGATCTGGAGAAGATTGCTCATGCTGTCCGGAAGATCGGAGGGGATACTTCGTCGACATGGCGGCGGCCCCAGTCGAGGCTGGGCACCTTGGCCATCACTTCCTTCTGCGCCTCATGCAGGTGCGCGGCGGCGGCGGCGTAGTCCATGGTGAGCAGGCGGCCATCCTGCACCACCACCTGGCCATCGACGATCACGGTGTGCACGGCGCGGTCGCCCGCGGAGTAGATCAGGCTGCGCAGCGGATCGCGGCCCGGGAGCATGCGCGGGTTGGTGATGTCGACCAGCACGATGTCGGCGCGGCAAAGGGGCGCAAGCCGGCCGATGTCTTCGCGGCCCAGCGCGCGGGCACCGTTGATGGTGGCAGCCTCGAACAGGTCGCTGCCCGTCATGGTATGGACATCGCTGGCCTGGGTGCGGGCGAGATAGGCGGCCAGGCGCATCTCGTCGAGCATGTTGTGGGGGAAAGTGTCGGTGCCGATGCCCACGTTCACCCCGGCGCGGCGGTAGCGGCCGATATCCTTCAGCGTGATGCCGCGCCGGGCGAACACCGTGGGGCAGTGCGCCACCGTGCTGCCGGTCTCGGCCAGGCGCTTCAAGTCAGTCTTGGTGTGCCAGGGCGTCTGCGGATGGTCGTCGAGGAAGATGCCGTGGCCAATAATGGTGCGTTCCCCGAGCAGGCCCAGCTCATCCATCCAGCCGATGGGCGTGAAGCCGTGGCGGCGGGTGATCTCGTGGAACTCGCTGACCGACTGGGCCGCATGGATCTGCCAGGACAGCCCGCGCTTCTTCGCCTCCTGGGAGGATTCGCGCAGCAGCGTCTCGGTGCAGGTATCGATCTGGGCCGGCACGACCATGCCGAACAGGCGACCGGAGGGGTGCTGCTCGGCGCGCTCGATCAGGGTGAAGGCCTCGCCCATAGCCTTCTCGCCGACGGCCTCGTTCCACTCGTAGTCCACGACGTGGCCGTTCTTGGTGTACCACCGGCCGGAGCGGAACATCGGCGCGATGCACACGCGCAGGCCGCTGTCGGCAAGCAGGTCCAGCCAGCCGGGATGGGCCATGGAAAGGTCGGCCACCGTGGTGACGCCGGAAAGCAGCAGCTCGGACAGCGCCACGCGCACGCAATCGGCCACCGCCGACGAATCGGGGCGGAAGATCGGCAGGTATTCATAGAGCGAGGAGTTGTAGAGCCGCGGCGATCCCACCTCGTCGGTGAGGCCCTTGTTCATCGGCTCACTGGACGGATGGGTATGGATATTGACCAAGCCCGGCATGGCCATGAAGCCGCGGCCGTCGACCACGGTATCGGCCGGGCCTTCGTAGTTGCGGCCGACGAACCGGATGACGCCATCCTCGTACGCCACGTCGGCATCGGGCATGTAGGTATGGCAGTTCGCCGAGGCATCCCAGGCGACGACGAATGAAGCATTGCGGATCAGCGTTGTGGTCATGGTGCCCCCATGTTGCAGCCCGGCCGGCGCGGAAGAACCAGCATACTTCCCGACCTGGGCGCGGGGGTCCAGTGACCCATTTTCCAGAACGGCCAACGCACACCGCCGATGGCGCAAATCGCGGCTGCACGTGCCTCCCCTGCCCATTCCCGAGGCAGATCCGCGGGTGCTGCGGCCTCCTGCGCCTGGGCGCCGCCGGTCAGGCGTGGCGGTCGTAGGCCACCGTTCCGCCGCGGATGGTCATGTCGGCGCGGGTCGTCAGCAGGTCGGCCGGGCTGGCGGCGAAGATGTCGCGCGACAGCACGGCGATATCCGCCAACTGCCCGGGCACCAGCCGGCCGCGGCGGTCCTCGGCGAACTGGGTATAGGCGCCGGCCCAGGTGTAGGCGTGCATCGCCTCGCCCAAGCTCACCGCCTGGTCAGGGCCCAGCACGGTGCCGCGATGGGTGGTGCGGGTTAGCATCGCGTGGATGTTCAGCATCGGGTCGGTGGCGGAAACCGGCGCGTCCGACCCGGCGGCGGGGTGCATGCCGGCGTCGATCCAGCCGCGCATGGGGTTGGCCGCCTCGGCGCGGGCGCGGCCAAGGTTCTGTACATACATGTCACCGAACTCGTGCATGAAGATCATCTGCGGCACCGCCTCGATGCCGCGCGCCGCCATGCGGGCAATCTGGTCGGGGCGGACGAACTCGCAATGCTCAATGCGGTGGCGCCGCCCGGCCACCGGATGCTCGGCGCTGTCCATCGCCTCGAACCCGCGCAGGGTGGTCTCGATTGCCGCGTCGCCGATGGCATGGATGGCAAGCTGCCAGCCCTGGGCATGATACTTGGCGAACAGCCCGTGCAGCACCTCGTGCGGAAAGATGAACATGCCGGTGCCCGGCGTCTCGTTGCCATGCGGCTCGTACGGCGTGCTCATCGCCGCCGTGCGCCCGCCGGCCGAACCGTCGGCGAACACCTTCATGGCACCGAAGCGCAACATGTCGCAGCCCTGCAGCGGCCGCACGCCGCGCTCCCACGCCGCATCGGCGATGCCGTCGGGATTGCCGGCGAGGCAGCCCCAGGTGCGAACCGGCAGCCGCCCCTGCTCCAGCGCCACCAGGTACGCATCCACCTCGCGGATGCCCGCGACCATGCCGACATTGGCGTCCATCACCGCGGTGAAACCCTCCGACAGCATGCGCTGCCCGGCCCGCTCGATGGCGTCGACCAGTTCGGCATCGGTCGGCCGGGCAATGTGGGCGCGCACCATGCGGATGGCGCTCTCGTGCAGCACGCCGTTGGGCCGCCCCTCGCGCCGCTCGATCGCGCCGCCCGGCGGATCGGGCGTGTCCTCGCCGATGCCGGCCAGCGCCAGCGCGCTGCGGCTTGCCACCGCCGCATGGCCGCAGGTGCGCACGGCAAGCACCGGGTGCCCGGGTGCTGCGGATTCCAGTTCATCGGCGGTGGGCGGCCGCCCCTCGGCCAGTTCGCTGTCGTCCCATCCCCGCCCGACGATCCAGCCGCCCCGCGGCGTCGTGCGCGCGGCCTCGCGGATGCGGACCAGCAGCAGGTCGAGGCTACTCACCCCCGGCGCGCGCAGATTCACCTGCCCCAGGCCGAGGCCCATCGGCAACAGGTGCATGTGGCTGTCGTTAAACGCCGGCACCGCCAGCCGTCCGCCCAGGTCGATGTGCCGCGTGCCCGGCCCGGCCAGCGCCGCCACCGCGTCGCGCGCGCCCGCGGCCACCACGTGCCCGCCATGGATCGCCAGTGCCTCGGCAAAGCCCTCGTGCAGGCCGCGCCAGATGCGGCCACCGGAGATCAGGATGTCTGCATAACTCATGGGCGCGGTGTGCGGCGGGCCGGCCGAGGCGTCAAGGGTGCCGGTCAGTAGCCCCGCGCCGGCTGATACAGGTTCGGCAACTTCCCGCCCCGCTCGAAGGCCAGGATGGCGCCCGCGACGTACCGCGCCCGCTCCCGCCTGGTGTCGAAGGCGGCGTTGTGCGGCGTCATGATGATGCGCGGATGGCGCCACACCGGGTGGTCGGCCGGCGGCGGCTCGGGATCGTACACGTCGAGGAAGGCGCCGTGGACATGGCCGGAATCGAGGGCCGCGATCAGGTCCGCCAGCACAAGCTGCGGCCCGCGCCCGGCACTCACCACCCCGGCCCCGCGCGGCAGTTTCGCCAGCCGTGCAGCATCGATCAGCCCCTTGGTGGCCGGCGTGTCGGGCAGCATCATCACCAGCATGTCGGTCTGCGCGAGAAACCCATCAAGCTCGTCCATGCCGGCGAAGCTGGTGACGCCCGGCAGCGCCTTGCGGCTGGCCGACCAGCCGGCAACCGGGAAATCCAGTGCCTGCATCATCGCCGCGGTGCGGCTGCCCAGGTTGCCCAGGCCGAGAATGCCCACCCTTGTGTCGGGCGCGATCGGCTCCGGGTCGAACTGGTCCCAGCGCGCGGCGTGCTGGCCGGCGATGTTGCGCGGCAGGTCCTTCATCAGCGCCAGTGCGCCGAGAATGGCGTATTCGCCCATGCGCCGGGCGAAGCCGTCGGTAAACATGCGCACCAGCGGAATGTGCATCGGCCAGTTCGGGTCGGCGACAATGTGCTCCACCCCGGCGCCGGGGCTGAAGATGGCGCGCAAGCCGGTCATCGCCGCCAGCCGACCAGGATCCCGCCCCCAGATCAGCGCATAGTCCACCCGCGCCGGATCGAGCGCCGGATCGTCCCAGAAGCGCACTTCAAGCTGCGGCGCGAATTCGCTGAAATAGGCCTGGTATTCCGGCAAGGAGGCAGCACCTCCGTGCCTGATTGCAATGATCGTCACGTCATCCCCTCTCGATGCACCCACGCCGGCGGCGCGATGGGCGCCAACCTATAGGGTGTCGTGAACCTTCCATAGGTGCCAGAAGCAGGAGGAAAAGAAAGCGCGTTCTTTTTTAAAAAAAGAACCAAAAAACTTTCATCCATTGGAGCGGATCGCAACGACATGCTCACCACGAGAATGGATAAAGTCTTTTTGCTTCTTTTTCTTCAGAAAAAGAAGACTCTTGCTTCCCTTCCCATCCCTCACGCCATCATCATCGCCCCGCGCGGGACATGGCGCGACAGCAGATGGAAGCGCCAGGTCAGCAGCAGCGCCGCCACGGACAGCCCGGCGATCAGCCCGAACCACATGCCCGGCACCGCCATACCTCCGGGGAACGCGAGCCACCAGCCGGTCGGCATGCCGACCCCCCAATAGGAAAAAGCGGCTATGAACATCGGCACCCGCGTGTCCTTCAACCCGCGCAACGCGCCCATCGAGGCCACCTGCACCCCGTCCGATATCTGGAACAGCGCCGCCAGCACCAGCAGCGAGGCGGCACCAGCGATCAGCGCGGGGTCGGATGTGTAGAACCCGGCAATGGTCATCGGGAACAGCAGCATCAGCGCGGCCGGCACGCTCTGGGTGATCAGCGCCGTGCCGACGCCCACCATGCCGGCGCGGCGCATGCCCTCGGGGTCGCCGCGCCCGACCGCATTGCCCACCCGCACGGTCACCGCCATCGACAGCCCGAGCGGAATCATGAAGCTGAGGGCAGCGACATTGAGCGCGATCTGATGGCTGCCGATGGCCACCTCGCCGAAACCGGCAACCGCGAGCGAGGCGGTGGCGAACACCGCGGCCTCCAGCACCACGCTGACCGACATCGGCACGCCGACGCGCAGCAACGCCATGATCGCCCCCAGCCGCGGCGCCACCCCGCCCATGGCCCAGCCAAGATCGCGCGTGGTGCGGCTGAAGCGAACAAAGGCGAGGTAGGCGAGTGCCGCCGTCCACATCGCCACCAGGTTGGCATAGGCACAGCCCATGGCACCCATCGCCGGGAAGCCGAGCCTGCCATACATCATGGCCCAGCCCAGCGGCGCCAGCACGGACAACCCGACCAGGCCGAAACCCAGGCTCACCCGCGGCATCGACACGCCGTCGGTCAGGCTTCGGCAGGCACAGAACAGCGCCACCGCCGGGGCTGCGAAGCTGAACACGCGTATGAAGGCCGCGGTATCCGCCGCCATGTCGGGCGCGATGCCCAGCGCGCCGATCACCAGCGGCGCCACCCACCACACCACCTGCTGCATGGCCAGGCCCAGGCCGATCGCCAGCCACACCGCCTGGCGGAACAGGCCAACCACCTCGCCGCGCCGCCCGGCGCCGTCAAGCTGCGCCACACCGGGGGTCAGGGCCATCATCATGCCGACGATCGCCATCACCGCGACCCCCCAGGTGTTGGTGCCGATGGCGACGATGCTCAGCACCCGCGCGCCGAGATGGCCCGCCAGCAGCACGTCCACGAGGTGTTGCGAAAACAGCGCCAGCTGCCCGCCGATCAGCGGCAGGGCGAGGATCAGGGTTTCGCGCAGGTCCTTGAGCAGGACCGCACGCCGGAAAATCAGGGATTGCATGGTCGGGTCGGCCCGCCGCGCGGGCCGCCTTTACGTCAGGGGATGCAGGAGTGCGGCCCGCGGGCCGTGTCAGGCGATCGTGGCAATGCTGCACGCGGTTGCAGCAAACAGGCGGACAGCCGAGGACCGCCGCGTGATCCGGTTGGCGCCTGTGCGGCTCATCTGTCCGTCCAGCATGCAATCCCCTTCAGTTCGAGGCGGAACATGACGAAGCCACGGCGCCGGTGCAACAGCTTCATGGCAGGGTTCCGCCAGCGGCAGGACGCCGGCGCTCCCGTTCCGCCGTTCCCGCTTCAGCCGGTCGGCGGCGCGCCCTCCACGATGGCGGCGGTGCCGACCGTGGCGGTCTGGCGGATCTTCACCAGCGCCTGGTACTCGGGGCTGAAATAGAAGCGCTTCGCCGCCTCCATGCTCTCCCACTCGATGATCACCACCCGGTCCAGCCCCGGCTCGCCCTCGAGATTGGTCACGCCGCCGCCGCGCACAACGTATTTGCCGCCATAGGACAGTATCATCGGCCCCGCCTGCTTGCGGTATTCCTCGAACACGGCCGGGTTGGTCACGGTCTCGTTGAAGATCATGTAGACGGGCATGGATTGTCTCCCTTCAGCGCGCGTTGCTGCGCACGGCCTCGGCCATGCGCGCCAGGATGCGGTCCAGGATGGGCGCAGAGGTGGCGAAGTTGAAGCGCACCGCCTTCTCGCCCTTCGGGTCGAAGGCGGCACCTGGGCTGAAGGCGACGCGGGCCTTGTCGTGGAAGAAGTCGAACGCCGTCCCGGGCAGGCCAAGCGCGGTGCAGTCGAGCCAGCACAGATAGGTCGCCTCCGGCGCATGGAAGCGGATGCCCGGCAGTTCGGCCGCGAGGAATGCGGCCAAGCGCTGCCGGTTGGCGTCGAGATACGGCAGCACCTCGTCCAGCCACGGCTGGCCGTGGTCCCAGGCGGCGATGGTGGCGTCGATGCCGATGATGCCGGGCGAACCCAGCAGGCGGGTCGGCACGCGGGCATGGAAGCGCTCGCGCAGCGCCGCGCTGCCGAAATGCATCGCCCCGCAGCGCAGGCCGGGGATGTTGAAGCTTTTGGTGGCGCTGGTGATCGTCACCGTGCGTGCCGCGATCTCCGGCGACAGCGAGGCGATGGGAATGTGCCGCGCCGCGCCGAACACCAGGTCGCTGTGGATCTCGTCGGCCACGATCACCCAGTCGCGCTCGATCGCCATCCGCCCCATGGCGAGCAATTCCTCGCGGGTGAACACGCGCCCGGTGGGGTTCTGCGGGTTGCACAGCATCAGGATGCGGGTGCGCGCATCGCCGATCCGCGCCATTTCGTCGAGATCGAGCACGTAGCCGCCGGGCTCGTGGCGCAGGTACTGCGCGTCCAGCCGCCGCCCGGTGTCGTGGATGGCGGAATGGAACGGCGGATAGGCCGGCAGGTGCAGCACCACCCCGTCGCCGGGGTCGGAGAATGCCCAAACGGCGGCGTAGGTGCCCTGCACCAGGTCCGACAGCGGCTGCACCAGCGTGGGGTCGATCGTCCAGCCGAAGCGGGACTGCATCCGCCGGGCCAGCGCGCCCGACAGCCCCTCGTCGCCATGCCCGCCGGTGGTGCGGTGCGGGTAGCCGTGCTCCTCCTCGCGCACCAGGTCGGCAATGGCGCGGCGGATCGGGTGGGCGATGGCGAAATCCATCTCCGCCACCCAGGCCGGCAGCACATCGGGGCCATACTTGGCCCATTTGGCGTTCTGGCGGGTGCGCAGAACGTCCATCGGAAGCTCGAAACTGGCAGGGCGCATGGCGGGCGGACTCGCAACGGTGGGGTGGCGTGGTTTGAGCAGCGGCGGCGCCCCAAGGCAAGCGGCCGGCGACCTTCAGTCGAGCCGAAAGCCCAGCTTGCGCACGAAGGCGCCCCACAAGGTGCGCTCGGGCTGGGCGTATTGCCGGGCCTTGTCCTCCGACCAGGTATAGGGGGCCTCGGCGCCGAACAGGTCGTCACGGCGGCGAGCGCGCACCGGCTTGGTGGCCTCCCGCCGCGCGTCGTATTCGGCGATGTCGGCATCCAGCCCAGCATCGTCATGGCGATCGACATGCACGGTTGCCGAAAGCTTCAGGCGCGGCGTCAGCGCGGTGTGGCCGGAGGGCCAGCCCACGCACAGCCCGGCAACGGGGAACACATGCGCCGGCAGGGCGAGCACCCGGGCCACATCCTCCGGCAGGTTGCGGATCGCGCTGATCGGGCAGGTCGCCAGCCCCACGGATTCCGCCGCGGCCACGAAGGTGCCGAGCACGATGCCCGCCTCCACCGCCGGGTTGAAGAACGCATCCAGATGGTCGTTGGCGAAGCCGTGCCCGCGCAATTCGTGCAGCCGGCGCTGGCGGCGGTTGTTGCCGCAGAACACCAGGAAGGCGGGGGCCGCGCGCGCCCAGGGGTTGTCCGGCAACAGCTCCGCCAGCGCCGCCCGCTGCGCGCTGTCCCGCACGATGACGATATCGGCCTGCTGCAGGTCGCTCTTGCTGGGGGCCGACAGCGCCACCGCCGCCAGCGTGTGCAGCAGGTCGGCGGCCACGGGCTGGTCGGTGTAGTGCCGCATGGTGCGGTGGCGGGCAATGCTGCGCAGCGTCGGCGTGTCGGCCTCCACCGGCACCGCGGGGATCGCCTCGCCGTAGCGCGCACGCAGCCAGTCCGCCAGGGTTTCGCTCATGCCATGACTCCCGTGTTCAGCGCCGCATGGTCGAGCACAAGCTCGGCCGCGTGGAGCACCGTGTTCATCTGCGTGGTGTGGGCGAGGCGGAAGGCATCGCCGTAGATCGTCTCGTCGGGGAACTCGGTCACCAGGGTGAAGGCCGGCACCTGGCGCGCGTTCTCGCCGACGATGCAGACGATGCCGTTGTAGATCGGATGGCCGATGGCGCCGAGATGGGCCTGGTAGGCAGCGATCTGGTCGGCATTGAGCACGGCAAGGCCAGGGTCGCGGATCAGCCGTTCGGTAAGGGCGGCCAGGAATGCGTGCGCCGTATCGGCCAGGCCGGGATGGTGGCGCATGATCAGGAAGAAGCCCTTCGGCAGGGCATAGGGCTCGTACCCCGTCGGCAGGTAGCCGGTCAGCGGCCGCGTCCATTCATGCGCGGGATAGCCATGCAGGTTGAGGTGCAGCGCGGTGCCGGTCAGCCGGAACGCCTCCAGCCGCGCCGCCTTCTCGTGCAGCGCCGCGCCGCCACGATACTCCAGGTCGTCGCCCAATGCCGTGAAGCGGGCCGCGTGGTGCATGTGGCGCGGGTTCTGCGCGCGGAGCCGATGGTGCAGGGCGTAGCCGTCGGGGTTCTCCTGCGCAATCAGCGCGAAATGCGCCCCCGACCGCTGGCGCAGGCGGTGGGCGGCCCGCAATGCGCCGATCACCCCGGATGTCTCGTTGGCATGCTGGCCGGAGGAGATCACCAGGCCCGGATCGCTGCCGGCGATGTAGGTGCCGCGCACCGGCCGCCCCTGCACCGAGGTGGCGCCGAACGGCGTGCCGCCCACCGCCGCCATCGCCTCGGCCAGTTGCAGTTCGGTGAGCGGGCGGCTGGCCTGCTCCAGGCTCTCCGGCTCCTGCGCGCGCTGCGCCCACGGGCGATGCGGCACCAGGCGCAGCTGCACCGTGGTGGGTCCCGGGGCCGCGCCGATCAGCGGCACGATCTGGCCGGGCTGGAACTCGCGATCGCCCGGCGCACGGCCGCCGATCTGCTGGAACAGTTCCAGCAGCGAGAAATACAGGTCCTCGTGCAGCGCCTCGCGGGTGGACAGGCACTCGTCGTGCCACGCCAGCTTGCGCTCGATGCCGCCGATGCCGATGGCGATCTCCAGCGTCTCGAAGAACGGCGTCGCGTCCGGCCAGGCATGGCCCCGCACCGCGGCCACCACCGCGTCGAACGCGGACTCGTAATCGGTGGGCAGCGCGGCGTTGTGGTTCGGCACCGGGCATCCCGGCGGGAATGTGCGCAGCCAGCCGCACGGCGACAGCGCGGGCCGCCCGATCGGGTCCGCGCGGCGGCGGTTCGGCGCGAAAACATACAAGTATTCGTCCCCTGCCCCGTCGCGGCTGAGGCCCACCACGTAATGGTCGGGCGTTGTGCCGGGCGCAAAGCTCACCGGCACCGGCGCCAGCAGCCCGGGCAGCGGATACGCCTCCACCTGGAAGCGACCGGGGGCGGCGTCCTCCGTCGGCAGGTAGATCGTCACGGCCGTCACCCCGGCGAGGTCGATCTCCTCAAGGAAGGCATGCACCAGCGGCTTGTAGGCACTGCGGATCACCGCATTGAAGCCGCGCACGGCCAGTTGCGCGGCGGCCTCGCGGCGGGCCGCCTGGTCTTCGAACACCCAGGCCTCCACCAGCATGCCCGGCCATTCCGGCTCGACGAACCGCTCCAGCAGGGTGTCGAGCGTGCGTGGGATGGTGGTGTCGAGAAGCGTCGTCATTCCTGGTCTCTCCCGCCGGCTGCCGGCGCATGATGGCGCGGAATGCGCGCGCCGTCAGGGGGCGGCGTGCGGCGGGTTCGCGCGCGCGCGGAGGGACGGTAGAAAGACCGCCTGCCGGCACGCCGGCGCCACCGCCGGAGATCGCCCGAAATGGATGAAGCCCTCGCCCGCGCCGCCTTCGACGAAGCCCTGCTCACCCATTCGCCCGGCTTCGGCACTTTCTTCCTCAGCCGCCTGCTGGGGCTGGAGATCACCTACGGCGACGAAGACTGCACCGTGCGGATGACGGTGAAGGATTTCATGTTCAACCCCCAGGGCTCGCTGCACGGCGGCATCATCTCCACCGTGCTCGACATCTCCATGGGCCATCTGCTGAACCATGCCGCCGGCACCGGCATGACGCTGGAAATGAAAACCCAATACATCAAGCCGGCCCGCGAAGGCATCGTGCAGGCGCGTGCCACCTTCCTGCGCCGCGGCCGCAGCATCAACTTCCTGGAGACCCGCATGACCGACGCCGAAGGCGCGCTGATGGCCTTCGCAACCTCGACCTGGCGACTTCTGTAGGAGCGGCGCTCCTACCCGCCAGCGCCCCTGGTCGGATTGACCAGGAACTTCTGCCCGGTCGCCCGCTTTGCGTACCGCGCCACCACCTCGGGGCGCAGCATGTCGGCAAGCGAGATCTCGGCCGCGTAGTGGCTGGCAAAGGTGGTCTTGAGTTCCGCCCCCACCCGCGCCTTCAGCCGCTGCGTCGCCTCCGGCCCGATCTTTTCCAGGAACGGCGGCAGCAGCCAGCCGCCCAGGCTCCAGGCCAGCCCGAAGCGGCGCACGAACTCGGTGGGGCCGGTGTTCAGGCTGCCATAGATATACACCTGCTTGTGCACCGACGAGCCGTAGCGGTTGTAGGTGGTGGCCTTGCGATTCACCGCGATCTCGATCGCCCCGAGAATCTGCCCGGCGAGCTTTCCCCCGCCGACCGCATCGAAGCCAAGGGTCGCCCCAGTGGCCGACACCGCCTCGACCAGCTCCTCCATGAAGCCGGGTGCCGAACTGTCGAGGACGTATCGCGCACCCTGGCCGCGCAACATCTCCGCCTGCGCCGGGCTGCGCACGATGTTCACCAGGGCGATGCCGTCCGCCAGGCAGATCCGGTTCAGCATCTGGCCGAGGTTGGAGGCGGCCGCGGTGTGCACCAGCGCGGTGTGCCCCTCGCGGCGCATCGTCTCCACCATGCCCAGCGCCGTCAGCGGGTTGACGTACCAGGAGGCGCCGTCGGCCGGGCTCGCATCCGCCGGCAGCACCAGGCAGGCATCGGCGGTACTGGTGCGGTACTGCGCATAGGTGGCGCCGCCGTACACCGCCACCGCCTTTCCGAGCAACGCCTGCGCATTGGCCCCGGCCGCCACCACGATCCCCGCCCCCTCGTTGCCGACGGGCATGGACTCGCCCACCCGCGCCGCCAGCCCGGCCATCAGCGGCGCCGGGATCGACGCCATCAACACCGGGCGGTCGGACGTGCCGCCGGCCCGGGCCGTGCCCAGGTCGGCCGGGCCGAGCAGCAGGCCGAGATCGGAAGGGTTCAGCGGCGCGGCCTCGATGCGCACCACCACCTCGTCCGGCCCGGGCTCGGGCACGGCCACCTCGGCCAGGGAAAGCTCGAGTTCGCCCCCCGCCTTGACCAGCGATCGCAATTGCAGGCCGGTACGCTGGTTGCTCTGGCTCATGTCGTCCTCCGGATGGGTGGTGGGGCGCAGCTTGCGCGGCCACTCATGACTGTTGTTCGAAAGGCCAACGCTTCGGCCGGATGAAGTGCTACCGCGTCGGCTCAAGGAAGTCGGCAACCAGCCGGTTGAACGCCGCCGGCCGCTCGAAATAGCCGGAATGCCCGGCATCCCCGATATGCGCCACCTTGGCCCCCGGCACCACCGCGCCGATGGCATCGGCGGCAAAGGGCGGCATCACGATGTCCTCGTCGTTGGCGATCAGCAGGATCGGGCAGGCCGCCTTCTGCAGATCCTCGGGCGGGCGGCTGCGCGACGCCATCAGTCTGGCCCGCAGCGCCTCCTTGTCCAGGCTCGCGTTCATCCCGTCGATCTGGCGGTAGAGCAGGTGCAGCGCCGGCTGCTCTTCCGCCATCCGCGCGCCGCAGGCCGGGTGCATCCCCGCCGCCCACAGCTTCGGCACCAGCGACTCGCCGAATTCGACCCAGGGGGCCAGCATGGCGCGTTCCGGCTCGCGGATGCGCTTGGCGTCGATCGGGCCGGTGGTCGCCGCCAGCACGATGCCCTTCAGCCCCGGCGGCCGCCGCAGCGCGTATTCCACCGCCGTCCAGCCGCCCATCGACTGCGCCACCACCCGCACGTCCGTCAGGTCGAGATGCGACACCAGGGCCGCCAGGTCGTCGGCATAGTCGGCCGGGTCGGGCCCGCCGGCGATCGGCGACGACGGCGCGAAGCCGCGATGGGCGAAGGTCACGCAGGTCCAGCGCGGCGCGAAATGGGCCACCTGTTGCCACCACGACATATGGTTGCCGCCCAGCCCGTGGGCAAACACGATCGCCGGTCCGCTGCCCATCACCTCGTAATAGAGGGTGCAGCCCGGGCGTTGCAGGGTGCCGGTGCGGCGTGGCGGCAGGGTCGGGAGGTCCATGGCGGTGCTCCTGTGGTCGGCGCGGATGGGGTCAACGGAAACGGGCGGGCGAATACGGCGCGGGGTCGATCAACGGCGGCGTGCCGCTCACGATATCCGCCACCAGCCGCCCGGTCGTGGCTCCGGCGGCGAGGCCGATATGCCCATGGCCATAGGCGTGAACCACATCGGCGCAGCCCGAAGCGGGCCCGATAACCGGCAGCCCGTCGGGCGTGGAGGGCCGGTGCCCCATCCATACCTTCACCCGCTCGGCCGGCAGGTCGCGCGGCAGCTCGGGCCAGGTGGCCAGGGCATAGTCGCGCAGCACCTCCGCGCGCTTCCAGTTCGGCGCCGCCGCCAGCCCGGCGATCTCCACCTGGCCGGCGATGCGCAGGCCCTGGGGCGTCATCACGTTGGACATCTTGCCGTCCGACGGGATCATCGGTGTGCGCGGCCCGGTCTGGGCGTCGAGGATCAGCGCGTGATAGCCGCGCTCGGTCTCCAGCATCACCCGGTCGCCGGCCTGGGCGGCGAGCTGTTTCGACCAGGCGCCGGCCGCGATCACCGCGCGGTCGCAGGCGATCGGCCCGGCACTGGTGCGCACCGCCTGAAGCCGGCCCGACGCAATCTCCAACGCCTCGGCCTACGCGCGCACCAGCTTCGCCCCGCGCGCCTCGGCCAGCGCCACCAGGGCGGCGACATAGGCGCCGGGGTCGATGCAATGGCCGCCCTCATGCACATGCACCCCGAACGTATAGCGCCGCGACAGCGCCGGTTCGCGCTGGTGCAGCTCATTGGCGTCGAGTTCGGTCCAGGTGATGCCCTGCTCGCGACGGATCGCCCAGGCCTCGCGCTCGGCCTCGAATTCGGCGCGCGACGGGAACGGGTAGAGCAGCCCGCCGCGCCGCACCAGGTGGCCCACCCCCGCCTCCTCTGCCAGCGCGGCATGGCGTTCGGGGCACCCCACCACCAGCGCGCGCAACGCCGGGGCCACGGCGCGCACCCGCTCCCACGTCGCGCCCGCGCGCAGGAAACGGATCAGCCAGGGCAACACCTTCGGCAAATAGGTCCAGCGGATCGCCAGCGGCCCCAGCGGGTCGGCGAGCCAGCCCGGCACCTTGCGCCACAAGCCGGGCGACGACACCGGCAGCACCGAACTGGGGCTGAGCCAGCAGCCATTGCCGTAGCTGGCGGCCTGCTCGCCGCCGGGCGGGCCGGGCTCCACGATGGTCACCGCATGCCCGTCGCGCAGAAGTTCGACAGCGCTCACCGCGCCCACGATCCCTGCCCCGATCACCACCACATGCATGCGACACTCCCCCGCCCCGGCTGGCCCGTTGCGCTGCGAACCGCCCGCCCGCACGATAGCGCCGCGCCGGGCATTGCACAGCCCGAACGGACCCACAGGAGGAAACCAATGATCTACGAACTGCGCATCTACCGCACCCTGCCCGGCCGCCTGCCCAACCTGCTCGCGCGTTTCCAGAACCACACGCTGCGCATCTGGGAGCGTCACGGCATCCGCCAGGCCGGGTTCTGGACCACGCTTGTGGGCGAGTCGGCCAACGACCTCACCTACCTGCTCGCCTGGGAGTCGCTGGCCGAGCGCGAGGAAAAGTGGCCCAAATTCGCCACCGACCCGGAATGGCTGAAGGTCCGTGCGGAAAGCGAGGCGGACGGCCCGATCAACGCCAACGTCGCCAACTACTTCCTCACCCCCACCGCCTTCTCATCGGTGAAGTAGCTGCTTCTCGTCGTCGCCGGCGCCTGCGCGGCGGGGTTCGTGCAGGGGCTGACGGGCTTCGCCTTCGGACTGATCGCGCTGGCCTTCTGGGTATGGACGCTGGCACCGGAGACGGCCGGGCCGCTGGTGGTGGCCTGCTCGCTGCTCGGCCAGTTGCTGAACGGGCGCACCACGTGGCGCGGCTTTCGCGCCCCCGCTGCCTGGCCGTTCATCGCCGGCGGCGTGGCCGGCGTGCCGCTGGGCGCCTGGCTGCTGCCACTGATCGACCCGCAGGCGTTCCGCTTCTGGCTGGGCGTGCTGCTGGCGGTGTGGTGCCCGATCATGCTGTTCGCCGCCCGCCTGCCCCGCGTCACTGGCGGCGGGCGCGCGGCCGATGCTTTCGCCGGCTGGCTCGGCGGCATCATGGGCGGGCTGGGCGGCCTGTCCGGCCCGGCGCCGACGCTGTGGGTCACCTTGCGGCGCTGGGACAAGGAATCGCAGCGCGCGATGTTCCAGGCCTTCCACACCACCATGCACAGCCTGGCCCTCGCGGCCTTCACCGTGCGCGGCCTGGTCGGCATGGAGGAGGTTTGGCTGTTCGCCGTGGCCGCCCCCTGCATGCTGCTGCCGGCGCTCGCCGGGGCGCGATTGTATGCAAAGATCAACGACGTGGCTTTCCGGCGGATCGTGCTGGGGCTGCTGTTCCTGTCGGGGCTGATGCTGATGGTTAACGGGATTTCGAAACCCGGTTGAAACCGTCACCGGTGCCTAAAGCGGGTGTCGGAAATGGAATGCCTGGTGACCAACTCACAGCCCCGCCCACGTCTTGCCGTGCTGATCGATGCCGAGAACGTCCCGCCACGGGTCACCGACGCGCTGTTCCAGGCGATCAGCCATCTCGGCGATGCGAATTTCCGCCGCGCCTATGGCGACTTCGCCGATGCGCGCCTGACCGGCTGGCAGGAACCCCTGCACCGCCACGCCGTCACGCTGCAACAGCAGATCGCCGGCCATGCCAGCCGCGCCTCGGTGCAGGCCGCGCTGACCATCGATGCCATGGACCTGCTGCACAGCGGCCTGTTCGACGGGTTCTGCCTGGTCACCTCCAGCGACGACTTCACCCGCCTCGCCTCGCGCATCCGCGAACAAGGCGTGGACGTGCACGGCTTCGGCCGCCGCGGCGCCCCCCCGGGGTTCCGCGCCGCCTGCCGCCACTTCGTGTTCCTGGAGCACCTGGTGCTCGACACCGTCGCGGACGAGGATTCCGACATCCCGGCAGGCGCGCCCGCAACATCACCCGAATCCGGCGCGGCCCCACTGCACGCGGCCACCCAATTGTTGCGCCGCGCGATGCGCCAGGTGCCGCACAAGAACGGCTGGACCCATCTGAGCCCCCTGGGCAAGGCAGTCCGCCGGATCAGCCCGGACTTCGACCCGCGGGCCTATGGCCACACCAAGCTGCTGACCCTGGTGGCACAAACCGGCGCGTTCGAACTGAACCAGCAGGACGGCAGCGTGATGGTACGGGCCACCCCATCCGGCACCGCGGAATGAACGCTGTAACCAGTTCGTAGCGATCGTGCCGGATACTTCCTTAGCCGGACCGGAAGGATCATGCACAACGCCCCAAACCGCCGCCTCGCGCTGCTGATCGACGCCGAAAATGTGCCTGCACGCCATGCCGAGATGCTGATGCAGGAGGTGGCGCGGCACGGCGAGCCCATCGTGCGGCGTGCCTATGGCGACTTCACGCAGGGGCACCTGGCCGAGTGGACACTGGCCTGCCCCGTTCTAGGCATCCAGGCGCAGCAACTGTTCATCCGAACCAGCGGCAAGAACGCGGCTGACATCGCCCTGGTAATCGACGCGATGGACCTGCTGCACCGCGGAGAACTCAGTGGATTCTGCTTGGTGTCGTCGGATGGCGACTTCAGCCGCCTGGCCGAACGGCTGCGCGAACAGGGCGTTGCGGTATTCGGCTTCGGCGAGACGAAAACCCCGGAATGCTTTCGCCGCGCGTGCCGTGAGTTCACCGATCTTGAGCGGCTGGAATTGGCGCGCGCGGCGCCACAACCTGACATACCCGATACCGCAATGCCCATCGCCCCGCCCGCGCCCGATCCGCCGTCCGTCGCGGTCGATTCCGCACTCCAGGAGGAGGGCAGGAAATTGCTGGCGCGCGCGCTGCGAAAATGTCCCAAGGAACCGGGCGGTTCGGTCGACGGCTCGCGTCTCATTCAACACGTTCGCGGGTTGGATGAACGATTTACCTTATCCCGCTTTGGCCACAACAAATTCAGGAAATTTGTCGAAGCGGCGGGCGGCTTCAAGGTCGCGATCCGGGACAAGCGGATGCTCATCCGCCTCCAGGCCGTGAACTGACGATCGGGGGGTCCTGACGATCGGGGGCTCGGGGGCGACGCCCCCGGCGGGTCGAGGGCAGCGCCCTCGCCTTACTTCCGCTTCGTCTCGTCCCCCGCCGCCAGCAGCGACACATGCGCCGACACCACGTGCCAGCCGTCCTCGAAGCGCGCCATGATCTTGGTCTCGCGCCCGATCGCGCCGCTGTTCACCCGCTCATAGATCAGGTGCGTGCAGGCGAAGTCACGGCCGAAAGTGGTGATCTCCACGCGCTTCTGCACCCGCTTGGCGTAGCTGACCACGCTGGCGCGGTAGGCGCGGATATCGTCGTGGCCGAAGCCTATCTCGGTGACGCCGAAGCGCACGGTGCGCGGGTCGGTCCAGAAAATCTCGTCCAGCACCGCCGTGTCGTTGCCCATCAGCGCGGCTTCGTAGCGGTCGAACACCGCGTGCACTTCGGCGATCACTGCGGGGTCGTTGATCTGCATGGGCCAATTCCTTCGGCGTGATTGAGCTATTCGGGCCGCCAGCCTACCGTGCCGGCGCAATCCCGCAATGCGAGTAAACGCGCCCATGAAGCTCTATCGCCTCCACAGCCCCGGCATCGACTCCCTGACCATGGTCGAGGAGGCGCCGCCCACCCCAGGGCACGGCCAGGCGCTGGTGCGGGTGCGCGCGACCAGCCTGAACTACCGCGACCTGATGATGGTGCGCGGCGCCTCCGCCCGCGGTGCCCCGTTGTCCGGGCTGATCCCGCTGTCCGACGGCGCGGGCGAGGTGATGCAGGTCGGCCCCGGCGTCACCCGCGTGAAACCCGGCGACCGGGTGGCGGGCATCTTCATGCAGCGCTGGCTCGCCGGCACCATCACCCCCGAGGCCGCCGCCTCGGCTCTCGGCGGCGCCATCCACGGCATGATGGCGGAATACGTGGCGCTGGACGCCGAGGGTCTGGTGCACATCCCGCCCCATCTGACTTTCGAGGAAGCCGCCACCCTGCCCTGCGCCGCGGTCACCGCCTGGCACGCGCTGGTGGACCATGCCGCGGTGAAGGCCGGCGATACCGTGCTGGTGCAGGGCACCGGCGGCGTGTCGATCTTCGCGCTGCAGTTCGCCCGCATGCTGGGCGCCAGGGTGATCGCCACCTCGTCGTCCGACGCCAAGCTGGCCCGCGCGAAGCAGATGGGCGCCAGCGACGGCATCAACTACCGCGCCACGCCGGAATGGCAGGTGGCGGTGCTGGCGGCCACCGGCGGCGCCGGGGTGGACGAGATCGTCGAGGTCGGCGGCGCCGGCACCTTCGCCCGCTCGCTCGACGCGGTGCGCCTGGGCGGCAACATCAGCCTGATCGGCGTGCTGACCGGCGCGGCGGAGGTCAACCCCACCGGCATCATGCGCAAGTCGCTGTCGGTGCGCGGCATCTATGTCGGCTCGCGGGCGATGTTCGAGGCGATGAACCGCGCCATCGCGCAGCACGAAATGCGCCCAGTGATCGACCGCGTGTTCGACTTCGCCGAGGCCCCGGCGGCGTTCCGCCACATGCAGGGTGCCGGCCATTTCGGCAAGATCGTGCTGCGCCACGGCTGAGCCAGGGCAACTGGACCGGTCCGGCCCAGCCCAGGCGGTCCGCGCGGATGCCGGGGCGAAGGGCTAGGATCGGGCCAACCAAGGAGCCGACGCCATGACCACGATCACCCGCCTCACCCCGGACGACCGCGCCCGCTGGGCCGAGCTTTGGACGGGATACCTGACCTTCTACGAACCCTCGGTGCCGCCCGAGACGTACGACCTCACATGGCGGAAACTGTTCGACGGACGCATCCACGGCTTCGCGGCGCGCGACAATGCGGGGCGCCTGATCGGCATCACCCACTACATGTACCACGATACCGCCTGGTCAGCGGCACCGGTGTGCTACCTGCAGGACCTGTTCGTGGATGCGGCACTGCGCGGCACCGGGGCCGGGCGCAAGCTGATCGAGGCGGTGGCCGATGCCGCGAAGGCCCATGGCGCCGGGCGGCTGTACTGGCTGACCCAGGACCACAACGCGGTGGCCCGGCAGCTCTACGACCGGCTGGCGCAGAACCGCGGGTTCATCCGCTACGACTACCCGCTGTAGCGCGGGTCGCGCGGCCTCAGAGCGACTTGTCGATCCACTGCTTCAGGGCGCTCTTGGGCCTGGCGCCGACCAGCGTGTCCACCGGCTCGCCGTTCTTGAACAGGATCAGCGTCGGGATGCCGCGCACGTTGTACTTGTTGGGCGTGCCGGGGTTGTCGTCGATGTTCACCTTGGCGACAGTCAGTTTGCCGGCGTATTCCGCGCCAAGCTCCTCCAGTGCGGGGCCGATCGCCTTGCACGGGCCGCACCACTCCGCCCAGAAATCGACCAGAACGACGCCCTCGGCGTTGAGGACATCGGTGGCGAAGCTGTCATCGGTGACGGGCTTCGTGTGTTCGCTCATCGGGGGTCGCCTTTCGCAAAAGGATAAGAGGCACGCGGTCGGTTAGGCCAAGGTGGGACGGCGCCGGCGCCATATCAAGCCGGAACCGCCTCGCCAGGAACATCGCCAGGAACACCGCCGGGCGCATGGCCTGGAACATGCGCGTCCAGCAGCGAGTCGGGAAGCGGCATCACCACCGGCCCGGCGGTCCACACCAGGGCGCACACGACGATGTGGCCCGGAAACACGCCGCGCAGAACGGCGCGATAGGCGGCCATCTGGCGCAGATAGGTGACCGGCACCGCCTCGGGCCTGGCCGGCGGCGCCCGGTTGGTCTTGTAGTCGGCCACGATCACCTGCCCCGGCAGCACCACCAGCCGATCCACCAGCCCGCCGACCACATGGCCATCGACCAGCCCGGTCAGCGGCACCTCGGCGCGCGCCCCGGGCCCGAACAGCGCGGCGAGGTCCGGATGCTCCATGATCGCCAGGATCTCGGCCGCGAGCTCCGCCGCCTCGCCCGCCACCAGCCCATGGCCCGGCCGGGCGAGAAAGCGGCGGCAGGCCGCCTCGCGGTCATCCGGCTCGATATCGGGAAGATGCTGGAGCATGACATGCACCAGGTGGCCCCTTCGGAAGCGTCGCCCCGTCGCGTCGCGCTGGGCCAGGGGCGAAGCGGCCTCCGGCACCGGGCCGAGCGACACCCCTTCCGGACGGCTCGGCGCCAGCGGCTGCGGCAGGCGCGGTTCGGGCGGCACGGGGGCGGCTTGCCAGTCCGGCGCGGCCCCGGCCCAGGCGGGCAACGAAGCGGCGGGCATCTTCGAGCCGGCGTCGGACGCGGTTTCGGGTGCTGTCTCCTGCGGCGAGTCCAGCACCAGCATTTCGCCGTCCCAGGCATTGGCGATGCCCGCCATCGGCTCGGCGCGCGCATCGAGCCGGATGAACCCCGCCTCCACCAGCCGGTACCAGCTTTCGTCCGGTGGCGCGGCGCGGTTGGCCCAGCCACACACCACCAGGCGGTCCTCGGCGCGGGTCAGCGCCACGTAGAGCAGCCGGTTGTACTCCTCCATCCGCAAGGCGACGCTTTCGGCGCGCAGTTCGTCCGCGACGCGGCAGCGCAGCTCCTTGCGCGGGGACCACACCGGCAGCCCGTCCTTCCAGGAAACCGGCCCGTCGTCCGGCGGCAGGTTGGTGGTGTCGGGCAGGATCACCAGCGGCGCCTGCAATCCCTTGGCGCCATGCACCGTCATGATCCGCACCGCGCCGCCCGCCCCTTCCGCCTCGCGCTTCACCTCGGCGCCGGACTGGCGCAGCCAGTGCAGGAAGCCCTGCAGCGACGGCGTATGGCTACGCGCATGGTCCAGGGCCGCGTTCAGCAACTCATCCACCGGTTCGGCCGCCTCCGGCCCCAGCCGGCCGAACAGCCTGGCCCGCCCGCCCAGCCGGCCCAGCGCCTCGGTCAGCAGCGCATGCGGCGCGGCATAGTCCACGCGCGACAGCAGCGCGGCGATCATGTCGTACGCCGCCTGCCATTGCGGGCGTTCGCCGGCACGCGCGCGCAGGGCGGTCCACAGCCGGTCGGGCCGCCCGGCGGCGAGGTCCATCAGGCTGTCGTCGGACAGGCCCCCCAGCGGACTGGTCAGCACGCAGGCCAGCGACAGGTCGTCCTCCGGCACCAGCAGCGTGTCGCACAGGGCCAGCAGGTCGGCCACCGCCGGCTGTTCGGTCAGCACCAGCCGGTCGAGCCCGGCCACCGGCACGTGGCGTGCCTTGAGCGCACGCACCAAAGCGCGGGCGAAGGCATTGCGCCGGCGCACCAGCACCAGCACGTCGCCGGCCGTCAGCGCCCGGCCGCGGCTTTCCAGCATCACCGCGCCGTTGGTCTGTCCGGCGATCCAGCCGGCCAGGCTGTCGGCCAGGCGCTGCATGGCGCTCACGGTGCCCTGGTTCTCGGCCGGCACCGTCCATGGCACCACCGGCGGCGCCTCGGGCGCCGGGGTCAGCGGCCACAGTTCCACCCGCCCGGCATGGCCCGCGCGGTCGGCGACATGCCGCAAGGTGCCGGGCGTCGCCACGCCCTGGCAGGCTGGCGCCGCTGCGAACACCGCGTCGACCAGCCCCAGCACCGGCGCGGTGGAGCGGAACGAGACTTCCAGCGGCACGTCGCGCCAACGCCCGCCCGCGGCGGTCACCCGCTGGCGCAGCACGCCGCGCCAGTGCTCGAACGCCTGCGGATCGGCACCTTGGAAGGAATAGATCGACTGCTTGCGGTCGCCCACGGCGAACACCGTGCGCGGCTGCGCCGGCGGCAAGCGACCGGCCCCCTCGGCGCCCGCGCCGGCGAAGAACTCCTCGCTCAACTTGCCGGCAATGTCCCATTGGGCCGGCGCGGTGTCCTGCACCTCGTCCAGCAACAGGTGGTCCAGCCCGCCATCGAGCTTGTACAGCACCCAGGCAGCGCCGGGATCGACCAGCAGGAGGCTGCTGGCGCGGATCAGGTCGCTGTAGTCGAGCATCCCCGTCGCCTGCTTGCGCGCGGCATAGGCCTGGGCCACCGGGGCGGCGAGGCTGGCCAGCGCCGCGGTCAGCGCCGCCACCCGGCCGGCGCGCGCGGCGTCGTCAAGCGCGACGAGCCGTTCCTGCTCGGCGACCAGGGCCGCTTCGCAGGCCGGGTTGGTATCGAGGAACTTGCCGGGCACCATGCCCTTCGCCTTGCGCGGCTCGCCGGTGCCGGTGAACAGCAGGGCCCGCCAGGCCTCGACATTCTCCGCGCGCGTCGCCGGGTCGAGGGCGAGCCAGCCGGCCATGTCCGCCGCCAACGCCTGGCCCTTGGCCGCCGCCCCCGCGCGCAGATCGGCAATCGCGCCACCCAGGGCGGCGGAATCCACCTCGGCGGCGATCGCCTGGGCCACATCGGCCTCGTCGCGCGCGCCCAGCAGCAGGCGCAGCCGGGCCTCCAGCGCATCGGGGCCGTCATGCAGGGCTGCGGCCAGCCGTTCCGGATCGCTGCGCAGCCGCTCGATCAGCTGGCCCAGCCCATCGAGCGAGGCCACCATCCCGGCCAGAAGCTGCAGCGCCGCGCGACGCTCCCGACCGAAGGCGCCGGTCAGCATCGCCTCGCGCGCCTCGGCCAGCGCCACGGCGGCGTCGGGGTCGTCCATCAGGCGGAAATGCGGCGACAGGCGGGCTTCCAGTGGGAACCGGCGCAGCAGCGACTGGCAGAAAGCGTGGATGGTGCCGATGCGCATGCCGCCGGGCAGGTCCAGCACGGTGGCGAACAGTTCGCGCGCCTTGCGCCGGGTTGCATCGTTCGGCACCACTTCCAGCGCCCGCAGCCGTTCGTCCAGCGCCGCGTCGTCCAGCGCCACCCAGGCGCCCAGCGTGCGTTGCAGCCGAAGGGCCATCTCCGCGGCGGCCGCCTTGGTGAAGGTGAGGCACTGGATGCGCGCCGGGTCGTTGCCCGCCAGCATCAGGCGCAGCAGCCGGTCGGTCAGCAGCTTGGTCTTGCCCGACCCGGCCGAGGCGGCGACGAAGGCTGACACGGCGGGGTCGGCGGCGAGGCGCTGGGACAGGTTCGCCTGCGCGCGGGCGCTTTCGCTCATGCGTCCTCTCCCGACAGGTCCCATTCGGCCACGCGGGCAAGATGCGCGTAGTCGGAGAAACGCGGCACGCGTCCGGCATGGGGCTGCGACAGATAGGCGCGGGCGGGGTCGTCGAAGGCGGCGATCAGGTCGCGCAGCTTCGCCTCGGCGGTGCGTGCCGCCGCCTGAATGGCCGCCGCATCGCCCTTGAACAGCAGCCGGGCCGAACCGGGCTGGAAGCCGCCTGTTAGATGCCAGTAGGCGAGTTCAGCCGGCACGCCGGCCACGCCCGGGAACGCGCCGGCAGCCGCCATCGCCGCCTCCAGCGGCAGTTGCGGGGCGAAGCCGGCCTCGACCTCGGTCTGCGATGGCGGCGCGCCGGTTTTGTAGTCCAGGATCGCCAGCGTGCCATCGGCGCGCCGCTCGATGCGGTCGGCACGGCCGACGAGTTCGAAGCCGCCGGGCACGTCAAGCCTCCAACTTCCCATCACCTCGCTGACGATGGCGGCCGGTTGCAACAGGGCGCGGCGGCCGATCTCGGTCTCCGCCACCCAGTCGGCGATGCGGTGCAGGCGTGGGCGCCACCATTCCACCAGGGCGCGACGCAGGCGGGCCTCCTCCAGTGCATGGTCCATCGCCTCGCGCAGTTTCGCCGCCGCGCCCCCTGGCCACCTTGCGCCGTGCTCACCGAGGAAACGGTTCAGCCCGGCATGCACCAGGCGGCCATAATCGGCGGCGTCGGTGGCCTGCTCCAGCGGGTCGAGCGGGCGCAGGCGTAGGATATGGCGCGCATGGATGGCGTAGGGATCGGCAAGCCAGGTCTCGATCTGGGTGACGCTCAGCCGGCGCGGGCGCAGCGTCACCGGCGGGCGGGGCGCCGGCGGGGAGAGGCGCTGCAACGCCAGCGGCTGGTCGAGCATGGCGGCCCAGGCGGCGGCCGGATGGTGCGCCAGCGCGCGGCCCTGGCCGGCGAGGTAGGCGTCGAGCCGGGCAAGCCAGCGCGCCGGCACGGCGGGCGCCCCGTCGAGCCGGCGCGGACAGGACAGCACCGCCAGCGAGGCGGCGCAGGCGGTGGCGACGAAATCATGCGCCGCCTGGCCGACCGCCTCCTCCGGGCTCGGCAGGCCGGCGCGGGTGCGCATCGGGCGGCTCATCCACGGGCCGGGATCGGTCGCCGGCGGCCAGACACCCTCGACCAGGCCGCCCAGCACGACAACGTCAACGCTCTGAAGCCGGGCCTCCAACAGGCCCCAGATGAACACCCGCGGATGCTCGCCCGTCGCGGCGCGCCCGCGCAGCACCCGGCGGCTGCGCACCACCGCACCTTCCAGCACGGCATCCAGCAGCCCCGGCAGCACCGCGGGCGGCTGGTCGGCGAGCATGGCCAGCGCCGGCATGGTGGTGGCCAGCAGAGTGGCCAGCGCGGCACCTTCCTCCTGCGCCCACAGGATCTCGGGGCCGGACTTCTCAACCGTCGCGGCCAGTGCCTCGGCAGCCTCGACCAGCGAGGCCATAAGCTGGTCGGGCGCGATCGCCACGTTGGTCAGGCGCAGCACCGGCTCCAGGCAGGCTTCCAGCCGGTCGAGCAGGTCGCCCAGGCCGGCCTTGCCCTCGGCGGCGAAGCGCAGGCCGCTCAGGCCGGGCTGTGGCCGCGGGCCGCGCAGGCAGGCGACTTCAAGGGCGCGTGCGGCGATTCGGCAGGCGGCGGGGGCAAGGCCGGCGGCGGCGAAGGGGTGCTTGAGCAGCGCCAGCAGGCTGACCGGCCCCAGATCATCGACAAAGGCGGCGGCGAGCAGGCGCAGGAACACCGCGGGCGGGCTGTCGGCCAATTTCTCGCCGGCGCTGTCGTCGGCCAGCACGCCCCAGCGCAGCAGTTCCGCCGAGACCCGCCCGGCCAGAGCGCGGTCCGGCGTGACCAGGGCGGCGCGGGTGCCCGGCGTTTGCAGCGCGTCGCGCAGGATGAGCGCGATGGCCACCGCCTCCTCCTGCTGGTCGGCGGCCTGCAGGCGGTACAGCCCGTCCAGCGCGATGCGGGCGGGGTCGCGGCGCCAGTCCGCCAGCGCCGCGGCGGGCAGCAGCGCACGCGCCAGCAGGTCCACCCGCGACGATGGCACGGCCGGGGCGCAGGGCAGCAACTCCACATCAGCGCGCCGCGCACCCAGCCCGGCCAGCAACGTTCGCATGCCGGCCTGCGGGTGGGCGGCGTCCAGCGCCTCCCACGTGGGCTCGTCCAGCGCGAGGTCGAGGCCGGGCAGCACGACCCTGCCCTGCTCCATGCCGGCGATCACGCGCAACAGCCGTGAAGCGGCCTGGATGCCACCGGACATGCCGGTTGCCCACACGGGATGGTCGGGCGGCGCGGCGGCCCAGGCGGCGGCCTGGGCGTCGAGCAGGCGCACCTGGCGGGCGGCGGGGTTCATCATGCCCTGGTCGGCGAGCCAGGCCGGCCATGCCTGGGTGAGGATCGACAGGAAATCGAGCGTCACCTGCCAGTGCGCGGCGTGCTCGGTCTCGGCGGCGCGGGCCAGCGCGTCGTGCAGGTCGAGCTCGGCCCATTCCGCCTGGTCCATCAGGGCAGCGAGTTCGCGGGCCAGGCGCCAGGCGCGGTCGGCCGTGTCGACGCCGCCGCGGTCGACCGGCAGGGCCATGATAAGGCGGGTGAGGGCGGCGAGGCGCTGCGCTGGTTCCACTGCCGGCGGCAGGTCGAGCGCGCCGGCGAGGGCGAGCGGCGCTTCGTCCAGCGCGCCGATGGCGGTGATGCGCGGCAGCAGCAGCGGGCGGCCGTTGCTGGCGCGCAGGAACGCCTCGGCCAGGGCGCGGGCGGCACGGCGGGTGGGCAGCAGGATCAGGCCGTGGCCGAGCGCGTCGCCGCCGTCGTCCTGGCGGGCCAGCCATTCCGCGGCGATGCAGTCGAGGAAGGCGGCGTTGGCCGGCAGGGTGGCGAGGTTCATGGTGCCGCGCCCTACCGTGCTTCGCCGAGCGCGCGGGCGTGCAGGTTGTGCTCCGCCTCGGCGAGATCGGCGGGCTGGTCCATGTGGAACCACAGCCCGTCATGCACCACGCCACGCAGGCGGCCCTCGTCCATGGCATTCCGCCACAGCGCGTTCATGCCGAAACGCGGGTTGCTGGCGTGGGCCGCCGCCGCTTCGACGATGGCGGCGTCGAGTAGCTGCAGCCCGGCGTAGAGGTAGGGCACGATTTCCCGTTCTCGCCGGCGGCGCAGGCGGCCCCAGGGGTCCATGGCGAAATCGCCGTCGCCGGTTTCGGACTGCACCTGGAAGCAGCGATGCACGAGCAGCACCGGGGCAGGCTCGGCAGGATTCCAGGCAGCGGCGAGGCGGGCCAGCGCGGGGCTGGGGCCGTCGAGCCAGAAGGTGTCGGCGTTGACCACGTAGAACGGTCCCGCGCCGAGCAGGTCCAGTGACGCATGAACTGCACCGCCGGTATCCAACGGCTCCGTCTCGGCGCGCAGCACGGTGCGCGGGCCGAGGCGGCGGGCAGCGAGATGGGCGGCGAGTGGGTCGGCGCCGGCGCGGGCGTTGACGACCACCGTCTCCACCCCGGAATCGGCCAGGCGGTCGAGCGCGTGATCCACCAGGGCGCGGCCGGCCAGGCGCAGCAGCGGCGTGGGTTGGGAGGCGCCGGGCATCGGCGGGCCGGCGGCCAGCAGCATGGCGGTGCGGGGGTGGCTCATGCCAGTTCCGCCAGGCGCCGGGGCCAGCCGATGATCTCGGCGGCGCGCGAGGTCTCGCCCGTGGGGGTCAGGCGGATGTCCAGCGCGTCGGACGGGCGCAGCGTGCCCAGGCGGTCCGGCCATTCGACCAGCACGATATCCCGTCGGGCCTCATCCCAGCCGAGTTCGGCCAGCGGGCCGGGACCGTCGAGTCGCCACAGGTCGAAATGGTGCACCGGGCCGCGCCTGGTGTCGTAGCTCTGCACCAGGGTGAAGGTGGGGCTTGGCACCTCCAGCGCCGGATCGGCGGCTGCCGCACGCAGGAAGGCGCGGGCGAAGGCGCTCTTTCCCGCGCCCAGCGGGCCTTCCAGCAGAATGGCATCGCCTGGCCGTGCCAAGGCGGCCAGGCTGGCGGCCAGGGCTTCGGTGGCGTCGAGGGTCGGCAGGGCGCGGTGCATCGTCCTATTTTGCCTGACCGGCGCGGCAGGGCACAATGCATCCCTGCCGGCCCACTGAGTTCGCGTTGCGGAAGGACTGCCATGAGCCAAGACATCGAGACCGACGTGGCCATCGTCGGCGCCGGCCCGGTGGGCATGTTCGCCGCCTTCGAGCTTGGGATGCTCAAGCTGCGCTGCGTGCTGGTGGATGCGCTGGGCGAACTCGGCGGGCAATGCACGGCGCTTTATCCGGAGAAGCCGATCTACGACATCCCGGCCCACCCGGCGATCGAGGCGGCGGAACTGATCGCGCAGCTGGAGCGCCAGATCGCGCCGTTCAGCCCGGCCACCCTGCTGGGACGGCGGGTGGAGCGGCTGGAGGGGGCGGTCGGCGGCTTCACGCTCGGCACCGACCAGGGCGACACGGTGCGGTGCAAGGCGGTGATCCTGGCGGCCGGGGCCGGAGCGTTCGGGCCGAACCGGCCGCCGTTGGAAGGGTTGGCCGAGTACGAGGCCTCAGGGGCGGTGCAGTACTACGTGCGGCGGCGCGAAGATTTGCGCGGCAAGCGGGTGGTGATCGCGGGTGGCGGCGATTCGGCGGTGGATTGGGCGCTGGCGCTGCGCGGGATCGCGGCGTCGATCCGGGTGGTGCATCGGCGGGCGAAGTTTCGTGCGGCGCCGGAGACGGCGGGGCAACTCGACGCAGCAGCAAAGCGCGGCGAGGTGGAGATGGTGATCCCCTATCAGTTGCACTGGTTGCACGGCGCGGAAGGGCGGCTGGAGGCGGTGGAAGTGGCCGATCTGGATGGCGGGACAAGGCAATTGGCGGCGGATGTGCTGTTGCCGTTCTTTGGGCTGTCGATGGATCTGGGGCCGATTGCCGCGTGGGGGCTGGGGTTGGAGCGCAGCCATGTGGTGGTGACGCCGGCGACCTGCGAAACGTCGGTGGCGGGGGTGTTCGCGATCGGGGACGTGGCGACGTACCCAGGGAAACTGAAATTGATCCTGCAAGGGTTTTCCGAGGCG
>Ga0105053_10001921_pt1 | contig 32946 bp, 18 predicted proteins | sample BON01_FD_78093 | JGI IMG/M metagenome (GOLD analysis project Ga0105053, IMG submission 78093) | Freshwater microbial communities from Lake Bonney liftoff mats and glacier meltwater in Antarctica - BON-01 | ecosystem: Environmental > Aquatic > Freshwater > Ice > Glacier meltwater | place: Lake... | reverse complement strand
ATTACCCATGTACCAGAAGATGAACGATGAATCTGAAAAGGCGAAGAAATTTACCAACAATTCTCTTTCTCATGAATATTTGGTTGCAATCAAGCTACTCGATGAAGCTGTTCAGAATGTTGATAAGCCCACTGTTAAAAAGATGAGCAAAACCAATGCCAAGTCGTTTACTACCATTCGTGCGAGACTGAAAGCACATGTTGCAACCTTGGCTGAGTTGCTTGAGAAGGTTGATATGAATGCGACAGCTGATTCTTCATCCTCTTCGGATGATAGCAGTGACAGTGATAGCAGTAGTTCCTCCAGCAGCAGTAGTAGTAGTAGTTCCTCTGACTCTGACCGCAAGAAACGTGTAACCAAGAAGAAGAAAGAGAAGTTGGACTCTGATGAAAGTGAAAGTGATGATGAGAGTGAGCAATGGTCTGAGAGTAGTGGCAGTGACTCTGGTAGCAGTGATGAGGAGCTGACTGGTCGCGCCAAATGGGTCAAACGGACAGTCGTTACCAAAGCTCGACTCACCCGAGAAGAAGAAGCAGCGATACGTGCGGCAGATCAAGAAAAGAAGGATCAAAAGTTGGCAATTAAAAAGGCTAAAGAAGAATCGTCCAAAACCGTCGAAGTCAAGGTTGTTGAAATTCTAACTCTTGAACAATTGGATGAGAAGGTTATGGCTCTCGTTGCAATGCGTGGCAAGAAAGGAGGCAACAAAGCTGATCAAATTATGGAAATGAGAAGATTGACTCATTTGACGATCCCGCATGGTCCTACGAGCCTCCTTCCTGCATTGATGCACCTTATATCTGCCGAGTTTGACTTGGCTAGGTTAAATACCCATATGCCGGTAAATGTATGGAAAGATGCTTTCAAAGATATCATGTATGTTATTCGCATTCTCAACGCTAATCCTAGTTTGCGATTGGTACCCATTGAGTCTAGTAGTCTTGGCTCTATGAAAGAGGAAGTGGATCGCAAGGACGTGGTGAGAGTTGTTGGCGATCTTGGTATTTTCATCGACCGCATGGCTGAAGAATACGTGAAGAGTCTTCGGCAGATAAGTCCTCATAGTCAAGAATACGTAGCTCGACTCTCTGATGAAGGAGACTTGATTCGCTTGGCTGCATTTGCCCAGGATATGTTTGTTCGTGTGGAGAATTTTCCAGCGGCAAGCAAAGCCTGCCTCCTTCGCGTGGAACATCTGTACTACAAACACGACAGTATTGCTCGCGCGCTTCTCAAGGAAGAAATGTTCACAAAGGAATTTGGCAGGAGGGAATTTCTGCATCCTTCATGTGTATCTGGTGCAGAGACGACCCCAGTTAACGATGTCAAGTTGGTTCATCCTGGAGCATTCAGCGGTACTCCAACGACAATCATCGCAAAGATCGAACTAGACTATGACCATGAGGCTCTGATGACGGAACTGTGTGCCTTCGTCTACCTTCACAGCCCTTCAGACGACCAATGTCGTGCAATGATCTGTCAGATATATCACTATGCTCTTCATGACCACTTTTACAAGGCGCGTGATCTGTTGCTGATGAGTCGCTTGCAAGAAACGATTGTCTCAAATGAAATCGGAACTCAAGTTATGTTCAATCGAATGATGGTTCAATTGGGACTATCCGCCTTCCGCGCGAATCTCATTTCCGATGCTCACAGTTGTCTGTTGGAGATTTGCATGAACCGCAAAGAGAAAGAACTTCTTGCTCAAGGGACTGGATTTCGGCATCAACGAGACAAGGAACAAGCGCAGGAAAACAAAGAGAAACGTCGAATGATGCCTTTCCACATGCATATCAATCTAAGTTTGGTTGAATCTGTATTTTTGACTTGTGCTATGCTCCTTGAAGTACCCGTTATGGCCACTGTAGAGTATGGAGCTCGTCCTCATGATCGAGGTTACAACAGTAATAAGTATTTCAGAAAACAAGCCGAGTCCTATGCGCAACAACTCATGACAGGTTATCCAGATGCTGATAATACCAAAGATACCATATTCAGCGCTACCCAGTCTTTGCGAGAAGGGGATTGGAAAACTTGCACTGACCTTATCCTCGGACTTCGTTCATGGAATTTGTTTTTAAACCCTCAAGAGGTCAAAAAGATTATTTCAAAACGAATCAAAGACGAAGCTCTCAGAACGTACTTGTTAACTTACAGTTCAAACTTTGACTCTATTAAGTTGGATCGTTTGAGTGAACTTTTCGAGATGGAGAAGAACTCAATACATTCTATTGTCTCGAAGATGATCATTAACGAAGACTTCAAAGCAAGCTGGGATCAACCTACTGACTCATTGGTGCTGCATCGTAAAGAGCCCTCACATCTTCAACTTTTAGCACTGCAATTCGCAGACAAAGTAGGACAACTTGTCCATTATAACGAGAATATGCTTAATAATGGTCTACACGGGGAAAACAAAAACAGAGATCGTGATGGGTACCGAGGAAACAACCAAGCTAACAAAGACGGTGCCTCAAGTTATAGAGGAGGCCGAGGGGGTCGAGCCCGCGGAAGAGGTGGAGGTCAAGGAAGAAGATATAACAGAGGTGGATTTCGTCCCAACACTAGCTATTAAAAATATAATCTTTATTTTATTTTGAAATTACGAGATTGTTCAATTGCATTTGAAGACAGTTTTATTTTGTACCAGTATTTGCGTATTTTTTCCAATGAAACCATTTACAATTGTCCCCCTGGTGACCTCATCACGAACTGATTGCAACTGGAGCTAGATGGAACCGCCGGAACCAAGCTTGGTAGAGGTTGGAAACCTAGATTCATCTGTGAACGGTAAAGCTGACCCGCACCTGTGGTTGAAGGAGCAGCTGAAGGACCAAGCGTCTCCTGGAGATCTTGAACCAGGAGGTGCAATTGTGCGAAAGCTTGGGCTTGCGGTCCATTTGAGCCGACCAGTAAAAGTTGGTAAGTAAACACTGTATTAAGTGATGCACCAGGACTGAAAAGTGTTTGCAGTAAAACCAGGTCAAATGGTAGAAGAGATTGATTTGCAAGTACCTCTGACAAAATCGTTTCTGACTGGACAGCGAAAACTAAACCAAGCTAGAAGAAAGACCAATCGCGTGTTAACATCAAAGTACAGTATTTATTCGTTTATTCCTGTTGCTGGTGGCTATCAATTCCGTCGATTCACCAACATGTTTTTCTTGGTGATTTCCATCCTGGCGATGGTAGGCTGGTATGGGGACAACATATTCAACGCTCCTTTTGCTCCTGGTGCCACAATTTCTGTTTTAGTAATTGTTATTGGAGCTGCCTTGATATTCGAGGGGTTCGATGACTTCTACAGGCATAAGGAAGATTCATTGCAGAACAACACCGCCATCTCGCGCGTTCGAAATGGGGCTCTGGAAAAGACCACGTGGGGTGATTTGCTTCCTGGTGATTTGGTAGTTGTTCAAGATCGAGGACAAATCCCTGCTGATATCCTTCTCGTATATTCTTCCGGAGCTGATAAGAAAGGCAGCATCTGCTACGTGGAAACTTCTGGTATAGATGGAGAGACAAATCTTAAGATAAAGGAAGTAGTTCCTTATATCCGAAAACAAATCAACAGTGAAAATGTGTTTGATATTAAGGAACATCTGCCATCAGAGTCTAGGACTTCTGGTTTCACTAAAAAACCATCTATTTTGCGATCGCCATCCGTCATGAGGTTGAACCAAGAGAAGGATATGGTTTCAAGTTCCTTGGAGCTATACACTTCAGGTGTGTACACGTACGAACAGCCTAATTCATTTCTGCAATTCAATGGAAAGTTCTCGCCTGATATGAATCTTTCTGACGACGCCAACCACCATCCTTTGGGGTTCGCGAACATGCTCCTTCGTGGGTCTACCCTCCGGAATACAAAGTGGATCGTAGGAGTTGTCGTATATGCAGGGGCTGAAACGAAACTCCAACTTTCCAAAAAGAAAACACCAGCGAAGTTTGGACGAATCGATATTTTCGTCAATAGAAGTCTTACAATGGTGTTGGGTCTATACGTTTTCTTGGTTGTGGTTTTTGTTATCTTACTATATACAGTCGCTTTTGACACTGCTAATTGGTGGTATTTCAACTTTACAAGCTCGACCTCCGGGTTCAGTATCCCCGGCCCAGTAGCGTACCTATTCACCTTCGCATGTCTCTTTGCGAACATCATTCCGATTCCAATTCTATTTGCCATTGAGGTTTCGAATTTCTACCAGCGGTATGTGATGGAGAACGATTTGGAAATGTATCATTCGAAAACAGATACTCCGGCACGATGCAAAACCAGTAACCTGATTTGTGAAGTGGGGCAGATCACCCACATCTTCAGTGATAAAACTGGCACTTTGACTCGCAACGAAATGAAACTTATTGGAGTTTATATCGGGGGGAAAATGTATGGTTTTATTCCCCCTGAATTGACGGCGGAACAGATTACTAGCGGAACTCCATTGGAGGCAATCCCCGAAGAGGATGCCAAACTGTCTATCGGTCCGGTGATTGAGATAGAAGATGAGTCCCCAGAGGAAGATGATTGCTCGTTGCGATCTATTCAAGTTGATGAAGTATTTCAAGAAGTTCGTGAGCTACTCGAAGACGTTGATAACCTTTCAGAGACACGGCGTTCTGTGATGGATTTTTTTGTATTCTTAGCGGTGTGTCATACTGTTGTGGTTGAATACGATGATGATACAGGGAAAGTATCGTTTAACGCTGAAAGTCCAGATGAAGAAGCTTTTGTTTCGGCTGCGTCGCAGTTGGGTATTGTGCTGCAGGAAACATCAGATGGTGTCATCAGAATAGCTACGCCAGAAGGCGAGTTCGCGTATCAAGTGCTGGCGATCAACGCATTCAACAGCACCCGAAAGCGTATGTCGATACTACTTCGACGATTGTGGGATGAAACCACGGTGTTGATGATGAAGGGAGCTGACAATGTGATGTTTGAGCGACTGGCGCCCGGCCAGAATGTCCTCAAGGATCGAATGTCGGTATCGCTACTACGCTACTCGTGGGCTGGACTGCGAACTTTGGTGATGGGTAGCCGTGAGATTCCTCAAGAGGAATACACCACATGGGAGAAACTTCACAAGGTGGCTATGCTATCTCCAGGTACTGAGAGGGCCAAGGCTCTGGCGGATGCAGCACAAGTGATTGAACGGGATATGGAACTTGTTGGCGCCAGTGCTATCGAGGATCAGCTTCAGTTGGGAGTTCCTGAAGCTATCCAGACGCTGAGAGACGCTGGTGTTCAAGTATGGGTTCTGACAGGGGACAAGATTGAAACTGCCATTAACATTGGCCTGTCGTCCAACTTGATTGATGCAAAACTTCTTCAGTTGCAATTGGTGGATAATGATGTGGAAGCGTTGGTGATTCGAATGGAACAGACGTTGCTTTTGGCTGAGGATCTCTTGAGCAAACAGGCTATGACTGTTAGTAGTGCGCTTGGTTTCAGGATGGATGTCGCCATGATAATATCGGGCGAATCTCTTGAATTATTGCTGGCAGCTCAAAAAGGAACTCCTGAACTAGAATATCTCCTGCTCAAAGTGGCGAGAATATGTAAAGTAGTTCTTGCTTGTCGAGTGAGTCCTGCACAAAAGTCCCTTATTGTAGAGATGGTACGATATGCCAAGGACATTGGTTTAGGACAGCGAGCACCTGTCACACTTGCCATTGGCGATGGTGCGAATGACGTGCCTATGATTCAAAGTGCTCATGTGGGTGTTGGTATTAGTGGTCACGAAGGAATGCAAGCAGTGAACAATGCTGATTTCAGCATCGCACAATTCAGGTTCTTGGTTCGAATGATGTTGGTACATGGCCGCTGGAATTACCGTCGACAAGCTAATATGATCGTATACATTATCTATTCATGGTTGTTGTACATTTGGGTGATGGCGTCGTTCTTGCCATTGTCATTGTATTCGGGGCAGCAGGTGTATTACTTCACATCGTTCACTGCAGTCTTTGCGTACTGGGCCAATGTGGGAATATGCACGTTTGCATGGTTTGATAAGGATATTAGTGACCCTTGCATTCTTGCGAATCCGTGGACCTACTTGAGAGGCATCGAATCGAAAGATCTCAATGTTTGGAAGACTTTCACTTTAATATCGAGATCATTTCTTCACATGCTGATTTTTGGTGCGTGTATTTTCGGCGTGTTTAGCAGCACGGTGTCGTTAGAAACCCTGGGAGCAGGTTTGTATGTCGCTTTGTGTCTGTTCTTGTTGGTGAGACAGTTTACCATGGGTACTACTTTCACAGCAGTAACATTTGTTGTGTTCTTGTTGATGCTTACGTTGTTCTTTGTGTTTGTTTATTCCGTCACTCCTTGGATATTCACTAATAATGGATTCATTTGGGCTGGAATTATCGTTTCTATTGCTGCAGCTCTTGCATTCGAAATGTCCCTCAAGTTTATCAGATATGAATGGTTTCCAACGCACCTTCAGATCCTGATTGAGCAAGATAGGGGTTTCTTCCACGGCGAGAAATTGGCTCCTGGAGCTCACAGGGATGCGTTTAGAGTGCTGGGTGAAACCGCCAAGCTGTCCGTGCTGCCTATTGTTTTGGGCTTTGACTCGATCAAGAACTCCCTCCACGGTCCACAAGGTCAACCAACCTTGAAGTCGAATTTGACACTGATGTCAGCCAGAGGCAACTTCGATTATGATTACACGAATGAAGATGGCGACGAGGCCGAGGAGATGAAGCTGACAGTTGTACAGAGTAGATTCCAGATGATTCGCCCTGCAACCACGGCGTTTAATCTAGTCAAGAGCACTGTGTTAAAGTTGAGGGCAGCAAGTGGGGACGCACGACGTAATAGCGCGGAGTCTTATGATTCCGGTGAAGCTGAACACGTGAATGAGGGTGTGAATCCCAAAGACGACAAATTTGACCAAGAGAAGGAAGATATGCAAACAATTTAATCAATACACCGTAGTCATCGAACCAGAAGTAACTCAATGGATTCTGAAAATACATCATTCTAAAATGATCTTTTCAAATATTTTCGTTTGGAACCTATTTCTCTTTTTAACACAACATAAAAGCCACTTTTTTTGAAAATTTTGAGAGTCGAGGAAAATTCAACTAGGAGCTGAACTGATGTGAAACCGCCCAAATAGAACTATCGTCTGAGTCCAGCTCGGGTGCCCTCTATGGACTATCGTCTGAGTCCAGCTCGGGTGCCCTCTATGGATCTATAGTTAATTTATGTTGTGCAGGGCGTACAAAAATGGAAACGAGAATCCTATTGAAAATTGGGAGTTTAATTTTATTAAACGATTAATATGAATGATTTTATTTGGAAAATAGGTATTGATGGCTTCTTTCCACTACTTGGTAGTATTTTAATTAAAATATGAAGCTTTTGAATTTAAAAAGTGCAAGGTCACGCGTACAATTGTACATACATGTTTTGTTTTCCCGTTTTTTGGCCGGTTTTTTGACCTTTTTCGGGGCCTGAAAGAATGAAATGATACGAAACATTAGGGCAAACCACTACCGAAAACACTAGTACTTTGCTCGGGTAAACTTTCGGAGGTGAAACTTCTAATTCCGTAAATATAATTGAAACACTTGAAAGCAAATATGAAACAACGTCAAACAAGAAAACATGATACAAAAAATAAAAGTAGCGGCTTTTCCATGAAACGTGTTTTAATCACGGGATCCAATTCAGGCATTGGTTTCAGCACTGCTCGATGGGTTTCCGAGATTTCTGGTGTTGAAGAGATCATACTGGCAGTTCGGAGCCAGTCCAAGGGAGATGAGGCAATTGAGCGCCTTGTTAAACAGACTGGTCGTAGTGCTAGTCTATTTAGCGTACTACTCATTGACGTTGGGGATTTGGATAGTGCTATGCAAGCAGCAACAAATGTAGAAGGACCTATTGATGGGATGGTCCTCAATGCAGGTGGGATGATGGGCAAAGATACCAGAACAAAAGCGGGCGTTTTGACAATGTTTCAAGTGAATACTCTAGGACATTCGGTTTTCGTTGATGCGATGATTAAACAAGGGAAACTCTCAACGGGTGCTCATATAGTTTGGTCAGGAAGTGAGGCAACACGTGGCCTTCCCATGATGGGTTTCGGTTTCCCAGGATATGCAGAGAAGACTTCCGAATGCGTGGATGGATATATCACCGGGACTGCATTCCAAAAAAGGAAAGATGATGTAACGTATGCATATGCAAAGAGTATTATGACGCTGTACGTTTCCGCATTGGCAAGACGGCATCCGGAGTATGTCATATCAAGTGTGAGTCCCGGTGCCACGATTGGTACTGATGTGGCCGCTAACGCTCCTTGGTTCATGCGCTTTGCTTTTAAATACATCGGTCCTTGTTGTGGCGTCCCATTAGGAATGATGCATTCTGTCGATGTCGCAGCCCAGAGATACATTCATGGGCTCACGGCGAATGTCACTTCAGGCTGTTTTTTGGCATCGCCGAAAGGTAAAGCAAGCGGAAAGCTGCAAGACCAATATCGATTGTATCCGGTGCTTGCTGATGAAGTTCTTCAAGAGGCAGCATATGAAGCCGTTCGAAAGCATTTCTAGTAAACGTGTGTGCTGCTGACTATATATTTTTCTATTCAGTGGATGAAACATTTTAAATTAAATAGTAGCTATTGATTATTTTTTACCGTACTGGTATGGCAAATACGCCATGGTTTGTATAATTCGAGTAGAAAATGGTTTACGCTGGCCACATCCATTCTAGATCATTTGATATTCGTAAAATTATAATTGGATTTTGTTGAATCGAAGGATTTGTATTGTGTCATTGATACAAGAATTAGAACCGTTGGCATTTCAGGTCTTCTCGATGAAGCTCCGCGTGGTTGCAATGTGTCTGGTGCCGAAGGTACTGTGCAGAGGAATTGACCAAGATGGTGATGGGCATATATCTGCTGACGAGTTAGGACAGAGCTCGGTTTTCCGAGGAGCTGACACCAACGGAGATGGAACCCTCAAACAGTCAGAAGTGATTCGCCTGATGGACCGTTTCGGGTTGAAGCACTCGGACATAAATTCTTTCGCAAGTGATAGTATCGCTGCTGTAGAGAGTAACAACATTCCGGGTATACAGCAAGAGGATATTTTCGTACATTGGCAGCAACTGACCTCGTTGTCTACCGTCGACGATGTGGTGGATTGGATTTCGTATGCTGTTCATCTACCTCAATACGCATATAATTTCAGAACAAATGGTATCAAAGGCTACGATCTGCCTCTCTTCCTTGAAGATCCACAACTATACATTGATCTCGGCATTACCAAGAAGCTCCACCAACAGCAAATTGGTCGTGCTATTTCGATGCGTTTCCTGGGGCTAGCTAGTATACCAGGAGACCCGTTGTTTAGTTGTCCATATGCCAGGTCCACCAAGGGAGTAGAGGTGAATCTCACCTGGAAAACAGCTGAAACAGCCTCGATACTTGCAGACACTGTGAGGGTGTTTTGGCGAATGCAAGGGAACGACCGCTGGAAATTTCTTAACGCCTACGAAGCATCACATTCGAACGTGTTGGAAACACTTGCGCCTGAAGAAACACATTTTTTAGAACGTGGAGTGATTGAATTCCGATTAGCAGCCTGGAACACTATCGGACGGAGTAACTATGTATTTACCGATTGTACTATTGAAGCGGCTTTTAAGGTAAAGGAACAAAACGAAGATCTGTCACATTTGTTTTCAGCGATTGACCATGATGCAGATGGAGATATTGATTCGAGTGAACTGACCAACCATATTAAAGGTCTTTTTGCTGGTGATGAAACCAATTTCTTGTCAAAGCAGCAATCAGACTATTTGGTGACGAAAGGGGTGTCCCAAGGAATGAAAGTGGTGGATAAAGATTTAGATAGATTGATCCTTCGAAATGAGCTGGAGAAACACTGGGCAAGAATCGTTCCATTAATGACCATTGAAAAGACAACCGATTGGCTCTGCCATTCTGTAGAACTATGCCGGTACAAGGACTCATTTGTTACATTCGGTATAACAGGAGCTGATTTTAGCAGTCTATCTGCGGATAAAGATGGTATTTTAGAGAGAATTGGAGTTACGGATCACTCGGACAGGCTCAAGTTGATACGGTCGATCACTTTGCTACTCCTGGGGGTAGGATCTCCACCACAACGACTGGATGGTGCTCTAGCATATTCTGGTCCAGTTTGTGACTCTGTAGTGATTGATTGGACTGCTGCTTCTTCTGCGGTGGGTCAGGTGGTGCCGCATAAATACTTGGTTCATCGTTATGAACAAGGAAATTGGGTTTTGGTGTACTCCGGGATGGCAACTACATTCAGAGAAGTTGGATTGAAAGGCAAACATCATTCCTATCGGATACAAGCCTGGAACATCATCGGTGGTTCTCCACCATTTGAAATACTTGATGTGAAACCTAATAGGCACGATTGTACCAATGTGTTCCTTTATGTGCTAGGTCGAATCTTATCTCTTCCCTTGAGTTTACTATACTTGGTCATCGACAACTATTACAGAGTTACCGGATTGATTTCATTTCTGGGATTTGTGTCGTTGGTCAGTAAATGGAGTGCGAGGGACAGACGACGAGTTGGTATCTGGATGCGCGACAAGATTGTACCCACTCTACTCAAAATGTTTGGATCATCCTTCGGACTACAATACCTCTTGCAATATCTGCATATAGCTATAGAGACAGAAACACAGCACGGAAGCCCATTCTCGCCTGCATCTCCTCACAAGGATCTAGTAAGCAGGGCTGTTGCTGCATTAGGTAAGACTGGAATCAAATCCAGGCCAGCGCCCGCCAAGCAAATGTTAGAAAGTACAGCTACAGCACCTAAACTTCAGGGTGTCGTTCGTAATTACATCCTGAGAAAACGAGTAGTCAACATGTTTTCAGAAGGACTGAGGCGCAATCCAGACTTAGATTCGGCAGCTTCCTCGTATAGTTCTGCTGCTTCTGTGGGTTCTTCTGGCTCACCGAGGGTGAAATCCAAAAATTTCGCTTCACGCTTGAAAAAATCGTTCAGTAAACCTGCAGAGGGAGATATTTCAAGTTCCATGAGAAGCGTGATTCGATGTTCAGAGTGTCGAAATTCTGTCAAATCCTCCACTAGACATATATGCGGCAAATGCCATCAAGTATATTGCAAGGAGCACACTTCTTTCATTGCTCACACAAGATTCTTTGGCTGTGGTGTTGACTCCAAGTGCAGGTGCCTTCATTGTGCTCAATAATAGATGTACCATTTTTTAATTAAATATATAACTTAGAACAACATTTATTAAGGAGGCGCATTATTCTCCTTCCCGTGACTCTTGTTGGAAATATCGCATAATTTATTTCTCAATTTAGCTTCATTATCTCGCAACTGGACGATTTCTTGCTTCAAATTTTCAACATAACGAATTTTCTGTTTCAAATTGGCATTTCCAGCGAGTTTCGCATTAGCTTCAAGCAACTCGTCCACTTTCTCTTGCATATCTATACACCTGGTCTCTACATCAATTCGACGGATCTTTTCCTGTTCCAGTAGCAGCAGCGTTTGCTGTTCCGAGTGTCGAGCTTTTCGTTGAATCCGCATCGCCTTTTCACTCGCCAACAAGGCAACTTGCTTGCGTTGATGCGCTCGTTGATTCTCCTGGTCCTGGGTGACTTCAAGTTGCAACTCTTCGAAACTGCATTCCAAGGTTTGTAGCTGGTGACGTAGTGATCTCAACTCCGCTTCCTTCTCCAAGCTTTCTCTCTCATGTAGCTCCTTGTCCGCTTGCATTTCCTTCGTGCTCGATTTCAAAATCTTAGCTTCCGCGTTGTATTCGGCAACTTTATTGGTCAACGACTCGATGGTGAATTCAGACTGTCTCACGGTTTCCTCCAATTCAATAATGTCACTTTTGAACTTGGCAACTCGTAATGCTTCTGTTTTCTGTTGTGCTTCACGTAACTGATTCAGCGATTCCATTTCCATATGTAACTCAATCTGCTGTTGTTCTTGCGCAGTATCTACTTTCTCCAATTCAAGTTTCGCCGTTTCTGCAGCGGTCAATCGTTCTCTCAATGACTCGCATTCCTTCATCAGTTGATGAAGCGCCAAATCCTTACTGTTGAGTTCCATTTGAAGAACTAGATTACTGCTGTGCAAAGATTCTAGGTCCTCCTCCAATTTCGTTTGTTCACTTAGGCTACCGATCGTTACCTGCAATTCTTTCGTCAATGACTCAACTGCTATTCGAGCGCGATGCTCGTCTTTCTTTAAGCTATCTCGCTCCGACACAATCTGTTCGTTGAATGTCCACAATTGAGAGAGCTCTGATTCAAGTTTGGCTAAGTGCGTCGAATCAACTGGATCCTTACTCACCAATTCCTCAAGCTCCATGATTCGTTGTTTCAAATTCTTAATGGTTAGTTGTGATTCAACATCATCCATCGTTGATTTTGAAGGGGTGAAACGACCAGGGGTCATTCTAGCAGAGGATTTCGCCTTACGAACAGGCGATAAAACAACAGCGTTTTCAACTCGCTGTGAATTTTCCAATTCCTCCTGAAGTTCGTGCTTGTGCTCCATGAGACGTTTTGTTTCAGATGTCAACTTTGTATTCATCGCCTCTAAAGACTTGACTAACGACAGACGATCTACATCTATTTTGTTCGTGAGGTTCAATGAGTCGTACTTCGATCGCCATTCAATAGCTTGTGGATTCTCTGCTTTGATGACAGCAGCCAACTCCAACTCATGTACCTTCCATGATTCGAGAACCTCTTTTGAGATAACCATGTCCTTTTGTTTACTCAAGATCTGAGAAACTTGCTCTATTTTGAATTTGAATAGCGCCTTTTGTGCGGCCAAATTTTTCTGGAGTTTCTCACAGGTTTCATTCTTCACTTGAACTAACTCGTCCAATTCGTCAGACCTTAATCTCGCTGCTTCAGTGACAGTCAGACAATGGCTTAACAGCTGCTCGAGAGATTCATTGGACTCGCGTTCTGGTGTAGCTGCTTTATGTGCCAACTCTTCTTTGAGACGACCAATTTCAGTTTGCAATGCAATAATGTTGGACATGTCAAGATTTTCATTAACTTTGGCGCGATTTCGAATCAATTTGGCACGCTGAGCGAATTTCAAAGTCGACAGTGTTTCGTTCAAGTAGAGAGATTTCGGATTGATGTTTGCAATCATGTGAGTTTTAGAGTTACCTCCAAGACTCTCTCGCAACAAAAATGTGAGTCTTGAATCTCGATACTTGATATGCGGTTTGGTTGATAGTGCTTCACTGTTTGAAAGAGCTGACAATGAGCTAATGACCGACCCAAGACAGAGCAACGATTTGTTGATGTAATTAGCTTCCTCTTGACGTTCCCCCGCGGCCTTGGTGGATGATTGCCTTTCCGACCCTGCGAGATCCACAATATTAAATTTTGCCGTTCTTGCAACAAGAATACCAGTACTTCCTTGAGTTGTGCGGCTTTCCATGGTCAAGGTAAACACAGTGTGTGATCGGCTACTCCCACGGTTCATTGCAGTTGCAGCAACATGACGATTGAAACTCGCCTTTTCTACAGCATCCAATGCGTCATCTGCGCATTCAAATACTTTCTCAGTTTGGTTTTCAACAAATACGCCATTTTTCATGCTTTCCCGCAATTGCAACGTGTCCGAGCCGTTCTCAAACAAATCATATATTTTCTCTTTGTATATCTCAACCATGCCACCTTTGAAGAGGAACTCAGTTTGTTCCTCTTCTCGAGATTCGCATCTGGATTTATGCAGAAATAGTTCCTCGAGTATGCGGGGCAAAAGTCCTCGATTCTGTGGAGTGCCGAAAATGGTGTAACTCTTACCAGACCCCGTTTGTCCATAGGCAAACACGGTGCAGTTAAACCCCTTCACGATCTCCTCCACAAGTGGTTTGCCACATGCTTCAAACACTTGTTCTTGTGTACTTTCTGTCCCAAGCACCTTATCGAACATGAACTCATGACTTCCTGACTTGGTTTTAATCTGAGCACCGTCGTCGCTGAACACCGCTGAATCGCCAATGTCTATAGGCTTCACCCGAGTAAATACTCGGATGTTTCCTTGATCTTCATCTGCTCTTCCTTCCATCACCGACACGTATTTGAATACCTAACGACCAAATATGGGGACCTATTGTTTCGCCATAGCCCCCCTCCTTGTCCATCAAAATCGAATTCAGAATAAACAGCCATGAAGAACCGCCCTCGCCGTGATAGCAGCGCCAAACGGTTCATCAAAGAGGGCTCACGGTATTATTATGGCAAGCTTCTTCTTCGTGTCTTGGTTGGATCTTTGACGTTATTGTTACTACAATCAATGGTGTTTGAGAGTCACCCTGAGAGTGTTGAGAAAGTAGATTATCTGGAGAGTCATTCCATAGATGATGAAATAAATTATCATGAAAGGAACATAGTTGATGATGAAGTGATGGATGCAATAAACGACATCGAGACGACTTCAGTAGATGGAGAATCTATCGATGACGGTGAGGCCTTTCAGGACGACGACCAGACAGATGATTCAAATCAAGAGAACGAAGAGTTATTTGATCCAGTTTCCGTATCTGATGGCAAGTCATATATTCCACCAGCTCAAGTATTTCCATATAAAATGAAGACGTTTTCTTATGTGAAGTCCTCGGAGTGTAAATACTTGTGTAAGTCTTTGAAAAGTGCCGGATGGCAGTCGGCATCTTCTGTATATCCCAAGTCACCAGAAGTGGTTGTTTCTTCATATAAGCAGGTCAGTGAGTTTGCTCACTTGAAAAAGGCCATCTTGAATCAGGTGGGTCGAGGGTCTAGTTGTATTGGGGGAGGAAAGGGAAAACAGCTGCACTGCAGAGAGACTTTCGCCCAAGATAATGGATGTGAATTTGGAGACCTTGGCTTGCAGCCTCGGCAATGGAATATTCAAGAAACATCAACTTGCAAAGTGTTTATGGAATTCGCTTCTCAAGCTGAGCACGCGGAAAGTATCTGGATTGTGAAACCAGGAGGCAGTTTCCACGGCTCTGGTATTAAACTATACAAAGGAATTTCAAAAATTCACAAGATATATCCTTGCACCTCAAAGCTCAATGATGGGATGATTGTTCAAAAGTACATTGATAACCCAGCTTTGATTGACGGGTATAAATTTGATTTTCGCTCGTATCTGCTTATTGCATCCATCAATCCGTTTATTGCATTCTATCACGATGGGTTTGTGCGAAAGTCGAGCCATCTATACGACACATCCGAATCTAGTTTGAACGATGCCAGTAAACACGTTACCAACGCTCGAGGCCAAGAAAAGGCAGCGAATCATTTCTACAATTTCCAAGACCTCCAAAACATCATGCACAATCAATCAGGGTTCCAAGAGGATCTTTTAGAAGCTAAATTCAGACCGCATGCAAAACGTGTGTCTAATTTTCTCGCCAACTCGTACATAAGAATGTCAAAGAAATACGGCGCCAATAAGTATCCAAGATTCCAAATTTTTGCCCTGGATTGGGTTATGGACAACAAAGGGGGCTTCCATCTCCTTGAAGCCAATGGTAATCCCCAATTAAGCTCTTATCCTATTGATGACTTTGCACCGATGGTATGGACGTCGATGTATGAGCTGGTGCATAAGATACAAGCGCAACCTGATACACTTTCAGGTGATTTTTCAGTTGCATCCAACTATATTTTTGATGGACGCTGGCACATGGTCTACAATGAGTTAGAAGAAGCAGATTATGGCGAGGCATACAATCCGTGCAAAAACGCTGAATATGTAGCCTCCAAGCACCCCTTATATTCATTTGAAAATTGATTTCATGTTATTATCAAGAAAGTAGTTTACTAACAAGTAGTTCCATTTTATTTTTTTGAGAATTGAGTTCTTTCTATAATAAACAGTTTTTGAACACAACAAAAATCGATTTTGTTAAAGCACTACAAGTAGTGGATAAAAGCCATCAAATACTAATTTCTTAAGAAGAGTGTCTTGTTGAAAGAAAAGAGCCTGATGACAATCCGTGAGGTAATCAGAAGCAAAGACATTCTGTGGAATCATTGAATTCAGATAATATTTCTCCTGACGTAATTTAATTGCATCCCTCGACTTGACGTTGAGGTCATATCATATTCAGATTCGAAACAGCATCGATATCCGCTGAAATATTCGAGCTTGCGTCGTCATCTTCGTAGAAATCGCTCAAGCGCGTGGTTTGTGCCAGTTCCACCACTGAGGTCTCACGGTGCGCAGGAATCGAGAAACAAGAGCTTCTATACAGGTAGCTGAACACAACGACCCAAAAGACACAAGACGCTAGATAGGTGAAGATATAGAACCCTAAATTTCCCAAGTCTGCATATTCGTAACTGTGGACTTGCGAGTGCCATAAAAATGAATCCCCGACTAACTTGAGCACCATCGAGAATATCACCATGATAACAGTTCTAGTTATCAGATAGGCTTGCATGATCAAGTCACTATGCGACACTGTATTCTGTTCCTCGTTTCCTAAAGCCCCATATGTGCATGTGAAACTGTCACGTAAGATTCCCCAAAAATTCAATTTGAATTTGAATAATTCATTGTCAATACAATTACTCAAAGCTCTAACAATTAAGTATCCTTGGGTTGATATTGTCGTTATTGCGATGAGCATATAGAAAAAATGCATAATCACGTATACGAGGTAATAATTGGAGCCATTGAGAATGTCGATACTCTTCTCCATCTCCTTGAGCAGATCTGAATACGTGGTACTATCATTGGGGGGCGATATTTTTGCCGAGATTGATATACTGGCTAGTAAATATAGCATACTCAGGGTGCCAAAATACAGTACGACAAATATAGTGAGCGCTATAATGAAGCGCCCGCCAAGTCGTTGCTGTTTGGTGCTCAAGATCTGTTTGTGAATTTGCCACCACATGAATGCAAGAACATACGCCGACGATTGAAAGGCCATATCGTAAAAAACGTACAAGAAGCTATACAGGAAACCGTTTAATGACTGAGTGAATACATAGACTAGATTGAGGACGCACACCGTCATCACTATTAAACATTGAACTATCATAAGACAAAGCAAGACCCCCGCGAGATTCAGACGCACATATTTAACACGAGATCCGGCTACAAAAAATAGAAGCAAAATAAAAAGCAAGACCGCGCTTGAAAAGGTTAGAAGCACTACTGTAACACTATCAACTTCCTGACAAGTGTCTCCTCCAGTAAGAAGGAAATCCGTATAGCAATAACAGACACCAGTAGAATTACCATACTTCAATTCACTACTGCAGCTTATCATGGGATACCCATCTGGGACCGTTAATTTAAACGCTCTTGAAATACAAATAAACGACTTACTTCTCCTTTTCAATGCTTCCACTACGAATTTCTCTCCGGTTGACCCGTTTCCATGCGCTTCAACCAAGAGATCAAAGCATGTTGATAGTGTGCTGCATTCAACTGCCGCGCCATCCACACAGTAGGTCGTTGTTGGGTTACATTCAGACATCTATCAAAACATCCCCACAAAACGTTAATATCCGATTCCGTCATTAATACAATTAGTAAGTACCTATGCATATCTATGTTAGGGTTTCTTAGTACTTGTACTATGAAAACCCAACCCGAGACGCAATGTGATAGCTTAACTATAGTCAGTTCGGTATTCCCCCTGAAACTATCAAGGATTCGTTTTAGGTGTACCTTCCAAGTTTGTTATCTTAGGGGAAGAACTATTTGAAAAAGAACTGGGCATCAATATTTCCGAAATAGAATTTCCCGCCTATTTTAATTTAATTTTTTCGTATCCGGCAAACATGTAACATTGAGATGCACATCAAATGTGGAGAAACGTATTAGGAATATCTTTCAAGAGACATTGTTGGGACCAGCTCGTGAAAATTATTGCTTAGCCCAAGAATTTGCTTCAGACCTTTCAGGTGGGATGTTGAGCAAACAAAACCCTGACACACAGTGGCCTGATTTTGTGCAGGAAGGATTGGCTTTGGATAAGAACGGGGAAGTTATTTCTGTTGATGCTTTAATACATTTCGAGACCATTGATACGTTCAGCCTCAAGGCACTAGGACAAAGGCGTGGTGTTCGTTGTCGCAGTCGCAATGGAAGTACTAAAGCTGCTAGTACAAGTGATTTTCTTGCGCGAGAGAAGGGTAAGGTCATGTTGGACGAAGCTTCGAATAGCTACTTGCAGTATTGTTTCAAAGAGAAGAAATACATTGTACGAGAGCAGAAACGGACTATCGCTCAAATAAACAGTGAATTCCTAAAACCAAAACCTATCCACACAAAGCGATTAATTACAGAGCCTTTTGAGGTGCCGATATTCGGTATCACAATGTTGGGAAACTATCACGGCTTTGACCCTAAAGGAACAACAACAGGTTTCATCTTGTGGACCAATCGTCGAGGAATTATGATTGACCCGCCCCCCTTTTCGAAGATTCGTGTTGCATGTGAGGAATCGAATGCTTGTCGTAGAGAATCGGCTGCTCGTGGTAGTCAGCCAGTACCTTATAACCATGCTCAGCAAATTCTAAGTCCAACTGCTTGTGTTCCCTGTTAAACAACTCCTGGACTTTTGGTTCATTTACATCTAATACACTTGCTCGCCCGAAATCAATCACTTTAACCTGACATTCATTGTCGACCACGAAGTTCCGCAGTGCTACATCCCCATGCAGAATACCCATATTATGAACCGATTGAAGAGCCTCATGCGCACGAACCTGAACAGAACACTTGTCGACTTGCTCAACATACTGCATCATGGTGAAGTCGAGTTTTCTGTTCCAAGAGGTACCATAAAAAATTGGTAAGTGCGATACCTGTTACAGTTGTACAAGTACATGTACTATAAACTAAATAATGGTTGGCAATTCGCTCGAGTTGCTGCCGCAGAAATTGAGTCATTTTTCGTCCAAGACATACTGGGACGACTTCTTCGTAAAGTGGAAGAGGAGCACCACCTCTGAGGAAAGCTTCGAATGGTACGGCACTTGGAGTGATGTTCGTCTCATTGTGAAGGCTCGTTGCCAATCGTGTAAAGTTTTGAACATCGGTTGCGGAAATTCTAGCCTTGCCGAAGACATGCTGCACGATGGTTTCACTGAAATTGTCAGCGTGGATTTTAGTGAAATTGCGATAAACGAAATGAAAAAGAAAACGGCGGGCCAACCTGGACTTTCCTTTGAAGTCATGGACATCTTGGACTTGAAGGAAGCATGGACAGACACCTTTGATGTGGTTATGGATAAAGGCACGTTAGATGCTATGATCCATGACGATGACAAAGATGCAATTAGCTCGAAGCTGTTCTCTCAATTGTCCAAAGTGCTTAAAGATGGCGGGCTTTACATATGCATCTCCCTTTCGCAGCAGCATATCCTGGAAGCTCTTCTTGCGGCATTCACTCCACTTCTTGGGTTCTCAGTTTCTATTTACCACTTTGAACCTGAAAATGGTTCTGCTCTTCAGCCGTTCATATTTATCATCCAGAAAGCAGCCGACATACCTGGGGTCTTCCTCAAATTCGAATCGGAAGTTGAAGCTGTTACACTAGATCAAGCATCCCAGGCAATGAACGACCGACGTATGGTCTACCAGATGCAACAGAACGTAAAAACCAGCGGAAAGGGATTGCGCGGTAAATTTGCATTATGGGACAGTCGACAAGCAAGCGACAATCCGAGGTTTCTTCTGAGCGTGGTTGATTCTGGACTAGTGACACAAGATATTCAATGTGGAGTTTTCTTGGTGCCTCAAGGCCGTGAAATTGAATGGACATTCGCCACAGAAGAAGGACAAATGCAAGTTGCCAGCAGTAATAAAATAGGACGATTGATCATTGTTGCACTTGGGCGAAATCACGAGTTTGAATCAATGAAGGCTGTTCAAGATGAATTGTCTTCTATATTAATGCCTTTAACACTTGCTGGTTCCGATCAAAGAGTTCCTTATATGACAATAGGAGGCGATCTTGGCTCTAGGCGAACAGTAGCAAAGTTTGAATCTGAATTAAGTGGACCCATAACAGTCGAAGATATTAGAATAAGTCCAAAGGAAACACACAGGCGTATGGTATTTCTACGTAGCGGAGATATTATCCAATCGGAAGCCCGACTTGTAGCAAAGAAGACCAACAAAAAAAGAAGATCATGTCTGTTGACAGATCGTTTCTGGCCTTTGAGTTCCATGAAGCCATGATTGCCGGGGTACTCATGTTTAACACTATCATCGACAAACCTTCGATCGCTGTTATAGGACTTGGAGGAGGGGCTCTAGCCTCGTATCTGTTCTTTCAGTTTCCGTGGAACAGTCCATCATTGGACGCAGTTGAACTGGACCCTGTAGTAGCAACTGTTGCTTCCGAATGGTTTTCATTTAATCACAAAAATCAGGAAAATCTCACGTTAAACATTGCCGATGGCCTCAAATACCTTGACAAGTGCGGTAAATATGATATATTGGTGATTGATGTAGATGCAAAAGATTTGTCTCAGCCAATTCTGTTTCCGCCACCTGAATTTTTACGTCTTGAATTTTTGAATCATCTTCGGGACAATGTTTTGGTCGACGGTTTGCTGGTGCTAAACTTGGCCTGTAGATCACACTCGCTATTGCAACAAGTTCTTCAGCAACTGACCTCGATTTTTAAATCCGTTTTTTGTATTCCATTACAAGATATAGGTGACGTTAATTGTGTGGTGTTTGCATTCAATGGTGAAAGTCAAGGATTAGAAGCATATAAACTAATTGCGAAAAAGTTCATTCATGCTAACGAGGCCATGGCGCAGTTTACTGAGATGGTACAAGATTGTAAAGTTGTCGATGAAAGAGGCACGATTATTTAATACCGTGCACTTGAACTAATACTAAAAATGAGTTATTCACATTGATTTCCTCCCCTTGCGTTTTTTGATACGCATGAGTAGCAATATCACGATTCCCAAGCATGACACACAAAGCAGAATAATAAGATGATCGCTGTTATCAACAAATAAATCGAACCGTAGATCACGATTCTTTATTGAAGCGGATTCCTTTTTCTTGTCTCTCAGAATTCCTCGATATTTGTCTCGCAGTGTTCTATCAGAAGATCTTTTTGATGACGGGCCTAAAAGTTTTTCACTGATCTCCGATAACTCTTCATCGGTAGAATCACCAAATGCATCTTGATCCATCTTGTTAAAGATAGCTGCATATGGATCTTCCTTAATCTCAATGCTAAATGAATCAGAAGCGTCGTCGTCCTTCTCTATTAAATCTTCTTCCGTTGAAAGGTCTTCAATGGCGTTGTCAGAATCAAATGAATCATCTACATTTTCAATAAAACCTTCGTCATTAATCATGTTCTCAGAATCAACTTCCTGATCAAAGTCTTCACTCGGAGAAAGTTCATCAGGGTTTAAGTCAACACTTTGATCCGAATCACGAAGATCGCCTTCGGATTCTTCTTTGTTCGTTCCGACTTCCATTTTCAAATCTTCTACCAGACTTTCCTTCATACTCGTTTCAATTTTTTCCGTGATTCGTTCCTTTGTCTCCACAGCAAATGGATCATGTACATATACCTGAGTATCAACACCCGTTAAACGATCCAAATCTGCAAACAAATCATCTAGCGGTGCTTCTTCAGCAGTATTTACTTGCTCCTTGAATACTTTGTTTGCGATGTATTCAGGTGCTTCGATTTTTTTTTTTGGGATGGCCTCTTGAGGCTCGGTATGGTCGTCCACTTCTTCTTCTTCAATATGAGTTTCGATGGATGCCGTTTGAGTAACACCAACAGTTTCAGCCACCAATTGCCAAAAACCTGCAATAAGCTCTTTTGATATAGGTACAATTTTACTTTCATCTACGTGAAAAATATCAGCTAGAAGCGTGGAATTATTGCCTCTCGTCTCTACGATAAAAACATTCTGCGCTTGCCCTTCTCCATAGATCCAGTCGACACCTACTCCGGTATTAGAATCGGAGAAATTCAATTCTCTATGTCTAGCCCGGTAATTATATGGACCTGCGTTTCTCATTGCCTTCGCGATTCGACGAGCTTTGCCAAACATCTCAGTTCGAACTGCTTCTGGTTCATCCTTGTAATAATAAGGTGGAAGAATATTCCCTGAGCAGCAATGCACATCCAGAAATCCGTGAATCTTACCAAAGCGGTCTTTTTGCGTGAGCCACTTTCTGACTGCCTGGTTCTCTGGCTCTGAAAACGGACGTTTCCCTTGAAACACTTCTGATGTAGCACGTGTAGCTCCATATCCCCAACTCACTTTCTCAACACCCCAATTTCGATTCAGGTCGACTCCGTGTGCTCCGCGCTCACATTTGGAACAAAGCGCCCTTCTGTTCTTGCGCCACTCTCGAGCAGCTTCAGACTTGGCGGCAGGAATACGTGAAAATTCATAACCATCAGGATTCAAAACAGGCAGAAAATGAACTTGAACATTCTGGAACAAGTTCACCGTGCGAGGGTCGAGGGCTGAAAAGGATTCCAAAAGTTCCTTGATGAGGTAGAGGATGCTGGCCGGCGATATCCATTCACGGCCGTGCATCGTGCCCATAATGAACAACTGGTGCTGAGGAGCCGTGGGTCCAATAGAGAGCAAATGAAGATTCCTGTGTTCTGCGCTTTTGCCAATGGAAGATAATGTCACAGACGATTTATACTGGGACGCAAGCCGGGATATGTAACCTTCAATATCCTTGAAGCTGTTCCATTGTGAAAAGAAATCAGCATTGGAATTAGGAGGAACTTTAACAGTCCTCTTTGCATCTAGGATGGTGCACAATAAAAGAGAGAGACCCAACAATGTCACAACCATCCTCTTCATGAGCCGATTTCAGTGTCTACATGAATTCGAAAATCATATTAATTCAGCTGTAGGTTTGATCAAATTCAAAAACAAGAACGTTGGGACTATTTGGTCACTCCCTGCAAAGAATATTCCCCAAAGTTATGAGAGTCTTATTAGAAGACGGTGGCGGTACACATATAATTAATTGGCTGTGTACAGTTGTACAAGTTTTACATTTTACTTCATTTTGCGGAAAAGCCCCCACTATATTTGAACGTAGCATTGTGATCGAATATAACAATCCAATCGTTGCAATGCTCAAGAAAAGTACTAATCCAGAAACAGTTCGTCGATTTAGACAGTTGCAGAACAGCCAGCAAAAGAATAGGAGCTACAGTGCGATAACCAAGCTAAAATGGGTCTTAATCGTAAGTTTTTGCGTTCTTCTGATACCTTGGTTGCTATTCTCAACAAACGCCATGAGAAATACTACTTCTATATATATGACTACGCGGGAAGTGAATCTCCCAGGGTCTGGTGAGCTGTGGCGTGGTGTTTCATTGAACCATCGTCAGCAGATGCAGCTTCGACAGCCGACACACAAGTTATGCAATGCCAAATTGTTCTTCCTTGAAAAGGCCTTCACGGATTCTGCGACCTTCGATGCCCGTTTTTTATCGGATGATGCAAATAGTATCGAGGATATTGATTCGTGCTGCCGTTGGTGTGCTGAATCAGAAATTTGTGCTTCGTTCACCCACGATGGAACGAACTGTGCCAGATTCAAAGTTAACGATCAATTTTCCTTGTCGTCGATGCTGCACTCTATTGGTATCAGCTCAGATATAGAAGAAATTGATGTTCAAGAATTCGATGATCCTGTAGTGGATGTGCCAGAGTTAGCTTCGGATATTGAAGTAGATGTAGCAGAAGAACCTGATGTGGCAGAAGAACCTGATGTGTCAGATGATACTTTAGGAGAAGACAAGCAAAACATTCTAGACGATTTTGTTTTTGAGGATGATGTAGAGGAAGTAGCTCCCAAAGAGTTGGTGATAGAAGACAGCAATACTGAAGACTGGGTGATCTTGGATAAAGATGAGGCTGACGTGGCAGAGAATGATGTCCCCGAGGATGAATCAGATGAAAAAACTGAGTCAAAAGAAAATTTCGATATGTTTGCATCCGATAATCCTATTATGGGGTCTCTAAATCCAATTAACCATGGGGATGAAGATTCGGATTTGCGAAAGTTCTTGGGAATAGCTGATGATTCTACAATTACTGGCAGCGATAACGACGCAGTGATGGATCTACTAGAAGAGTTCTCTGATAGACAAAACCGTACCAAGGTGCTAGAGGAGCAAGCCCTCCATCGCCAACAGCTGTTGAAAGAAAAGAACTCTGAACATTTGTTAGAACCGGAGGAATACTTGGAGGTAGGAAAGATGAAACTTCGGGATATCATTCCAACAGGCGAGTATACAAGACTGACGGCGAGAGACCCATTTTTCACCAAGCATTCCACGTTGCCATTGAGGTACCGCCCACATAAAGAGCTTCAAGCAGTGCAAAAAGAGATGAGTAAATTTTTTCCTGACGTTCAATTCGTTCCGATTGGTATGAGTAGCGACAAGAAGAAACCTCAGCCGATATATAGTCTTCGCGTGGGGAATCCGAAAGCTGGGAAGCATTTGTTTGTGGTTGGGACGCTAAGAGGATGCGAATGGACGTCCAGTCTTGCTCTAGTACATACTGCAATGGCTTTAAAAGGCCGAGGCGAAACTACCCGAAGATTACTCAAGTCAATGCAAATCCACTTTATTGCCATTGCTAATCCAGATGGATTTGATTTCAGTCACTATCACTCGCCGTCCAGTGCTCGATCATGGTGTAAGAACAGACGAGTGGTGCACGGGTCTCATGGGATAGACTTGGAACGAAACTGGGGCACGTCAGGTGAAAATTGGGGTTACGGCAACAACGGTCCTACAGCGGTAAAGAAAATGGACTATCAAGGACCGGAACCTTTCTCAGAACCCGAAGTAAAATCCTTGAGAGATTATATGATGCATTACGCGACAGGACATGGAAGAGCAGCTTTAATGCAAGTTCGTTGCTGCAGTCCAGAGATCACACCGCCACAACGGTATCCATCCAACATTAACGTTACCACTTCCATAAACGCGGATATTATATCCAAGCTGCTGGCGAACCAGATGAAACTGACCGATGGGTCAGAATATTCAGTTAATAAACGTAGTGCGAGCTTTGATGCTTCGTCTAATGGACAGATGATCGATTGGGCGTACAACGAAGCCAGCATGGATCATGCGTACATCGTGGAAGTCAAAGGTACAGGACTTGCCACCAGAGCAGACAAGACAAAGCTATCGGTTGACCAAATGCAAACGTTTCTAAGAGAGGTCGAGACTGGAGTGGTTTTTGTAGCGCAAAGATTGTTACAGCAGACTATTGAGGGAGGAACGGCTGTGGACGATGACTACACCGTTAAATTACAGTCATCGGACTCGACTAGTAAGGCAGCATCGCATTCAGTTCATCCTCCCAAGAAGAAAAAATGAGTTTCATCGGTAGGAAACCTCCGCTGTTGGGCTTCATTGTGGTTTTGGGGACTATCCTTAATTGTGTAAAAAATTGTTTCGAAATGGCGTCTGTTCTTTCAGGCGTGGCAGGGTTGGTGACTGGAGTTGCTATAACACTGTATCTGTTTCCAAAACAGCAGATCCTTACCATCGAAAGCAAACCTGATAAAAGTGAAATACCATTTGGAGCACCATCTCCATCTGAAGTAGTGAAAAGGTATCGCGGATTTGATGTTTCTTATGACCGTAGGGTCAAGATGGCCTCATGGGCCTATGAGAAGATAACAGCGGTTTCTATCCGCGGAGATGCAAAACGAACGAATAAGTTCTTCCCTGACCGTTCTGAAGTAGATTCTTTTCGAGTCGCTCCTGTAAGTGCTTGATATAAAACTACTTTTTCATTGATGATGATGTGAGAAGAGTGATTATACCAACTCAGGCTATGACCGCGGGCATTTAGTTCCAGCAAATGACTTGAAATCATCCCAAATGGAGATGGAAGATTCGTTTGTGATGACTAATGTCTGTCCAATGAACCCTCAGTTGAATCGAAAGTATTGGCTTCATATAGAGAACTTCGTAAGGCGGTTAACAGAGCACTTTACAGAAGTCCATGTTTTCACAGGCCCTTTATTCATTCCTACCTATGATGATAAAACGCAAGAATGGAGCACTCAATATCGTGTGTTCGGAGGTAAGGTGCCATTAGTCTCCGTGCCTACCCACTTCTTTAAAATTGTGTTGGGTTTGAAGGTCGACCAGTTGCCGTATCTTGGCTGCTTTGTGGTACCCAATAAAGAAATCGACTCCAACGTCTCCCTGACTTCACTGCAAGTTCCTCTTAAAACAATAGAGTCGTTTTCTGGTCATTTGTTCTTTCCAGAGTTGCGTTCCAGGAGAATAAGCGATTTATGTGAAGAGGTATCATGCGAGTTTATCAAAGGAAGATTCAAGCAGATCAATAAGTAAAACTGAATTAATTTGAGCGTTTATCTATTGCAGACATTCTTGCATCCATTGTTCTAAGACGTTCAAGAATAGTAGGATGGCTGTGATGAAACATGTGGAACAACGGATCAACATCAAAAGACGCTAGGTTGGAAATGGATATTTTCAAAAGTCCTGCCTTCAACTCGGACCCTTTTCCAAGATCTACGGCGAATGCATCAGCTTCAAATTCAAATTTTCGCGTCGTAGCGTTGAGGCAGAAACCCAAGACCGATCCAAGAGGCGACATGATGTGACTGAACAGGTTCAAACCAATGACGACTGCATGGTCTGTGAAACCAAATGAAGAGTACATGTCGCTATCATGCAAGAACATTGAGAAGCCTTTGAGTCCAAGAAGGATAAGAAGGTTCTGTACCAAGAAGCCTTTCACAGTGTGATTTAATTGCCAATGTCCCAATTCATGTCCCAAAATGGCAACAATCTCCTCCGTGGAGCACTCCAAAGCAGGTTCCTCTCTATTCTTAATCAGCGTATCAAACAAAACAATTCGCTTGTCTTTCAAAAATCCGAAGAGGTACGCATTTGAATGGCTGGAACGTTTCGACCCTGAAAAGAACGCAGTTTGTTAAATAAATTAATGTTGACAGAAACAATACTTACCATCGACTTCGTATAATTTCGTAAGTGGAAATTTGAGGGAACCAGCTAGTTTTTCAATGGCGGTTTTCAATGCTCCTTCGGGCAACGGCTTGTATTCATTGAAAAGCGGCATGATGTAATTCGGATAAATAGTCAACATGACTAAACTGAATACAACAATCAATCCCCAAACGTAAATCCAGAAATGCTCTCCTCCCCATCGAACCAGTGAAATAATCGCAGCCATCAGAGGAAGGGTAAGAAGGTTTTCGATGAAGAAATTTTTAATCGTATCTGAAACGAAGAGCCAAGGAGTCATCTTATTAAAACCGTGCTTTTGTTCGATTGAAAACGTGCTATAAAGACTCGCTGGCAGTTGTGTTACAATACCAACAATGCTACCGATACATAAAAAAACCATGCTAACAGCTATTTCGTTGGAAGATTCGAACCCCAAAACCTCTGTAGATATTTGGGTGGACTTGTCCCACATCCATACCTGAAAACCAGAAACCAGCATTCCCACAGAGATTGTCAAATTGTAACCCATCCTAAAGAACGAGAAGCTATTCCGATCCAAATTGTACGCTTGAGACTTGGTGAATTTGGATTTCATCTGTGAGAGAAACGTCTTTGGTTCCTCCTCCTCTGAATCTCGTTCCATACTCTGAACTTTAGGCACCGACCTGCTTTCATCTACCACTTGAACCTGTGATACCAAATCGGCAGGGAGAGTTGTTTTCTTCAAATGCTTACGTTGCCTCAGCGAAAGGTATATTTCAAATCCTTGTTCCAAAAGAATAAACCCCAATCCTATCTTCAGATAATCAAACCTTCCTGGCGGAGTCCATCCTTCCTTCGCATACAGTTTGAAAAGTCATTCAATTGAACGAATCATCAACTTACCTGCGTCCACATATCCATGAGAATGAAACCAAAAGATATTTTAGGGTCTACAAGATATTCGATAGTAGATGTCCCTGGAAAATAAATCGTTCTTCTCTCAACAGACGCTGAATTGCTTAATACGATGTCCATGATGCAGATCTTCACCAATCCAATGAGGCGAAAGGAATTCATCGACAAGAATCGCCTGAACCTGATCATCTACTTCTCGGCCTTCTGCGCTATTTTGTTTCTGTATCACTTTGTCAGCGACGGCGACTTCTCATTCCTTTTAACTCTAGGCGGACTGACTCGCGCTGTGGCTTTCATTATGCTCCTTGTCAAGTTCAAAACGGAGAAGAGTGGAGCAGGTGTTTCTGTGAAGACGTTGGAGCTGTATGTGGTTGTCTTCCTAGCACGACTCACTTCGGTCTTGATGTATGAAGGCTATCTGCCGTACGATAGCAGTGGGGATTGGCTCTATCAGCTCCTGGAGATCCTGTGTTTGGTTTTGGCGATTCTTTTGATATTTTCTCTGCTAGTGACCTACCGATCATCTTACAACGCCACTGAAGACGTCTTTGTAAAGATAACTGGGATACCTACAGAGTTGAATGCGGTCATTCTTGCGTTGCCATGTTTGGTCTTCGCAATTCTTCTTCACCCGTCTCTCAACAGGAACTTCTTCACTGATATTATGTGGACATGGGCCATGTATTTAGAAGCCTGTTGCATGCTGCCCCAATTTGTAATGTTGCGCAAATCTACTAGCGGTGCAGTTGATCCGTGGATATCACACTATGCATTCACTATTGGGGTTTCGAGGTTGCTTACATTCATGTTTTGGGTGTCGTCTTACCATGAGCTAACAGATCATAACGCACTCATTATTAGCGGAGGCTGGGCTGGGAAGTTTGTGCTAGTGAACCAATTCGTTAGCTTGTTGCTAATGGCAGATTTTTGCTACTACTACATCAAAGCCGCTGCTGCTCAGAGTCCGCTTGTTCTTCCTGGTAGCGTAGTTTAATTTTAAAAAATCGGTTTCCTTTTCAATGAAAATTAGGATTAAAAAGTTATGAACCCCCAGGATTGTAGGATATTGAATAGGAGCCTGAAGCTGGATCTTGGACAGCTTGAAAATTGTTCAAACTCATTCCAAACTTACCAAGCACAGTGTTTCCCAAGTCCTTCAGTTTGCCCATCATTTCATCCTTGAGCTTTTCGTTTTTCTCCTTCACAATGGGTTCCAGTCGAGCGTACTCTTTCTTCGCGGCGGGGTATGTGGAGTCTACTTCCAGGGCTTTCTTAATATCAGCAAGAGCAGCATCTAGATCCTCTAGATTTTCATAGGCTTGTGCTCGCCTCATATACGCCTTTACATATCTGGGGTCTAGCTCCACACTTGCTGTGCAGTCTTCAACAGCTAATTCGTACTTACTCTGTAATCTGAAGTCAGTTTTAAAACATGTATTAATAAAAGGATTCAACTCACCATCATCATGGAGCATGCAGCTCGGTTATTAAAAAAGATTGCCCTGGAATTTCCGAAACCTGTTGTCAATGGAGCATAGTCAAGGGCTTCGGTGTATATGTCGTATGCTTCAAAGTAATCCTTCTTTTTATACAATTCATTGCCCTTCTCCTTCAGTCGAGTCGCAGCCTTGGCATTCCGAACAGGTACTCTGACAGCCGCTGGATGATTAAGAAACGGCTCAATAAACCTCTCTTGAATCAAGGAACCAAAACTGGCGGGATTAAATCTGAAAGAAAACCAATAAGACGGACAGAAACATACACTGTATACTCACCGTCTACTGTCATCAGTGTCAATGGCCAAGGATCCAAATAGTTCTATTTCCTCGTCCTCGTCCTCGCTGGATTCCAACAGGGTAATCTCTGGCATCTTCCAGAAAAAAAATTGAAATTCACTTTTAAATTCAGATTTCCTACCAGGTATCGTTAATTATATTAAAAGAATGACGACCACGAGGATGTTTAGAATTCAATAATGTTATTAGAATATTCATGAAATTTCTTTTTATTCTTTTTAAAATTCAGGAACTTCAGTATTTCTAGTTCATCAAATGCAAGATTTATTAGAATTCCTAATGACAATCATCGTGAATTCGTAATACTGAAAGCTTGTTTATAAAACGTAATGAAATAAAGTGCTTCTAAACTTCCACTAAAATATCTATAATTCATAAGCTTTCATTAAAAGGACATTGATGTTGTCGTGACATCTCGTACGACCACTCCCATATTCTGAAGTTCTTGCTGCATCTGCTGAAGGTCTGTTTCACTAATAAGACTGGCTTCAGGGTAAATAGCACCGGCAAGCTCTTCATAAACCACCTGCATGGTTCCATGTAAATGAGGAGGAAGACAGGCAGCCTCGCAATATTGATCAATGGCTTCCATCTTTCCTGGCTTCACACCGACCTTCTTAATCCGCGAGGCCAACTTCTTACTGGTAAACCATGAGGAAAGCATGAAAGTGGCACTTAGAAACGCTGGGATGTTGACGAGCAAGAGATTAGTACATCGGATGGGCAACACATCGATGAGGGAAAACAGGTTACTAAACAGTCCTTTATCGTACTGTAAGTAGTATAGATGAGTCATATCTATAATGATGTCAAACCCATTCACTTGCAGGGTGGGATCTCCTGCGAGCACGAACATCACCATCTCGTGAAAGGCCGACACAAAATCCAATGTGCATGTTTTCTTGTGGTCTACGAGAGACATATTCACCACAATAATACCACGATCGCCTTTGCTACGGGCACCTAAGAGGCACGTCAACAAACCTGAACTAAGAATCAGCTTCTGCTGACGAGGACGAGTAGCTCGATGCTGCTCACACCATTTTATGTACTTGATATAGGAGCTCATACCATCAGCAATTTTGAAATAGTTGACCCGAAGACAAAATTTAAGAAGTTGAATCAAATGTAGATCGTTCAATAAGGGTGGTTGGAAATGATTCAAAACGGCGTCACCATGCGTTTGCATGAGCATCGTTCTCAAAGCTATGATAAGGTTCTCTTCGTCCTTTGTACCCATTACATCCATCACTTGACGGCTGCTAGAGAAACAAGCCGATGCTCGACGATCAGAAACCAAGGAGGATTGACGAGATCGAGCCAAGATCCAAGACTCTGCAGTACCAATACTTGTAGTATCGTGAGCACCTTCTGCAGCAAGTAGTGCCCGTATCATCGTCAGTTCGTCGCTGCTATCACCGTGTATTAAAGGGGGAGGCATCGATCGAACGATCACCGCTTCAGGGATGTTACTATCGAGGTTAGCTTCGTATTGGACAATGAGACTAGTCACCAAGGCTTTCGCGACCGGAAGTCGAGGGTGTCCTGGATTCAATTTGTGCAATTCATCAATTGTGCGACTTAAAATTGCAATATGGTGGCGTTCCAGCTGTTCTGTTGGAGGCATACTAGCCATCAATTCGTCTAACCGATCCTCCTGAAGTTGTTCTCGTTCCTGTAACAGGACTCGCTCCGCAAGCACCTTCGCAGCCTTATACACGAGGGGATCTTCTGATCCTGCATCTTTTAAGCTCTCGATAAGTGTTTCCAACTCTGCTAGATCAATCTCTTTGGCTCTGGATTCATCAAGACGCTCTAATAAGGACTGGAGCTTGGCAACCAACTTTTCCTCATGCATCATCGTTTCCAACGCTTGGTATGCCATCATCACCGCGTGGCATCCATTAGAGGCGTAGTTGTAACCCTCAAGAGAGCTATGCACCATACCACCTGCCTGGAATGGCCATGTTGACTCTGCATGCTCCACTGCTACTTTTAAGTCAGCTTTTACTGTCATCGCCTGCTTCATCTTGTACACCGCCAGGATCCACGCAGTTTCTGCTTTTCGCTGGAGGCTCACTCTGCAGAAATTCTGCAACTGCACCACCCTTTCCACGAGAGCAAGCTCATATGCTACCTCCAGGTCATCGAATTGGGAAGCACGCATAAATAGCTTTGGACTATGCTTACTGCCTTTCGGGGGGCTACCTAGTTGCCAGTGAGGTTTCACTAGAAGTCCCATCTTTGCCAACGCATCGCACAGTGAAGGCAGCGAGTCCGAAGATGGAGCAATAACTCGATATCGTTTGAAAAAATCTTCCAAAGTCTTTCTTACTGGATATCCAATCTTTCGAATACGGCATACTTCAAGCAGACCAGCATAACAAAGTTGATTCAGAATCAACTTACTATCAAAAAGGTCGCCTTTTTTGAGGTCGTTGGGTTTAAGGCACCGTACGAAATGAGGGTTGGTCGCTTCGAGCGTAACCATGAGTTCCGAAAGTTGATTTTTGAATTTCGATCCCAATGTTTTCTTGTTACCAGACTTCGCTTCTCCCCGGAATAGCTTGTTGACTAACGTGTGCTGCGCTTCTTGTAGACAAAGTGTGATATCTTCGTGAACCAAATCCTGATTCTTTTTCAAAAATCCTATAACATTGTAGATTACTTCTCCTGCGTAGTGAACAACTATGAACTTGGTCTTATGTAAAGGCCCTGGGTCCTTAAAGTGGGGATGTTTTTCGTGAGTATTAACCAGTTTTTTTAGCATTGTTTCATCCGTTGCGTACTTCATTTGATTGTGGTCATCGATATTCGCAAAAATGCCAATTCCTTTTCCAGCTTCTAACAAATTCAAACACTCTTGATTGTTTTGAAAACTCAATGCAGAAACATCAATTCCTTGATCCAGATACTCTTTCAATTCGAGTGTAAAAATGAATTGATTGAAGTGAAATTGTAGCTTCTCGTTACAATAGTTGATGCAGAGCTGTTCAAAAGAATTCAAATCGAAGCATTCAAATCCGAATATATCCAATACGCCTATGAATGAGTCAGATTGTTTCCCTTCCGTGCGGCAAAGCGATGCGTTAATAACATTTGATATCAGATGATCAAATAACTGACTGTAGATCGCTTTCACCATCACATTTCGAGATTCTATAGCATCTTCCACCGTGCGAGGTTTTAGAATGACTTCCT
>Ga0105053_10001914_pt1 | contig 33042 bp, 37 predicted proteins | sample BON01_FD_78093 | JGI IMG/M metagenome (GOLD analysis project Ga0105053, IMG submission 78093) | Freshwater microbial communities from Lake Bonney liftoff mats and glacier meltwater in Antarctica - BON-01 | ecosystem: Environmental > Aquatic > Freshwater > Ice > Glacier meltwater | place: Lake... | reverse complement strand
CTCCGACGTCAAGGTCTACTTCTGCGACCCTCGATCGCCTTGGCAGCGGGGTTCGAACGAGAACACCAATCGCCTACTGCGCCAGTATCTGCCCCACGGAACCGACCTGTCCCTGCACAGCCAGGCCCAGCTCAGCGCCATCGCCAGACAGCTCAACGAACGGCCAAGAAAGACCTTGCTCTACCGGACACCTGCTGAGACCTTCGCCGATTGTGTTGCGTTCACCGGTTGAGCCCACCGTGGAAAGCGGACATCAGCCCGTGGTGTCGGAGTGCTCTATCAGGGTAAGAGCCGCCGCACCTACGGACAGGCTATGGTCGACGGCGTGGCCTATCGCGGCTGATGAAGGACCGGGGCTGAAACGGCTCAGTCTTCCTTGGCCTCTTCCGGAGGGGCATTGTCGCTGGCGGCGGTCCGGTCCCTCTGCATGATCGACGTTATCTCGCCACTCTGTGCGTTCGCTCGGCGCTGGTTCAGCTCGGCGGCATAGAGCGACGCCAGAAAGGAATAGTCCCAGTCGGTGGCCGCATCGACCGTCCGGCCCTGTTCGAACAGGTTCAGGATCGTTTCGTTGCCTCGGGTGTCGGCCTCCGGGTTGATCTGGGCCAGGGCGATCATGCCGATGTAATCGCCGATCTGTTGGAAGGAGAGACCCGCCGCCCGGTTGATATCGAGCACGATGAAGACACCGGCGAGGTCGTTGCGGATGCGCGTGGTGAGGCGGCTTGCATCTTGGTTGAACAAGGGCGGCTGTTGCCCCGGCAGACGCACAGCTATTTCGTTGTGATCATTCGAAATTGGAACGCTGACATGCCACCAGCGGATCGCGTCCGAGGTTGATCGAAAACGCTCCAGCGCGGCAGAGCCAAGGGTCGCCCCCGCGTAACCGGGTCGGAATATCCGGGGGTTGGACGCGACCATGGCTCGCGCCAGCGCAGAGCCGTCGTCGGTGGCCATGACGAGAATGTTCGGGTGGCAGCCGGGCTCTCCGACCGGTAATCCGGTTTCCGCCGCGAGCATGCCCACCCGATCCGCGATGACCTGCGCCGCCTCGGGTCGAAGATTGACCACGCCGACGCAAATCCGGCGCGTCCAGCGGGCAGGACCCCGGTCGAGCGGCGCGGCGATAACCTCATCGACGAACTGACGCACCACCTCGGACAGGGCGCGCCCTTCAACGACGACTTCCTCAAGTTCGGTGGGCTTGTCCTGTGCGCGGCTTGCGCCCGCGATCAGGACTGGCCCGAGCAAAACCGCCAAGGCCAGTCCACGGAGTCGGAGCGGGCGGTCTATGGGCAAGTTTCGCTCTGAGCCGCGAGTTCGCAGGCCTGGTATGTCCCGCCGAGCGCCACGCAGCGGCTAATGTAAGCGATTTGGCATTCGTCGAGATCGAGGGCTGCTTGGGTCGGCGCAGGCGATCTCAGCGGCAGTTCGGCCTGGGACGCCGAAGTCGGATAGGGAGCGATCACGACCAACAGTAAGGCAGCAAAAAGCAACTTTATGATGACCTCCGTTGTGGAAGCCTCCGTTGTGGAAGCCTCCGTTGTGCATCTTGAGGATATCAACGAACGGCCAATGGGAGAACACCGATCCGTCTTTGCCACGCTCAACTTTCTGTGATCGACATTACCCGCATCCCGCGAGCGCGTCCGCCACGATTAGTGGGGAGGCCCAACGGGATGGCGATCTCTCCCTGACGTTTCACAAAGCGGGCGCGAGGGTAGTCTTCCAGTCGGCGAACTGCGCGGCGGAACTTGTCAGCGGTCCTGGCCGGGTACTCCTTCTCGGCTAGAAAGCGGTCCAGCTCTCGGCTGATGGGCAAAGCCCGGCCATAGACGATGTCGGCAAAGCGCAGCGCCTCGGCATCATTTTCATAGATCGGCTCAACGGACCCGTCCGGGTACTCCTCCTCACCGACCACCCGGCCCCTCAAGTGCTCAATATCGGACGCTATGCCCTCGGCCACATCGGTGGGGAGGTCGACGCGGAGATCAATGCCCCGCTCGCTCATGTGCGCCTGCCACCACCGGGCGCGCTCGTCAGCGGTTTGCGGGACCTTCTCAGCGTCTGTCCCGAGTTCGCTACGGGCACTTTCGATGCGCTTGCGCAGGTCGGCCATGATGACCGGCAGTCGCCTGCGGGCTTCCGCAAGCTGACTGGTCTCAAGGGTCTTTTCGAGATGGCTGCCCAGCAGTGTCGAAACTACGGGAGGGACACGGACGCGGGCGTAGAAGTTGGCGCTTCTGCCTCGTTGATAAAGATGGGACGGCCACGTCGGGTCCCGCCACCACCCCCGTTTGGAAGTTGCCGCGCGGGCTCCTGTGGGGGTCACCAAATCACTACTCATGGGGGGCACGGATAGGTGGCAACATCATGTTTTGCAACGAAAACATCGACCTATGCGCTAAGCGTGACGCCCTCCGCTAAGCTCCACCATCGAAGGCCCTGCGGGACACCGCGGGGCCTTCGTCCTGTCTGCCTGCCGTTGATCTCTGCGCAAGCCCGCCCCATCTAGGGTTCTGGCCGGTGCCCTGCCGATGACGGGGGGCGCAGACGGTCACAGGCCTGCTTCGGGGGCGAGAGACGATGACCACCACGCGCACCATTCTGTTCGACAGCCCCTTCCTGCTCGGCTTTGACCACACGCGGGCCCTGATCGATCGGGCCGCGCGCGCCGCTGCGGACAGCTATCCCCCCTACAATGTCGAACAGCGCGGTGAGCATGCTGTGCGCATCGCGCTGGCGGTGGCCGGCTTCGGCCCCGACGACCTGATGATCACCCTCGAGGGCCGCCAACTGACCATTGCCGGAAAGCGCGAGCCGGGCCCCGAACAGGCCGATCAGGCCTTCCTGCACCGCGGAATCGCCGGACGCGGCTTTGTCCGCAGCTTCGTCCTCGCCGACGGTCTCGACGTCGATTCGGCCCGGTTGGAGCACGGCCTGTTGCACGTCGATATGAGCCGGCCCGAGGACCTGCCCGCGGCGCGGCGCATCCCGATCACGACGGGCTGAGCGCCCGCTGTTTTCCGGTCGCCGTCCGCAAGATCGGACCCAAAGCCCGTTCCGGGCGTTTGTTCAATACAAGGAGGCGGTCTCGATGACGCCGACGATGATCATGGCCAGGGAAGATTTCCGGGGGCTGGGCGCGCCGGATCTGGTCTATGTGCGCGAAATCCGGGCCTCGGACGTGATGGCGGACATCGCCGGGAGGTCCGTCGAGGGTCTGGCCGTCGATCCCGAGGCCACTCTCTATGCCGTGCATGGCGCGGACGGCGAACGCTTGGCCGTAATGCTGGACCGCGCAGCCGCCTTCGCCGCAGCCTTGGCCCATGAGCTGGAGCCTGTCTCGGTGCATTGATCCGGGGCGCGACCGCGTCGCGCGAGCGCCGTTAGCGCAAAAAAGTCAGGCCGCCGTGGCCGGGAAACTCTCGCGGACAAACAGGGCGCGGATCGCATCAATCGTGCGGGCCTGACGGAGCTGCTCGCGCATCTCGGACGAGCGCAGGGCGCGCGAGACTGCAGCCAGGGCGCGCAGGTGATCGGCCCCGTCGCACGGCGGAGCGAACAAGGCCAACAGCAGGTCCACAGGGCGATCATCGACCGCCCCATAGGCGACCGGGTTTTCCAGTCGGACAAAGACGGCCGTCACCCGGGCAATGCCTTCAAGCCGCGCATGCGGCACCGCAACGCCTGAGCCCAGGCCGGTCGATCCCAGGGCCTCACGCTCCAGCAGGGCGTCCATGATCCGGCCCTCCGGCAGGCCCAAGGCCTGCGAGGCGGCCTCAGCCACCGTATGCAGGGCCTTACGTTTCGACGAGGCACCGCTGCGCAGGACGACAGCGCCGTCCGCGAGCAATTCACCGATGTCCATAAAGCTGTCCCGACTCTGCCCATACATCCCGAATGGGCCCGGGCCATTTAGACCACCCGCCTCGATTGGGAAAGACTATACGCCGCGACCGTTTACCGAACCGTGTCCATTGATCGACCGGGTCGTGCGCTCGGGGTCGATCCAGCCCACATTGCCGTCAGGGCGGCGATAGACCACAGAAATCCCGCCGTGCGCCGCATTACGGAACAGGACGACGGGATAACCGGTCATGTCGAGCTCGAGCACGGCCCGGCCCACGGTGATGGTGCGGATCTCGGCCTCGGTCTCGGCGATGACCATGCCGACCGGTGGCGGTTCGGCCAGGGCACCGGCGTCACCGAAGGCGTCGTCCTCGACCGCATCCGGACTGCGCAGGACCATGCTGCGGGCCACGTCGCGGGCCGCGTTCTCGGTCTTTTCCGGGGACAGGCCGCGCGGGCCAGCCTTGTGGTTCTTGATTCTGCGCTTATAGCGCCGGACCCGCTTTTCGAGCTTTTCGAGCGAGTCCGAGAAGGCGGCGTGGGCATCACCGCCCAGTCCGCTGGTTACGATGGCTTCCCCGGACGCCAGGCGGACCCAGCAGTCGACCTTGAAGCCGTGGCCGTCCTTGGACACCACGACCTCGGCGTCCTGTGCCCCGCGTTCAAAATATTTGCCGATCCCGTCTTCGAGTTCCTGGGAGATGCGCGAGCCTAAAGCGTCGCCGACATCTACATGTTTGCCGCTGACCTGGATTTGCATGTCGATACAACGCGACGGTCTGCGTTTGCTGTCAACGCCGATCACAAATTTGTGGTCCTCGCCGGATCGGCACAGGGGAGAGTGGCGCTCCTCACACCTAACCCGTTCGCAGCATCCGCTTGCGCTCGACCGAGGAAGGGATCCTCAGGGCCTCGCGGTATTTGGCGACGGTGCGGCGAGCGATGTCGATGCCCGCCTCCTTGAGGATGTCCACGATCCGGTCGTCGCTGAGCACGTCGCCGTCGCGGCCCTCGCTGTCGATCATCGCCTTGATCCGGTGACGCACGGCCTCGGCCGAATGGGTTGCGCCGCCGTCGGAGGACTGGATCGCTGCGGTAAAGAAGAATTTCAACTCGAACACCCCACGCGGCGTCGAAACATATTTGTTCGAGGTGACGCGGCTGACCGTCGATTCATGCATGCCGATGGCGTCAGCCACGGTCTTCAGGTTCAGGGGCCGCAGGAACTCGACCCCGAAGGCCAGGAAGGCGTCCTGCTGGCGCACGATCTCGGACGAGACCTTGAGGATGGTTTTGGCGCGCTGGTCCAGCGACTTGATCAGCCAGCTGGCCTGGGCGGCGCAGTCGGCGACGAAGGTCTTTTCCACGGCCGAGCGCGAACCGGCTGCGACCACGCCGTGATAGCGTTTGTCCATGATCAGGCGCGGCAGGGTGTCGGTGTTCAGCTCGATCTTCCAGCCGCCGGCCGGATCGGCGCGCACATGGACGTCGGGGATCACCGTCTGGGCCGGTTCGCCGCCAAAGCCCGCGCCGGGGCGAGGCGTCAGGGCCTTCAGCTCGGCGATCATCTCGGCCATGTCCTCGGCATCGACGGCACAGACCTTCTTCAGCGCCGTCAGATCGCGTTTGGCCAGCAGGTCCAGATTGTCGAGCAGACAGCCCATGGCCGGATCAAACCGGTTGCGTTCGACCAGCTGTAGTTTCAGGCACTCCGGCACCGACCGGGCCATGACGCCCGTCGGCTCAAAGCCCTGGCAGACCGCCAGCACCGCCTCGACCCGTTCCAGCGCAATACCCAGCCGGTCGGCGATCTCGGCCAGTTCGCCGCGCAGATATCCGCCCTCGTCGACGCCGTCGATCAGGGTCAGGGCGATAGCGTGGTCGGCGGCGTCGAAACCCGCCTGCGAGGCCTGGGCCTGAAGATGTTCCCACAGGGTCGCCTCGCGGCTGTCGGGCTGTTCGCGGCCCTCGCCGTCGGGTACCCCTCCGCCTGAACCAGCGCGCGACCAGTCGTTCAGCCCGACCTGGGCCTCGCCCACGCCGACATCTTCCATCCGGTCAGAGGTGCGCTCGCCGGGGCTGGCGTCGCCATAGACATCGTCGGAACGGGCATCCAGCGTCCGGTCGGCGTCCTGGACCCGGCCCTCATCGAAACTCATCTCGGTGGCGTCGGGAGCGGCCTCGGCGGTGACAGGCGTGTCGGCATCTCCACCCGGCTCGGCGTCCTCGCGCTGCAACAGCGGATTGCGCTCCAGCTCGGCCTCGACAAATTCGTCCAGCTCGAGGTTCGACAGTTGCAGCAGTTTGATCGCCTGCTGCAGCTGGGGCGTGATGACCAGCCCCTGGCCCTGCCGTATCTCCAGCCTCTGTCCGAGCACCGTGCGTCCCCTGCCCCAAAACCGTTCGCGGGCGCGTGGCCCGAAACTTGCTGGTGCCACCTTGTGGTCCAACCGGTTAACGGCGTTCTAAACCGCTGGACGCACCGCTCGCACTTTGCTCCCCTGCACGAACCGTCGTCCCGAGCGAGAGCCCCGATGCGCCTGTTCCTTGCCGTCCTCCTGCTGCTGACCGCGCCCGCCGCTGCGGTCGCCCAGCCCAGCCCCGCCGAACAGACGATGATGCGCACGGTCGCGGCCGAGCACGACCGCCACATCGCCCTGCTCGAGACCCTGGTGAACCAGAACAGCGGCACCCTGAACCTGCCGGGCGTCCGCGCCGTCGGCGACATGGTGTGGGCCGAGCTGGAGTCGCTGGGCTTTGAGGTCCGCTGGATCGACATGGCCGAAACCGGTCGCGCCGGACATCTGATCGCCACCCATGACGGCCCGGGCCGCAACATCCTGCTGATCGGCCACCTGGACACGGTGTTCGAGGTCGACAGCCCGTTCCAGCGTTTCGAGCGCGACGGAGCCCGCGCCACCGGCCCCGGTATCGGCGACGACAAGGGCGGGGTGGTGGTGGTCATCGCCGCCCTGCGCGCCATGCAAGCGGCGGGGACGCTGGAGGACGCCAATGTCACGGTGGTCCTGACCGGCGATGAGGAGCGGATCGGATCGCCCGTGGCCCTGGCCCGCCGGGATCTGATCGCGGCGGGACAGACGGCGGCTTTTGCCCTCGAGTTCGAGAATCTGGCCGTCGACGGCGAGGCCGATTTCGGCACGCTGGCACGGCGCAGCTCGACCAACTGGACCCTGACCACCACCGGCCGCACGGGTCATTCCAGCGGCGTGTTCAACGACAACCTCGGCTATGGAGCGATCTATGAGCTGGCCCGTATCCTCGACGGCTTCCGCCGCGACCTGCCCGAGCCCAGCCTGACCTACAATGTCGGCGTGGTCGCCGGGGGCACCCCCGCCGCGATCGACGCGGAGGGATTCAGCGTCACGGCCTCGGGCAAGACCAATATCGTCGCCTCGACCGCCATCGCCCGCGGCGACCTGCGCACCCTGACCCGCGAACAGGACGACCGCGTCCGTGCGGGCATGCAGGCCATCGTCACCGACCATCTGCCCCGGACGGGTGCCGAACTGGTCTTCGCCGACAACAGCTATCCGCCCATGGCCCCGAGCGAAGGCAACCGCGCCCTTCTGGCCCGGCTGAACGCCGTTAACCGCGACCTCGGCCTGCCCGAGATGGCCGAGTTCGACCCCGCCCGGCGCGGGGCCGCCGACAGCGGCTTCGTGGCCGGGGACGTGGACACCCTGGGCGGACTGGGCGTGGCCGGTGGCAATGCCCATGCCGAGGGCGAATGGGCCGATCTGGACAGTCTGGTCCGGCAAGCCCAGCGCGCGGCGGTGCTGATCAGCCGGCTCAGTCTGGGCGGGGAGTGAAGCCTTGTCCCCTCAGCCGTACATATCCCCCAGATAGACCCGCCGCACTTCCGGGTCGCGGATCACGTCCTCGGCCTTGCCCTCGAACAACACCGCCCCGCCCGAGATGATCGTGGCGTGATCGATGATCTCCAGCGTCTCGCGCACATTGTGGTCGGTGATCAGCACGCCGATACCGCTGCCGGCCAGATAGCCGATCACCTGGCGGATGTCGGCAATGGCCAGGGGGTCGATGCCGGCAAAGGGTTCGTCCAGCAGCATGAAGCTGGGCTTGCCCGCCAGCGCCCGCGCAATCTCGCAGCGCCGCCGCTCGCCACCCGACAGACCCGCGGCCGGGGCGTGGCGCAGATGGTCGATACGCAGCTCTTCCAGCAAACGGCTGGTCTCCTCGGCGATGGCGGCCTGGCCGGTGTGATGCAGTTCGACCACCGCCATGACATTGTGCTCGACCGTCATGCCGCGGAAGATCGAGGCCTCCTGCGCCAGATAGCCCAGCCCCATACGGGCGCGCTGGTACATGGGCTGGGCCGTGATGTCCTCGCCGTCCAGCCAGATCGAGCCCGAGTCGGGCGGGATCAGGCCGGTGATCATGTAGAAACAGGTGGTCTTGCCCGCCCCGTTCGGCCCCAGCAGGCCCGCGACCTGACCCCGCTCGACGTGCAGGGAGACGTCACGCACCACCTGCCGCTGGCCGAAGGCACGGGCGATGTGTTCGACGCGCAGGCCGGTCGCCCGCGCAGGTTCCACCGCCGGGGTCGCCGGGGTTTCGTTCACATTGAGGGCTGAGAGTTCCTTGCGCGCCACTGATCAGACCGAGCCGGAGCTCAATTCCCGCTTCTGTCTGGGTAGAAGACGCCGCGGATGCGACCGCCGTTCGAAGCCGCGCCGCCGGCCATGGTCACCGCCTGGGTCTCGGTGTTGTAGGTCAGCCGCCCGCCCGTCATCACATTCTGTCCTTGGGTCACGATGACATCACCAGTGACGACCACTTCACTGGTCGAGAGGGTGTAAACGGCGCGATCACCCCGGATGGTCTGCTCCGGGGTAACAAAATAGACGTTTCCGGTCGCTTCGATCCGGTTGATTTCGCTATTGTCGCCCGAGCCGCTGATGACGTCCGCGCGAATACGGTTCTGTCCCTGCACGACTTCTGCCCGTCCCCGCAGCGACAGACTGTTCGGCGTCGCCTCACCGGCGTCGGCACCGTAGGAAATGGGACCGGCGCTCATCCGGGGCGTCGTCTGGGCGTCTCCCATCGATGGCAGGGCCAGAAGCGCCAGCGCCGTCGCTGCGAGGGTCAGGGTTCTGCTCATGCTCATTGGGTCGACCTTCCGGCGTTGATCGTGCCGCTTATCTTGTTCTCGCCGGAGCCTCGAAACTCGACGCGCCCGCCCTGTTCCCGGATCACATAGGACGAAGCGGAGATGGTTCCAAGCGGGCCGGAGCCTTCCACGCCCTTGTTCCCCGTGATGATACCGGTCGCCGTGTCGACCACAGCCTCGGGTGTCACCAGCGTAAAGCCCGAGCCGCCGTCGGAAATCCGCACGTTCGGGCCGATGGTCACGGTCTTGCCGGCCTCGTCATAAACGCCGCCGTCGGCGGTCAGGGTGGTCACCTTGCGACCACCGAGATTGAGCCGCAGCGCGGGGCCGATCAGGCGGTAACGGCCCGTCTCAGGGTCACGCACGGCCCCGTCGGCTCCGATGATAAAGCTGCGCCCAGAGGCGTCCTGGCCGTGGAATCTCAACGTATCCATGCGGATTTCGCGGCTGGTCCCGGCCTTGCGCTCGACATCCGACATGACGCTGCGCAGCACGATCCAGCTGACCGTGCCGCCCGCCAGCAGGATGATCGCCACCGGCAGGACCCGGCGCAGCAGCTTCACCCGCCGCGAGCGCGCGCGAAAGGCCTTGGCCGTCGCGGCAACGCGGGCCTCGTCCTGATGCGCAGGGCTGTCGGCGGGATCGGTCATCAACTGTGCGCGAAGACGTCCATCTCGTCCCAGCCGGCCAGGTCGAGGGCCGAACGGGTCGGCAGGAAGTCGAAACATTGCCGGGCCAGTTCCGCCCGGCCCTCGCGCGCCAGCATCTCGTCCAGCCGCGCCTTGGCAGCGTGCAGGTGCAGGACGTCGGAGGCGGCATATTCCAGCTGGGCCGGCGACAGTTCGGCCGCGCCCCAGTCACTCGACTGCTGGGCCTTGGACAGGTCGACCCCGACCAGTTCGCGCACCACATCCTTGAGGCCGTGGCGGTCGGTATAGGTCCGGGCCAGTTTCGACGCGATCTTGGTGCAATAGACCGGTCGGGTCTCGACCCCGAGATGCAGCTGGAACATACCGATGTCGAAACGGCCGAAATGGAACAACTTCAGCACGGCCGGGTCGGTCAGCAGCCGCTTCAGATTGGGGCAATCATAGCCGGGCCGGGCCATGCGCACGACATGGGCGTCACCGTCGCCGGCGGACAGCTGGACCACGCACAGCGGATCGCGCCGGAATCGCAGCCCCATGGTCTCGGAATCGATCGCCACCTCCGGCCCCAGATCAAGGTCGTTGGGCAGGTCGCCTTCGTGGAAATGGATCGTCATGGGACCGTCTTGTGTCAGTGAAGAGTGCTGGTGAGCAAGAGGTGAGCCGCTGCGGCATCCGCTGGCTCGAGCCTCGCTCACCTTGCTCTCTAGCACTCTTCACCCCCAAGAGCGCCAAACAGAAACGGCGCCGCACCTTTCGATGCAGCGCCGTTCATGAAATGGTGCCCAGGAGAGGACTCGAACCTCCACGACATTTCTATCACTGGCACCTGAAGCCAGCGCGTCTACCAATTCCGCCACCTGGGCCCAGACGTTTTTGTACTGACGTACTTATCCGTCCAGAAGGCGCGGACCCTTAAGGCAGCCCCCCCAGCGGGTCAACAAGGATTTGCGGCGTTTGCGTTGCGAGTGCCGCAGCCATCGTCTACTTCCCGGCACGTCGAGGATGTCCCGTCCTCGCGCCGACGTCTCCCGGAGTCTGTCATGAACGAAGTCGCACCCGGCCTTGTCACCGTCTTCGGCGGCTCCGGTTTCGTCGGCAGTCAACTGGTCCAGGCGCTGGCACAAGCCGGCTGGCGGGTGCGGGTCGCCTGCCGCCGTCCCGACCGGGCCTACAAGCTCCAGACCTCGGGCACGGTCGGCCAGATCCAGGCCGTGCGCTGCGACGCGACCCGACCGGATGACGTCGCCGCCGCCCTCAATGGCGCGGATGCCGCCATCAATCTGATCGGCATCCTCTATGAATCGGGCCGTCGCACCTTCGAGGCCCTGCACGTCGATGCCTCGCGCAACATCGCCGAGGCCTGCGCCGCCGGCGGCGTCGGTCGCCTCGTCCAGGTCTCGGCCATCGGTGCCGACCCGGAGAGCCGTTCGGACTATGCCCGGTCCAAGGCCGAGGCCGAGCGGGCGGTGCGCGAGGTCAAGCCGGACGCCGTCGTGATCCGCCCGTCGATCATCTTCGGCGCCGGCGACGACTTCCTCAACCGCTTTGCACAGATGGCCCAATTCGCGCCGGCCCTGCCGCTGATCGGCGGCGGCAAGACCCGATTACAGCCGGTCTATGTCGGTGACGTGGCCGAGGCCATCGCCCGCGCGGCCGTCTGGCCCGAGGCGGCGGGCCGCACCTTTGAACTGGGCGGGCCGGCGGTGATGACCTTTGAGGATGTGCTCAAACTGATCCGGCGCGAGACCTACCGCCGCTTCGCCCTCATCCCCCTGCCCTTCTCCGTCGCCCGCACCATCGGCTCAATGGCCCAGCTGACCGCCATGGTCGGGATTGCGCCGGTACTGACCCGCGATCAGGTGACCTCGCTGGAAAGCGACAATGTCGTCGCCGACGGGGCCGAGGGTCTCGCCGCCCTGGGCATTGAAGCCACCGGCATCGAGGCCATCGCCCCGTCCTATCTGTGGCGTTACCGCCGCGGCGGCCAGTTCGCGGAAGCGCCCACCGGCTGAACCCGACCGGGCCTCAGACCAGGCCCGCCCCTATCAGACCCAGACCGATAACCCCGACCACGATCCGCCACCAGGCGAAGGGGGCGAAGCCGTGCCGGGCGACGAAGTCGACCAGGGCCTTGACCACGATCCAGCCGCTGATGAACGAGACGACAAAGCCGATGGCGATAATGCCGCCGAAATTCCAGTCGATCGCCGCACCGCTCTGGATGATGTCCCAGCCCGAGGCTGCCACCATGGTCGGGATCGCCAGAAAGAACGAAAACTCCGCCGCCGCCCGCTTGTCGAGGCCGAGGCTGAGGCCGCCCGCAATGGTCGCGCCCGAACGGGACACGCCGGGGATCACTGACAGACACTGGAACAGGCCCACGCCCAGGGACCGTTTCCAAGACAGGGTCATGGCGTCGTCTGCGCTGGGGGTGGGGGCGAACCGCTCCAGCGCCAGCAGGCCGAAACCGCCGACGATCAGGGACACGCAGATCACCGTCACCGCCGTATCGCCCTCGACGTTGAACAGCACCGTCTTGATGAAATCATAGAGGAACAGGCCGACCACCACCGACGGCAGGAAGGCGATCAGGATGCTGATGGCGAAATGCCGCGACTTGGGATCGGTCGGCAGGGTGACCAGCACCTTCCACAGCCGGGCGAAATACAGCGCCACCACCGCGAGGATGGCCCCCAGCTGGATCAGGACGACGAAGGAACTCCAGCGCGGGTCGGTCAGGCCCAACAGCTTCTGCGTCAGCAGCAGATGGCCCGTGGAAGAGACCGGGATGAACTCGGTCAGGCCCTCGACCAGGCCCAGAATGATTGCCGCAATCCAGTCCGCCACGCACGCCCCCACAGATCAAGGGCCGTCAATGCGCGCCCGGTTCAGGCCCCACATAGCGCAGCCGCGCGCGAATAGGCGAGCCGTTCGTCGCCTGATCCAGCGCATGGCCCAGCAATCCGGCCAGACGGCCCAGCAACAACAGGTCTGCGGCCGCGTCGCGCGGCAGTTCCAGACGCCGGGCGATCACCGCCAGGGCCAGGCCAAAATTGGCGGGTCGGCCGGTCGCGGCCTCGCCCTCCTGGACGGCGCGGGTCAGGTCGGTCGGCAGGTCAGCCGCGCCGAGCAGGGCCGCCGCCCGTGGATCCCCGTCCGGATAGTCGGCGCAGCCGAAGCCCGCCAGCCCGCCCGCCCCATGCGCCCGGCGCGCCGCGTCCGTCGCCTGACGCCGCACCGCGATGATCCAGTCCGACGCGCGCGTCAGTTCGGCCATCATCCCGGAGCCGGTCAAGGTCAACAGGCCGGCAAAGGCCGCCGCTGCCGGAGCCGCGCCACCGTCGGCGGCGGCACGGGTCGCCAGCACCGACGGATTCATCTCATTGTCCGCCGACAGCACCAGGGCTCGCCGGATCAGGTGGGCTTCGCGCTCGGGCGTCTTCCAGGATCGGGCCAGCCTCTGGTGCAGGAACAGACGGGGCCCCGTGCCGGCGGCGGCATCGACCGCCTCATCCAGCACGCGGGCGCACTCCAGTTGCAGGGATTCGACCGTGCGGGCCTTGGGATCGGCATCCTCCTCGGCGCGGCGCGCCAGGGCCGCAAACAATCGCGCCCGGATCGAGCCGCCGGGGACGGCACCGACGCGCGGGCGAATCTCGGCAAAGGGATTGGTCGACCGGGCATCCCACAGGCGGCGGGCCACGTCTTCCAGCGTCGCCGCCTCGGCCAGCTGGGTCGCATCCAGTCCGCGATAGAACAGCCGTCCGTCGGCGATCACGGTCAGGGATGAGGAGACCTCGGCCTCGCCCCGGCTGGCCACGCGGGGCGCATGACGATGGACGGCCGGTTCGTCATCATCGACCGTCTCGCCGCTCAGCCGGGCGATGTCCTGAACCGCATAGAGGCTGCGGCGCGGGTCGGCAGGATCCGGGCGGGCGGCGATACGGCCACGGCTGACATAGGCGTAGAGGGTCTGGGTCTTGACCCCGAGCCGGGCCAAGGCCTCGTTGCGTCCGATCCAGCGGACGGCATCCATGGCGGTGTCGGCAGACTCCACTCGTGTCCTCCTCAGGGAGTATCCAGAACCTGCCTCATCAGGTCAGTACCTTGGGGCGGTTTCGTGACGATGTCACGAACCGGGGGACCGGCTTGGCCTTGGCAGGGCGCAGGGTTTCCGCGACAAGGCGGCGATGACGACCTCCGCCGCACCCGCTGCCCACAATGCCCACGCCGACGCCCATGCGGCGACCCGTGAGGTGACCCGCCTGTCAGTCGGCGTCGCGGTGATCCTGATCGCGCTCAAGGCCTTTGCCCTCGGGGCCTCGGGCTCCGTGTCGATCCTGGCCTCGCTGGCGGACTCGGCCCTCGACCTGCTGGCTTCGCTGGGCGTGTTCTTTGCCGTGCGCTGGGCCGCCGTCCCGGCCGACGAGGACCACCGATACGGCCACGGCAAGGGCGAGGCCCTTGCGGCCATGGTGCAGGCCGGACTGGTTTTCGCCTCGGCCCTGTTCGTCGGCTGGGAAGCGGTGCAGCGCATCTTCGATCCGCGTCCGGTGACCTCCGGCACCTGGACCGTGGGGGTCGTGCTGATCTCCATGGCCCTGACCGGCTGGTTGGTCTGGATGCAGGGTCGCGCCATCCGTCGCAGCAACTCCATGGCGATCAAGGCCGACCGCTCGCACTATGCGGCGGACCTCGCCGCGAACATGGTGGTGCTGATCGGCGTAATCTCGGGGGCCTGGCTCGCCGCCCCGGGCCTTGACGCTGCGGCCGGCCTCATCGTCTCGGTCTGGCTGTTCTGGGGGGCCCTGACCCTGCTGCGGGGCGCGGTCGATCACCTGGTCGACACGGCCCTGCCGAACGCGGATCGCATCACCATCACCAAAGCGGTCCTGGCCGATCCCCGGGTCTCGGGCGTGCACCAGCTTCGCACGCGGATGGCCGGCTCGGTGGTGATGATCCAGATGCACATCGACCTCGACCCGACACTGACCCTGGACGCCGCCCACGCCATCGTCGTCGAGGCCGAAAACCGGATTCTGGCGGCCTACCCCCGCGCCGACATCCTGATCCACCCGGATCCGCGCGGCCGCGCCGAACGCCACGACCAAGGATTCACTGAAACAGGCCCCGACACCCTTGAGGAAGACAACCCAACCTAGACCCCACACCCGACCTCAAGGAACGCGAAGCGCGGCAGGTCCAGCGCATGGGCCTCAAGTAGCGCGCAGCGCGGTAGGCCCAACAAATAAGACGGCTAACGCGGACTTAACGCCCTCGCGTGCATGACACCGTCATGTCGGTCGGTATCCTCTACCATTTCGCCTTTGATCCCGGTTCGCGCGCAGTGCGGCTGGCGCTGGGCGAGGCGCGGGTCGAAGTTTCCGAGACGCCTGTCCGCCCGTGGGAGGACGGCTGCCCGGTCGCGACCCTGAACCCGTCGGGCATGCCGCCGGTGCTGCAGATCGCGGACACGCGCGGCCAGACCCTGACCCTGTGCGAATCCGCCGCCATCCTGGGCTGGCTGGAGGAACGGAAGGCCGAGCCCTTGCTGCTGCCCGCCAATGCCGCCGAGCGCGCCGAGATGCGCCGGCTGCTGGCCTGGTTCGAGCGCCGTTTCACCGACGAGGTCAACGCCGTCCTGCTGCACGAGCGGATGGAGAAACCCCTGCTGCGCCTCGGCCCGCCCGAGGCCCGCGCCCTGCGCGCCGGACGCGAGGCGCTGAAGTCCCATCTGGCCATGATGGAGGGGCTGCTGGCCCGCCGCGACGCCCTGGCCGGACGCCACATAAGCCAGGCCGACATCGTCGCCGCCGCCCATCTGTCGGTGCTGGACTATTTCGGTGAGGTGTCCTGGGCGAACTGGCCCGCCCTCAAGACCTGGTACATGAAGCTGAAGTCCCGGCCCAGTTTCCGGCCCCTGCTGACCGACCGCTTCCCCGGAGTCCAAGCCTCGGCCTGGTATCACGACCTGGATTTCTGAACCGGACCCGTGAAAAGTGCTAGTGAGTGAGGGGAGAGCGGACCTGCGCAAGGCTGCCTCATCGGCTCACCTCTTGCTCAGCAGCACTTTTCACCAGATCTTCCCCGTGCGCGACCACCTCAAGACCGCCATCCGCGACAGCGCCGCCGCCCTGGGCTTCGACGTCTGCCGCTTCGCATCGGCCTCCGATCCGTGGAGCGCCGGCGAGCGGCTGGCGCATTTTGTCGAGGCGGGGCGGCACGGCGAAATGGGCTGGATGGAGACGACGCTGGAGCGCCGGGCCCACCCCACCGCCATGTGGGACGGGGCCCGCTCTGCCATCGTGCTGGGTCTCAACTACGGTCCTGACCACGACCCCCTGCCCGAACTGGCCGACCGCTCGGCCGGCTATATTTCGGTCTATGCCCGGGGCGACGACTATCACGAGGTCATCAAGGGCCGGCTGAAGACGCTGGCGGGCCAGATCGCCGCCCGCACCGGCGAAGACGTCAAGGTTTTCGTCGACACCGCCCCGCTGATGGAAAAGCCGCTGGCCCAGCGCGCCGGTCTGGGCTGGCAGGGCAAACACACCAATCTGCTGAGCCGGACCCATGGCAACTGGCTGTTCCTGGGCGTCATCCTCAGCGCCGCCGAACTCGGGCCTGACCCGCCCGAGGACGAACACTGCGGCACCTGCACCGCCTGTCTCGACGTCTGCCCGACGAACGCCTTTCCGGCCCCGTTCCAGCTGGATGCGCGCCGCTGCCTGTCCTATCTGACCATCGAATTCGCGGGACCCTGGCCGGTCGAGTTCCGCAGCGCGACGGGCAGCCGCATCTATGGCTGTGACGACTGTCTGGCCGTCTGCCCTTGGAACAAATTCGCCGCCGCCTCAAACGAGTCACGGTTGCAGGCGCGCGAAGCCCTGGTTTCGCCCCGGCTGGCCGACCTCGCCGCCCTGGACGACGCCGCCTTCCGCACCCTGTTCTCGAAGAGCCCGGTCAAACGGATCGGGCGCGACCGGTTCGTGCGTAATGTCCTATACGCCATCGGCAACAGCGGTGATGCCGACCTGATCCCGTCTGCGCAGCGGTTGCTCGATGATCCCGACCCCGTCGTCCGGGATGCGGCTGAGTGGGCGGTTCAACGGCTCTCCCTCCGCTGATCGAGCGCGAGGTGAAGGCGTTCTCCCTCCCCCACGTGGGGGAGGGAGAAGGTTCAGGTCTAACCCAGCGCCACGGTCCCGCCGCGCTCGCCGCCGGGGGCGCGGGCGATCTCAAGCAGTTTGAGCCGGAACACCATGACCGCGTTCGGCGCGATGCCAGGTCGGCCCTGTTCGCCATAGCCGAGGGCGGGCGGAATATAGACAATCCACTCGTCGCCGACCCGCATCTGCTGCAGGATTTCGGTCCAGCCGGGCACCACCTCACTGACGGTGAACACCGCCGGCTGACCGGCCTGGAACGAGCTGTCGAACACCGTCCCGTCGGTCAGGGTGCCCTCATAGTCGACCCGGACCAGATCGTTGCGGTCGGGGCGTTCGCCGCCGGGCGGCCCCGAACGGATCACCTTGTACTGGACCCCGGACGGCAGGGACCGAACGCCCTCGAGCCGGGCGTTGGAGGTCAGGAAGAATTCCGCCGCGCGCAGGTTCTGCGCCACCGTCTCGTCGGGGGCCGCCGGCGTGCGGTTGCAGGCGGCCAGCGGGCTGCCCAGGGCGATGACCAGCGCCAGCGCTGTCGCGCCTCTAGCCCATCCGTAGTTCATATCCCGCCTCTTCCAGTCCATGTCTGATCTCGTTGGCATGCGCCTCGCCGCGGGTCTCGACCATGATGTCGAACTCCGCACCCTTGGCCGGTACGTCCAGCGCCAGCCGGTTGTGCACCACATCGATGATATTGCCGCCCAGGCCACCGATCACGGCGCTCATCTTGGACAACATTCCGGGGCGGTCGTCATCCAGGATGCGATAGACGATCATCTTTTTCTCGCGCACCAGTTCGCGGTTCAGCACAACGGCCAGCATCCGGGCGTCTATATTGCCGCCGCACAGCACCAGTCCGACCTTCATGCTCTTGAAGCGGTCCGGATACGCCAGCAGCGCCGCCAGTCCACCCGCCCCGGCCCCCTCGGCCACCGTCTTCTCCAGCGTCGCATAATAGGCCACGGCGGTTTCGAAATCCGCCTCCTGGCAGACCAGCACATCCTCGACCAGCGGGTCGGCGATGGCGAACGGAATGTCGCCCACCGCCTTGATAGCGATGCCCTCGGCAATGGTCTGGCCACCGCATTTCGCGACCTCGCCGCGCCGTCGGGCGCCGAACGAGGGATACATGGCAGCCTCGACGCCGAAGATGCGGATGTCCGGCTTCATCGCCTTGGCCGCGACCGAACAGCCGGCGATCAGTCCACCCCCGCCGATCGGAATGATCAGGGCCTCCAGATCCGGCGCATCCTCCAGGAACTCGACGGCGCAGACGCCCTGACCGGTGACAATCCCCGCGTCATCGAAGGCCGAGATGAAGACGAATCCCTTTTCGTCGCGCAGCCGGTGCGCCTCTTCGGTCGACCCTGTAAAATCCAGCCCCTTGATCACCACCGTCGCGCCGTGGGCCCGGGTGCCGTCGGCCTTCACGAACGGCGTCCCCTCCGGCATGACGATGGTCACCGGCACCCCCAGCCGGGCCCCGTGATAGGCCAGGGCCTGGGCGTGGTTGCCGGCGCTGGCGGCCACCACGCCGCCTTTGCGTTCGTCCGGCGTCAACTGCAGCAGCCGGTTCAGGGCCCCGCGCTCCTTGAAGCTGCCGGTGAAATGCAGATTGTCGAACTTGACCCAGACCTCGGCCCCGGTCAGTTGCGACAGCCGCCGGGAATAGCGCACCGGCGTTCGATCAACCTGACCGGCGATACGGTCCCGCGCCGCCAGAATGTCGTCAAACGTGACTGTCATGGACCTTCCCTGTAGCCGGTCTTGCGCCAGCCTGATTCGCGCTTTTGGCCCACGGCCCGACGCGCTGCAACCTTGACCTTATGGCGGCGTTGAGTGTCTGATCGTGGTCTTTGACCCGCATCCTCACTTAGAGAGACTGCATGTCCGTCCGTCGCCTGATCATTATTGTCGCGCTCGGTGCCGCACTCGCAGCCTGCGAGACGGTTCCCAGCGTTAATTCCGTCCCCGGCGGGGCCGTCTCATCGGCCTTTCGTGCCGACGATTTCGCGTGGTCGGCCGGGTCCGGTCGCGGCTCCATCGACGGTCGCGTCGCCTTCAGCCGCGGCGGCCAGTCCTATGACTGTACCGGGTCGGTGGCCCTGACGCCGGACACCCGCTACACCCGCGCCCGGTTCCAGACCCTTTACGGCTCGACCGAACGGGCCGCCATTCCCGAGGCCGTCGTCCGCGCCCGCACCGTCCCCGACCCCACCGCCGACTATCGCGCCTTCGTCCGCTCGACCACCTGTCAGAACGGCCGCTTCGAATTCACGGGACTCCCGGATGGTGGCTGGTTCATCATCACGCCGGTCAGCGCCGGGGGCGAGCGTGTCGTGCTGATGCGGCGCGTCGCCACCCGTGGCGGGCGTGTGTCTGTCACCCTGTAGAGAGTCTCTCGCCGGCCCGTGCCTGTCGTCTTTGGGGCCGCGTATCCGGCCGCTTCGGAGAGTTAACCATGATCCGTCTCGCCCTGATCGCCGCCGCCGGCCTGACCCTGGGCGCCGCCCCTGCTGCCGCCCAGAGCTGGGGCGTAACCCATGACGCCGGCTATCGAGGCGGTGACGCCCCACGGTCCTACAGCAGCGGATATGGCGTGCAGCCCTACAGCGAGCGGTCCTATGGCGACGGTCGGGGCTATCATCGCTCCAATGCCGTACCCTCGAATTTCGACTGGCGCAGCCAGCTGGATCGTCCGGGTGATTTCCGCTGCGACCAGTTCTGGGACGCTGACCGCAATGATTGCGGGGGCCGCTGGCGTGACCAGCGCCGTCAGGCCAGCCCGCAGGCGCGGCGCGACTATCGTCAACTGGCCGGCTACGGCGGCAATGGCTACGGCGACGGACGGTACAGCTACGGCAATCGTCGGGGCTACGGCTCAGCTTATAACTATGGCCATGCCCAGGGGGCGACGACCTGGCACGGTGCCTATGGCCGGCCCGATCATGTCTATCCGGGCGGTGGCACCAGCTACGGCGGCTACAGCGGCAGCTATGGCGGCGGGTACAACAGCGGCGGCTCGCGCGCAGACTGGTGCCGCGCCACCTACCGCTCCTACGACCCGCGCAGCGGCTATTACCGAGCGTACAGCGGCCGGCTTGTCTACTGCGGCTGATACCGGTGCGGCCGCAGGTGAAAAATGAAAAGTGAGCAAGGGGTGAGCGAGGCCTGGGGCTCACCTCTTGCCCACTTTTCACCCCTTGCTCACCCCGGCCGCCAGCCGTCCGAGCCCCATTCCCCACAGGATCTGATCACAGATCGGTGGATAACCACCGTTCGCCATTGTTTGGCCTTGTCATACCGGCTTCGGTAGCCGTGGCCCGCAAGGGTGTGGTGGATCAGGGAGCGCTTACATGTCCCAGCACAATATTTCCGGCTCGGAAGTCTTCGGACCCAAGCCCGGCGTCATGCTGCGGTCGGTCAAGACCAGCGGCCTGCGGCGCCAGCGCGCCGCCCGCACCTGGGCGGCCTTCATCGCCGGCGCGATCGTCGCCGTGGCCGGTGGGGCCATCGCCATGGCCGCAATTTTCGGGCCGACGCTGTTCGGTTAGGCCACGGTAAAAACAGGCTCCGCCTTTTCGACCCGACGTGCCTTGCCCTCGCTAATATCTGGATCCTGATTCACGGCATCGGCGGAATCGCGTAGCGATTTCTCCTCAGCCGATCAGGCTCCGGCGCCCTACTGCTTCATGCCAGCCACACCATCCGCCGCGTCACCGCCTCGGCCCCGCGCGCGCGGCTGAAGCCCTTGCGCACCTCGCCCGTGTAAAGGAAGCCCGCCTTCTCCAGTACCCGGCCCGAGGCCGGATTGTCGCTGAAATGCCCGGCCATCAGCGCCCGACGCTTCCACGCCTTCGACGCCCAGATCGTGGCCGCCTGGAGCGCCTCGGTGGCATAGCCGCGGCCCCAGAACGGCCGCGCGATCCAGTAGCCGACCTCAGGCGCGGGGTCCGCATCCTCGAACAGGCCGATCACACCGACCGGGCCGTGATCCTCGTGCTCGATCAAAAAGGTCCGCGCCCGCGCCGGGTCCTGCACCGCCACCTGGAGTACGAAGGCTTCAGCATCGGCGATCTGGAACGGGTGCGGCATACGCAGGGTCATGCGCGCCACGTCCGGGTCATTGGCGAGGGTCGCCAGCCGGCTGATGTCCTGCGCGCCGGGGCCGCGCAGGGCCAGCCGCCGCGTCTCGACGACGGGAGAGGGTTCGATCACGCACATGAGACGGGCCTCGTTCGATCTGCCGCCTCCTTGGAGGGCTCGGGCGGCGTCGAGGCGGGGAAACGCAAACGGGGAGCCTGGTGATATCCAGACTCCCCGCGGAAACTTGTCCCTGGTCCGGATCGCGGCTCTCGAGCCTTGCGCGATCCGGGTTGTCGTCCGTTCGCGCTACTCGGCGGCCATGGCCAAATTCTGGGCCTGTTCGGTGGCCGGAAGAATCGACACGTAACAGCGGCCGTTCGCCTTCTTGGTGAATTTCACCGCGCCGTGGGTGGTGGCGAACAGGGTGTGGTCGCGGCCGAGGCCGACATTGTCGCCCGGATGAAAGGTGGTGCCGCGCTGGCGCACGAGGATGTTGCCGGCCAGCACACGCTCGCCGCCGAACTTCTTCACGCCGAGGCGCTTCGACTCGGAGTCGCGACCGTTACGCGACGAACCACCGGATTTTTTGTGAGCCATAGGTCTGCTCCCTGTCTCTGACTGTTCTTAAGCTTCGTCGGTGGTGGCGGGCTTGGCCTTGGGCGAAGCCTTCTTGGCCGGAGCCTTTTTGGCGGCGTCCGGCTTTTCAGCGGCTGCAGCCTTCGGGGCGGAAGCGGCCTTGGCGGCCTTGGCCGGCTTGGCTTCGGGCTCCGCCAGGCGCGGGGCCAGGCCACGCGCGCGCAGGTTCATCTCGGCCTTGGTCATCAGCGAAGTCTCGCCGTCCCATTTGGCCTTCTCGCCGGCACCGTCGATGCCGGTGATGCGCAGGACCGATTCCATCTGGCGATGGCCGTTGGTACGGCGATAGCCCTGACGGCGGGTCTTCTTGAAGATCTTGATCTTTTCGCCCTTGCGGGTCTCGACCAGGGTCGCGGCGACCGCGGCACCCTTGATCAGCGGAGCGCCCAGGGTCACGCCCTTGTCGCCGCCCAGCATCAGCACGTCGCCGAACGACACATTCGCGCCGGCCTCGCCTTCGAGCTTCTCGACCACAATGACGTCGCCCGGTTGCACCCGGTACTGTTTGCCGCCGGTCTTGATCACCGCGTACATGTTGAAGCCTCAGCGAAACGCAAAAAGAATAAGCCCGACGGGGGACCCCCTCGGGCGAAGAGCGGCGACATAGACGCAGAGGGGTGTCCGAGTCAACGCGGACGGGCAGATAATCGGGGGATCGGCTGATCGCGCTGCCGAAATCGTGGCCGACTCTGGACTGTTATAAGGTAACATTCTAAGAGACCCGGCGATGACGCCGTTCGACCTTCAGCAACCCGTCCTGCTGTCCCTGCTGGGCGGCGGCCTCGTCACGGCCTTTCTGCACGCTGCCCTGCCGACCCACTGGCTGCCCTTCGTTCTGGTCGGGCGCGGCCAACGCTGGACCCTGCCACAGCTTCTGGGCGCAGTGGTCACGGCGGGCTTGGCCCATATCGCCACCACCGCCGTCGTCGGTGGCCTGATCGTGGCCGCCGGCCTGGTCCTGGAGAAATGGGTCGCCGGCCTGCTGCCCTTGGCCTCGGCCGGACTGCTCTTCCTGTTCGGCACCTTCTATCTGGCACGCGGCATCCTGCGCGCACCGGTCATGGCCGGTGGACCGGCCTTGGCCCTGTCCGAGCCGACCGTGTCCCATGCCGCCGCCTTCTGGGGGCTGATGGCGTTGATGGCGATGTCGCCGGGCGAGGTTCTGCTGCCGATCTATCTGTCACAGGCCACCCAGGGACCGGCGGTGCTGGTCGCCCTGACACTGACCTTCGCCGTCGGCACAGTGCTGGGCATGACCCTGTTCACCCTGCTGGCGCGCGCCGGCTGGTCGGTGCTGCGGCTGGAACGCTGGGCCCGCTATGAAGGCGTCATTCTCGGCCTCGCCCTGATCCTGATCGGGCTTCTCGTCTTGCTGCACCCGCACTAAGGATGGCCGTATGGCGCAGGCCCACGGCTCTCACGATCACGGACACAGTCACACCCCCGGACATGACCATGGACATGACCATGGGCACGGTGGTCACCAACATGGGCCGGTCGATACGGGCGACTGGCGCTATGCGGTCGGCCTGATCATCAACCTGGCCTTTGTCGTCGTCGAGTTCGGGGCCGGGATCTACAGTGGCTCAACCGCCCTGATGGCCGATGCGGGGCATAATCTTTCGGACGTGTTGGGACTGGCCATGGCCGGGGGCGCGGCCTGGTTGGCGCGCCGCGCGGGCGGTCCCGGCAAGACCTATGGCTATGGCAAGGCCACGGTGCTGGCGGCCCTGGCCAATGCCCTGCTGCTGATCTTCGCCTGCGGGGCCATTGCCTTCGAGGCCGTGCGGCGACTGGCCGAGCCCGCCCCCGTCATGTCCGGCCTGATCATGATCGTCGCGGCTATCGGCTTTGTAATCAACCTGGGCACCGCCCTGTTGTTCATGCGCGACCAGCACAGTGACCTGAACGCCCGCGGAGCCTATCTGCATATGATGGCCGACGCCGCCGTCTCCATCGGCGTGGTCATTGCCGGGGCGGTGATCCTGTTCACGGGCTGGTCGGTGATCGATTCGCTGGTCAGTCTCGTCATCGTCGTGGTCATCCTGCTGGGCACTTGGGGCCTGCTCAAGGACTCGGTCAATCTGGCGCTGGACGCCGCCCCGCGCGGAACCGATGTCGAGGCGATCCGCGCCGCCCTGCTCGCTCTGCCCGGCGTCACCGCCGTCCACGACCTGCACGTCTGGGGCCTGTCGACCACCGAGACCGCCCTGACGGCCCACCTGTGCCACGACCGCCCCGACGCCGACGCCCTGCTGGTCGAGGCCCAGGCACTGGCCCGCGGCCGTTTCGGTATCGGCCATTCGACCCTGCAGCTCGAAGCCGGGCCGCTGGCGGATTGCCCGACCTGCTGAACTGGACTAACCGGACTTAGTCCGGTACCTTTTGCCTCATGATCACCGTCAATATCCACGAAGCCAAGACCCATCTGTCGCGCCTGTTGGAGCGCGTCTCAAAGGGTGAAACCATCGTCATCGCCAAGGCTGGCAAACCGATCGCGCGTCTTCAACCTCTTGAGAGCCGTGCAGATGCCGCCAAGCGGCGTTTTGGATTTCTCAAGGGTCAGATCAAGGTGCCTGACGATTTCGACACCATGGGCCAGGACGACATCGAACGCACGTTCTACGGCGACGGCAAAATCTCTTGAGGCTTCTGCTCGATACACATCTTCTGCTTTGGCTGTCCGAGGATTCGGATCGGCTTTCGCGTTCGGCTCGTGAGCTGATCGGTGACCCCGACAACACCATCGTCTTCAGCGTGGCTTCGCTTTGGGAAGCTTCGATCAAACATTCGCTTCAGCGCCCCGACTACGACGCGCCTCCCGCCGTCCTTCGACAGGCTTTTCTCGAGCGCGGGTTTGAGGAACTGGATGTCAGGGGCCCGCATGCCATGGCGGTGGCCGCCTTGCCCCTCCTCCATCGTGACCCCTTTGATCGCATGCTGCTGGCGCAGGCCATGGTGGAACAGCTTACCTTTCTGACCACCGACCGTATCCTTGCGGCCTACCCCGGCCCCATACAGCGCGTCTGAACCCCTTCCCATTCGCTGCCGCAGCCGCCATCTAGCGGCCCATGACCGACACAGCTTCCGGCAAGATCCCCGTCACCGTCCTCACCGGCTATCTCGGTGCGGGCAAGACCACCCTGCTGAACCGCATCCTCACCGAGGACCATGGCAAACGCTATGCCGTCATCGTCAATGAGTTCGGCGAGATCGGCATCGACAACGACCTGGTCGTCGGGGCCGACGAGGATGTGTTCGAGATGAACAACGGCTGCGTCTGCTGCACCGTGCGCGGCGACCTGATCCGCATCCTTGCGGGCCTGATGAAGCGGCAACGCCCCGGAAAGCCCGCCTTCGACGCCATCATCGTCGAGACCACCGGCCTGGCCGACCCCGGCCCGGTGGCACAGACCTTCTTCGTCGACGAGGACGTCAAGGCGAAGACCGAGCTGGACAGCGTCACCACCCTGGTCGACGCCAAACACGTCATGGCCCGGCTCGATGACTCCAAAGAGGCGCGCGAACAGGTCGCCTTCGCCGACCGCATCATTCTCAACAAGGTCGATCTGGTCACCGATGCGGAACTGGTCGCCGTCGAGGCCCGCCTGCGCCGGCTCAACCCGCTGGCCCCGATCACCCGCGCCGAGCGCGCCAACGTCCCGCTGGATCAGGTTCTGGGTCTGGGTGGGTTCGACCTCGGACGCATCCTCGACATTCATCCCCAATTCGCCAAACCGGTCGCCAATCCAGCCCATGGCGAGCACGGCCACGTCCACGATGAACACTGCGGTCACGATCACCAGGACCATGATAACGATCACGCGCATGACCATGAGCCGCATGAGGGCGCGCGTGGCCACGCCCATGACGACGACATCAAGGGCATCTCCCTGTCGCTGGACCGGCCCATGGACGGGCCCCGCTTCACCGCCTGGCTCGACCGGCTGCTGGGCGAGCAGGGTCAGAACATCCTGCGAGCCAAGGGCATTATCGACGTCAACGGCGAGGACCGGCGTCTGGTCTTCCAGGCCGTACACATGATCCTCGAGGGTGACCTGCAGAAACCTTGGGGCACCAACGAACGCCGCTGGTCCCGCGCCGTTTTCATCGGCCGCGACCTCGACGAGGCGGCACTCAAGGCCGGGTTCGAGGCCTGCGCGGCTTGAAAGTAAGGGAAAATCGCCTTACTTTGTCTCAATGATCGAACTGAGCGTCACAGCCAAGGGCCAGATCACCATCAGGAAGGCGCTTCTTGAGGGACTTGGGGTGCGCCCGGGCGAAAAGCTCCAGGTCGATGTTCGGCCCGATGGTGGCCTTGTCATTCCTCCGGTGCGGCGAACCGGGAAATTCTCAGATCTGGTGGGCAGTCTGAAGCGACCGGGGCAGCCCGTTCTGACGGTCGAACAGATCAAGGACGCCACAGAACGAGCCTGGGCTGGTGACAGGTGATCATCGCTGTCGATGCGAACCTGCTGATCCGGTTGGTTGTCGCTGACGACGCCGAACAGGCCCGAATTGCTGCTGACGAACTCGACCGGGCCGATCGGGTTGTGCTTCCCTTGGTGGCGCTGTGCGAATTTGCGTGGGTATTGAGACGCGGCTACGGCTTGTCGAAGCCTGAGATTGCCAACGAACTGCGCGCGCTGACCGAGGTGCCCACCGCGATCTTTGATCGTTCCGCTGTGGAGTCCGGCCTCGAACTTCTCCGAGCTGGTGGGGATTTCGCGGACGGCGTGATCGCGCATCAGGGACGCGCCTACGGTGCCGACACCCTGGTCACATTCGACCGCGATGCTGTCCAAAAACTGACAGCATTGGGCGGGACCGCCCGACTGCCCCACGACCGTTTCTGACACACCCGCATGCCAATCTCCCGGCATGACAGACACCTATCGCATCCGTTCCGAAGAAACCTGGGCCGAGGCCCGCGCGGACTATCTCAACGGCTTCACCGCCGGGGCGGTCTGCCGCCGCCACGACCTTGGCTTGCAGGCCCTGCGCTGGCGGGCGCGCCGTGACGGCTGGCGGCGGGCCGACCAGATTGATCCGGATCCATTGGACGACGACCTGTCCGTCTTCGAGGATATCGAGGCCGATGATCTGGCCGATATGGCGCGTCTGCGCATGGCGGCGGCGGTCTCGCGCGGCCAGGCGACCGAGGCCCAGCGCTGGCGGCGAATCCACGCCGCCTTCAAGGCCGAGGCGGATGAGCTGGCCGGCTGGATCGCCGCCGACGAGGCTGAAATCGCCGCCATCCGCGCGGCACACCAGGCCGCCGATCGTCCGGTAACTCTCGAGACAAAATCCGCCCTCCCGCTTTTGCACGATTTGCACTCGAAATTTTCCGAGACGCCAATCGCTCATCCGATGAGCCGTCAGGCCGCAAAGCGAAGTTGACGGCCAACGCCAAGGCCCTAAACCGGCCCTCATGAAGACCACCTACGACGCCCAGATCACCGCCATCGTCTTCGACGCCGAAGGCGCGATCTTCGCCCTGGGCGACGGCTCGGTCCGGTTCGAGGGCGGCGAGTTCAGCGCCGCCCATGACGGTGCCATCCTGTGCGCTGTGGCCCACCCCTCGGGCGAGGGGGTGATCACCGGCGGCGATGATGGACGGCTGATCTGGCACCGCCGCGGCGACGCCGGCGTGCTGGCGACCAGCGCCCGGGGCCAGTGGATCGACGCCGTTGATGCCTCGGCCGAAAGCGGCCTGATCGCCTTTTCCGCTGGCAAGGTGCTGACCGTGATCGACGCCAGGGACGCCGGCTTCCGTCGCGATTTCCAGCACGAGCGCACCGTCTCGGGCGTGACCTTCGAGCCCAGGGGGCGGCGCATCGCCACCTCGACCTATGGCGGGGCCGCCCTGTGGTTCGCCCGCATCGCCGAACAGAAGCCGACCTTCCTGAAATGGGCCGGATCGCACACCGCCGTGACCTTCTCGCCCGACGGGGCCTTTGTGGTCACGGCCATGCAGGACGCCCAGCTGCACGGCTGGCGGCTGAAGGATCAGAAGAACCTGCGTATGGGCGGCTATCCGTCCAAGGTCCGGGCCATGAGCTTCCTGTCCAACGGCCAGCTGCTGGCGACGTCGGGAGCCCAGGGGGCGGTGCTCTGGCCCTTCGTCGGTGCCAATGGGCCGATGGGTCGCGAGGCTACCGAGATCGGTTTCGACGAGAGCAGTCAGGTGGCCCTGGTCGCCTCCCGACCCAGACACGGCGTCCTGGCGGCGGGCCTGAGCGACGGCCGGGTCTGGCTGGCCGATCCGGCAGGACAGGGGCTGAATTTCCTCAAGGCCGACAAGGGCAACCCGATCACCGCCCTGGCCATGAGCGCCGACGCCACACGGATCGCCTGGGCCGACGAGGACGGCAACGCCGGCGTGGCCGACGCCTGACCCTTCTCGCGACAGGATATGGGCGCTTGCCCCCGGTCGTCGCCCGCGCCACCATCCGTCCATGTCGGGGCAGACCAGAACCGTGAAAAAGGGCCGCCCCTTGCTGACCCTGTTCCTGTTGTTGCTCCTGCTCGGCACCGGCAGTGTGGTGATCCAGCGCTTTCTGCCCCCTCCGGCCACCTTTCTGATGGTCAGCCGCGCGATCGGCGGGGAAGGCCTGTCCTATCGCTGGCGCTCGCTGGACGACATCTCACCCCGGCTGGTCCAGGCCGTGATCGCCTCCGAGGACTCGACCTTCTGCGCCCATCGCGGCTTCGACATGAAGTCGATCGAACGGGCCCTGAAGGCCAACGCCCGGGCCGAGCAGCGCGGCTCGGGCCGCATCCGCGGTGGCTCGACCATCAGCCAGCAAGCCGCCAAGAACGCCTTCCTGTGGCCGGGCCGCGACTGGATCCGTAAGGGGCTGGAGGCCGGCTACACCGTCGCCATCGAAACCGTCTGGGGCAAGCGGCGGATCATGGAGGTCTATCTCAACGTCGCCGAATGGGCACCGGGCGTCTATGGCGCGGAGGCCGCCTCGCAACACTGGTTCGGCAAGTCGGCGGACGATCTCAGCGCCCGCGAGGCCGCCCGTCTGGCCGCCATCCTGCCCTCGCCCCGACGCTACAGCGCCTCCGCACCCGGCCCCTATGTCCGCCGCCGCGCCGCGCGCATCCAGGCCGCCGTGGGCACGGTTAGCGAACAGGGTCTGGCCGCCTGCGTAACGGGATGAACGGCGACGCTTGACGCAGGGCTCCGGCTCCCTTCACCTGCCCGCCCAACGGCGCGGCCTCAGATCGCGCAAGGAGGAATGTCGATGAAACGCACCCTGATGACGGCCGCCGCCGCCTGCACCCTGACCCTTGTGGCCGGTTGCGCCAATCTGGGGATGGGCACCTATGGGCATCGTGTCGGCGTCGAACCCGCGTCTGACCCGACCCCGACCGCCTCGGCCCAGCAGCCCGCGACGACCCGGAGCGCCCTCGCCTTTGTCGCCGACGCCGAGACCCGGCTCGCGGCCTTGAGCGAAGAGGCCGCGCGTATCCAGTGGAACCGCGCCACCAACATCACCTTCGACACCATGTGGCTGGAGAGCCGGATCAACGCCGAATATACCGAACTTCAGGTCGAACTGGCCAATGGCGCCGCCCGTTTCAACGACATCGAGGTTCCCGCAGATGTGCGCCGCAAGCTGAACCTGCTTCGGCTGGGCATCGTCCTGCCGGCCCCCAACCGCCCCGGTGCGGCCGGCGAACTGGCCGAGATCACCACCCGGCTGGACTCGACCTATGCCACCGGCAAGTTCGAGTATCAGGGCCGCCAGATCACCCTGGACGAGGCCTCCCAGCTGCTGGCCACAACCCGCGACCCGGCCGAGGCCCGCGCCCTGTATGAAGGCTGGCGCACCATTTCCCCGGTCATGGCCGACGACTATACCCGGATGGTCGAGATCGCCAACGAGGGCAGCCGCGAGTTGGGCTTCGCCGACACCGGGGCCATGTGGCGGGCCGGCTATGACATGGAGCCCGACGCCTTCGCCGCCGAGACCGACCGGCTGTGGGCACAGGTCAAGCCGTTCTACGAGAACCTGCACTGCTACGTCCGCAGCCGGCTCAATGCGCGCTATGGCGATGCAGTCCAGCCCGACAGCGGCCCGATCCGCGCCGACCTGCTGGGCAATATGTGGTCGCAGCAGTGGGGCAATATCTATGACGTCGTGGCCCCGACCACGGGTGGTGCCTCCAGCTATGACATGACCGAGCGGCTGGTTGCCTCGGGCTATGACGCGCGCCGGATGGTCGAGACGGGCGAGGGCTTTTACGTCTCCATGGGCCTGCCGGAACTGCCCGAGACCTTCTGGGAACGCAGCCAAATCACCCGGCCGCGCGACCGCGAAGTGGTTTGCCACGCCTCGGCCTGGGACCTCGACAACCGCGACGACATCCGCATCAAGATGTGTACCGAGGTCAATGCCGAGGACTTCTATACCGTCCACCACGAACTGGGGCACAACTACTACCAGCGCGCCTACAAGGATCAGCCCTTCCTGTTCAAGAACGGGGCGAACGACGGCTTCCACGAGGCCATCGGCGACTTCGTCGGCCTGTCGGCCCTGACCCCGACCTATCTGAACCAGATCGGCCTGCTGCAGACGGTGCCGGGCGAGGCCGAGGACATCCCCTTCCTGCTCAAGATGGCGCTGGACAAGATCGCCTTCATGCCCTTCGGCCTGATGGTCGACCGCTGGCGCTGGGGCGTCTTCAACGGCGAGACCAGTCCCGACGAATACAACGCCGCCTGGTCGGCCAACATGCTGCGTTATCAAGGCCTAGTCCCGCCCGGACCCCGTCCGTCTGACGCCTTCGACCCCGGCGCGAAATACCATATCCCCGGCAATACGCCCTACACACGCTACTTCCTGGCCCATATCTACCAGTTCCAGTTCCACCGCGCGGCGTGTGAGCAAGCCGGCTGGACCGGGCCGCTGCACCGCTGCTCTGTCTATGGCAATGAGGCGGTCGGGGCGCGCTTCAACGCCATGATGGAGATGGGCCAGTCCCGTCCCTGGCCCGAGGCCATGCAGGCCTTCACCGGCCAGCGCGAGAACGACGCCTCGGCCGTGGCCGACTATTTCGCCCCCCTGAACACCTGGCTGACCGCCCAGAACCGGGGCAAGGACTGTGGCTGGGAGGCTTGATCTCCTCCCCCATCGAGGGTGGAGGGCGTTCGCCACTGCAAAGGACCGTTAACCTTTGGCATGGGGCCTTCTCTTAACCGGGTTGGTTCAATTTGGTCCGAATGTGCGTGGGCGGATTGCGCCCGGGGCCAACGGCGGACGCGACGATGGGGCTGAAAACCTGGATTGACGGCATGGGCCGGGGCCTGCGGGCCTTCTCGCGCCGCATGGCTGATGACGTGCGCGGCAATGTCGCCATGCTGTTCGGCCTCAGCCTGCCTGTACTGATCCTGATGACCGTCGGCGGCGTCGATATCCACCGCGCCTCGACCGTGCGGGTCAATTTGCTGGATGCGCTGGACGCCGCGGCTCTGGCCGCTGCACGGTCGCCCTTTACGGCCAACGTCGATCTCCAGCGCGTTGGTCTCGCCTCACTGCGCGCCAACCTCAAGGCCTATCCTGACATCACCCTGCGCGAGGCTGACACCAGTTTCGTGCTGAATGGTGATGACGTCGTCATCGCCAGCTCAAAGGTCGATGTGAAGACCCTGGTCGCCAATATCTTCCTGCCGCCGTATGGCCAATTCATGGACGACTACCTGCCGGTCGGGGCCCATTCAGAGGTGGACCGCTCGTCACGCAACATCGAGGTGGCCATGGTGCTGGACATGTCCGGCTCGATGAGCGGCCAGAAACTCAGGGACCTGAAGGCCGCGGCCAAGGATCTGGTCGACTTGATCGTGCAGCCGGTCCAGACCCCCTATTATTCCCGGGTCGCCGTGGTGCCGTGGTCCCATTCGGTCAATCCCGGAACCTATCTGAACTCTGTGCGCGGCACGGTCACCGGTTCGACCAACATCACCGCTGCCGGGATCCATCTGACCGGCCCGCAAAGGACGATCACCGCCGCCACCAAGGCCCGACCGGTCGTGATCACCTCGAACGGGCACGGCTTTGCCAATGGCGATGTGGTGTGGATCTCGGGCGTCAACGGCATGACGCAACTGAACAACCAGCCCTATGTCGTCACCAACCGTGCGACCAACACCTTTCAGCTCTACGACCTCGACGGGAACCGGATCGACGGACGGAAATTCAGCAACCATTCCGGCAGTTCCGGTCGGGTGCAGGAATGCCAGAACAACGACTGTTCGATCCTCATCACATCCGCCAACCACGGGCTGAGCACCAACCAGTATGTCTATGTAACCGGTGTCGGCGGTATGACCCAGATCAACGACCAAGCCCATCAGGTCAGAAGCGCCCCAAGCAACAACACCTTTACGATAGATCGCGATGTCTCGACCCTGACGCCCTACACCTCGGGTGGCCAGTCATGGTGCGCCCAGCAGGGCTGTACCTATTTCAATTTCGAGAACGAGGACCGGAACCGGACGACACACAGGATCAGCAGCTGTGTCACCGAGCGAACTGGTGCCCAGGCCTATACCGACGCGGCGGCCACCGGTTCCGCCCGGGTCGGCCGCCACTATCCGGATATCAGCGGCAACTGCCTCAGCAGCACGATCCAGCCCCTGTCCAGCAGCGTCAGCGCGATCAAGGCGGATATCGACGCCCTGTCGGTTAGTGGCTCGACCGCCGGCCAGATCGGTATCGCCTGGGGCTGGTATATGGTGTCGCCGAATTTCGGCTCGCTCTGGCCGGCCTCGGCTGGGGCGTCCTACAATACCGCCGAGACCCTGAAGGCCGTGATCATCATGACCGACGGCGAGTTCAACGCCCCCTATTGTAACGGGGTGACGGCGCGGGGCTACAACGCCTCCAACTCGCGCAGCAACAACTGCGATCCGGACAATGGTGAGCCCTATGCCCAGAGCCGGGCCCTGTGCGACGCGATGAAGGCCCGGGGCGTCGTCGTTTATACGGTGGGATTCCAGATCCCAGCCGGAGGGAATCCCGACAATCTGATGAGATTCTGCGCCTCCACCGCGAGCAGCTTCTACAACGCCGGCAGCGGCACCGAACTGTCCGAAGCCTTCAACGCCATCGGGCGGGACATCACCCAGCTACGCATATCCCGATAGCGGAACGGCGGGGTGCCCACGGCGCTCCACCCTCGTCGCGCTCAAGCAGCGAGCTGCCGAGCAGCTCGTGATAGCGCCCTTGGGGCATGATCGTTTGAGACAGAACCGCTTCGCGGTTCCGGCGAAAGCGTGAATCATGCCTTCGCTCATATCTGGAGCCTGATTCACGGCATCGGCGGAATCGCGTAGCGATCCCGCCTCAGCCGATCAGAGCTCACATCTAGATGTTTGGTCCCGGAGTTTGATGGATCGGATTAATCCTGAATCGTTCTGGCTCGTTTGTCCATGTTTTGCAGATGGCTTCGTAGGGCGTGAGGCCCTTGAGCGTCTTGAGACGCTTGG
>Ga0105053_10001912_pt1 | contig 33051 bp, 32 predicted proteins | sample BON01_FD_78093 | JGI IMG/M metagenome (GOLD analysis project Ga0105053, IMG submission 78093) | Freshwater microbial communities from Lake Bonney liftoff mats and glacier meltwater in Antarctica - BON-01 | ecosystem: Environmental > Aquatic > Freshwater > Ice > Glacier meltwater | place: Lake... | reverse complement strand
GTTTATCACGCTGCGCCAGCTGGCCGCGCGCGGCTGCAGCATTTTGTACATCAGCCACAAGCTGCATGAAATCCGCGCCTTGTGCAGCGCCTGCACGGTGCTGCGCGGCGGCAAGGTGACTGGCGTGTGCGACCCGCGCGAGGAGTCCAATGCCTCGCTGAGCCGTCTGATGATTGGCGCCGAGCCGCCTGCCCTGGAGCGCCGTGAGCAGGCAGCGGGCGCCACCGTGCTTGAGGTGCGCGATTTGAACCTGGACCGGGAAGACCAGTTCGGCGTGGACCTGCGGCAGATTGCGCTGGCGGTACGCGCTGGCGAGGTGGTCGGTATCGCCGGGGTGTCGGGCAATGGGCAAAAAGAACTGCTGTACGCGCTGTCGGGCGAAGACACGCGAGCTGCGGCGGCATCGATTCAGGTCGCAGGGCAGGGCGTGGGCCGGCTCGGCCCCATGCAGCGCCGCGCGCTGGGCCTGCATTTTTTGCCGGAAGAGCGACTCGGGCGCGGCGCGGTGCCAACGCTGAGTCTGGCGCACAACCTGCTGCTGACGCGCCGTGACGCGGTGGGGCGGGGTGGCTGGCTCAGGCTGGGCGCGCTGCAGGAGCAGGCGGCTGGCATCATTGCCGGCTACCAGGTCAAGGCCGGCGGCCCGCAGGCGGCGGCGCAGTCGTTGTCGGGTGGCAATCTGCAAAAATTTTTGATGGGTCGCGAGATCGAGGCGCAGCCCACACTACTCATCGTCTCTCAGCCGACCTGGGGCGTGGACGTCGGCGCGGCAGCGCAGATACGCGGTGAGATCCTGAAGCTGCGCGGTAATGGCTGCGCAGTGCTGGTGGTCAGTGAAGAGCTCGAAGAGCTGTTTGAGATCTGCGACCGGCTGTATGTCATGGCCAAGGGCCAGCTCTCACCGTCGCTGCCGAGGGCTGAGGCGACGGTGGAACTGGTCGGGCAGTGGATGAGTGGGCTGTGGACACGCAGCATCGTTCGAGCTGAGCTTGTCGAAGCCGGGCCCGGCATTTCGACAAGCTCAGTGCGAACGGATGAAGGAAGTACCCATGTTCAAGCTTGAAGCCCGCCCGCAGCCTTCGACGTGGTGGAGCTTTGGCTCGCCGCTGCTGGCGTTGCTGATCACCGTGCTCATCGGTGTCATGCTGTTTATGGCACTGGGCAAAGACCCGGTGCGCGGCCTGCAGGTTTTTTTCTGGGAGCCGATCAAGTCCCCGTATGCGCTGGGCGAACTGATGGTCAAGGCGACGCCGCTCTTGATCATTGCATTGGGCCTGGCCGTGTGTTTTCGCTCCAACGTCTGGAACATCGGTGCTGAAGGCCAGTTTGTCATTGGCGCGGTGGCGGCGGGCGGTGTGGCCCTGCTGGCTGACAAGAGCACCGGCGCATGGATTGTGCCAGTCATCATTGCGGCCGGTGTGCTGGGCGGCATGGTCTGGGCCGGCATCACGGCGCTGCTGCGTGACCGCTTCAACGCCAACGAAATCCTGGTTAGCCTGATGCTGGTCTATGTCGCTGACATGGTGCTGAGCTACCTGGTGTTTGGTCCCTGGAAAGACCCGCAGGGCTACAACTTTCCGCAGACAAAAACCTTTGAAGTGGTGACGCAGATCCCGCGCCTGATGTCGGGCTCGCGCGTGACCATCGGCATTCTCCTGGGCCTGGCGGGTGCGGTAGCTTTGTGGCTTTTCTTGTTTCGCACCTACGCCGGTTTTGCCCAACAGGTCGGTGGCATGGCGCCAGCGGCGGCGCGTTACGCTGGGTTTTCGTCGCGCAAGGCCTTGTGGGTGGCGCTACTGACATCGGGCGGCGCGGCCGGCCTGGCCGGTGCGCTGGAGGTCGCCGGTCCGATTGGCCAGCTCACGCCCTACGTGCCGGCCGGTTATGGTTTTGCGGCGATCATTGTGGCCTTTGTCGGACGCCTGCATCCGGCGGGCATGGTGTTCTCGGCGATTTTGATGAGCATGTTTTACATCGGTGGTGAGCTGGCCCAGTCGCGTCTGGGCCTGCCCAAGTCGCTCACCGGGGTGTTTCAGGGCCTGCTGCTGTTCAGCCTGCTGGCCTGCGATACCTTGATCGCCTACCGCATCAAATTTCGCCAGGAGATTCGCTGATGGACTCCACCGCGCTGCTGCTGGCGGCTACTTTGAGTGCCGGCACCGTGCTGGCGATCGCGGCGCTGGGCCTCCTAATCAACGAAAAAGCCGGCATCGTCAACCTCGGTGCCGAGGGCATGATGCTGTGCGCCGCGATGGCCGGTTTTGCTGCCGTGGTGCATACCGGCAACATCTGGCTCGGCTTTCTGGCCGGCATGGCGGCCGGGGCCGTGCTGGCGGCCATCTTTGGCGTACTGGTGATTTGGCTGAATACCAACCAGTACGCCACCGGGTTGGCGCTGAGCCTGTTCGGCGCAGGATTTTCGGCTTTTGCCGGCATCAAGTATGTGCAGGAAAAACTGCCCGAGCAGAGCCAGTACGCCTTGCCATGGCTGGGCGAGCTGCCTTTTGTCGGGCCGGCGCTGTTTCGCCAGCACCCGATGGTCTATATCGCCATCGGGCTGACGCTGGGGCTGATCTGGTTTTTGTACCGCACCCGCGCCGGCCTGGTGCTGCGCTCGGTCGGCGAAAGCCCGGAATCGGCGCATGCACTCGGCTACCCGGTGCGGCGCATACGGCTTGCGGCTGTGGTGGCGGGTGGCGCGCTGTGCGGCCTGGCTGGTGCCTATGTCTCGGTGGTTTACACACCGCTGTGGGTCGAAGGCATGATTGCCGGTAAAGGATGGATTGCGCTGGCGCTGACCACCTTTGCGACCTGGCGCCCGGCACGTGTTTTGCTTGGTGCTTACCTGTTCGGCGGCGTGACCATGCTGCAGTTTCATTTGCAGGGGCAGGGGGTCGATGTGCCACCCCAGTTCCTGACCATGTTGCCCTACCTGGCGACCATTGTGGTGCTGGTGCTGATCTCGCGCAACCCGCGCTGGATACGGCTGAACATGCCGACATCGATTGGCAAGCCTTTCTATCCGGGCTCATGATTTTCCCGGTTCATAATCGAGTTTTCCCGCCAACCTTGGCTTAACCGTCGCTACAGGAGACGACATGACTGACTTGCAAAAACGTTCATTACTCAAGCTGGCTGCACTTGCGGCAGTTGCTTCCGCCGCGCTGATGGGCTGCGGCAAAAAGGAAGAGCCCGTCAAGGCTGCTGCCCCCGCACCGGCTGCTTCTGCGGCCGCGCCGGCCAAGCCGGCCCCCTTGAAAATCGCCTTTGCTTACGTCGGCCCGGTCGGCGACGGCGGCTGGACTTTCGCGCACGACAACGGCCGCAAAGCGATCGAAAAAGAGTTTGGCGACAAGGTCGTCACCAGCTTCGTCGAAAAAGTTCCAGAGTCGGCCGACGCCGAGCGCGTGCTCCGTGACATGGCCAGCCAGGGCAACAAGCTGATTTTCGGCACCACCTTCGGCTACATGGAGCCGATGCTCAAGGTAGCGCCCGACTTCAAGGATGTTAAGTTTGAACATGCCACCGGCTACAAAACCGCCGACAACCTGCGCACTTACGACAGCCGCACCTACGAAGGCGCTTACATGGCCGGTGTGATCGCCGGAAAAATGAGTAAATCCGGCACGCTGGGCGTGGTGGGCTCGATTCCGATCCCCGAGGTGGTACGCAACATCAACGCTTTCACGCTGGGTGCGCAGTCGGTCAACCCCAAGGTCAAAACCAAGGTGGTCTGGGTCAACGAGTGGTTCAACCCACCGAAAGAAACCGAAGCCGCCACCGCGCTGATCAACGGCGGCGCCGACGTGCTGTTCCAGAACACCGACTCATCCGCCGTGCTGCAGACCGCCGAGAAGATGGGCAAGCGCGCCTTCGGCTGGGACTCCGATATGACCGCCTACGGCCCCAAAGCTCACCTAGGCTCGGCCGTGATTAACTGGGGTCCGTACTACATCAAGGCAGTGAAAGACGCGCTGGACGGCAAGTGGGCGACGGGTCAGGTCTGGTGGGGCGTGAAAGAAGGTGCGATCGACATGGTGTCGATGGCTGTCGACGTGCCGGACGACACCAAAAAGCGCATTGACGAGATCAGATCTGGTCTGAAAGACGGCACTTTCCAAATCTGGAAAGGCCCGATCATGGACAACACCGGCAAAGAGCTGATCGCCAAGGACGTGGTGGCCGACGATAAATTTCTCGGTGGCCTGAAGACCTATGTCAAGGGTGTCGAAGGCAAAGTCCCCGGCAAATGAGTCTTGACTCCCTCTCCCAGCGGGGGAAGGAGAAAAACATGATGCCCCAAGCCGCCCTCGGGCGGCTTTTCCCGTTTTTGGAGCCGACATGAATCTCGTCCGACCTGTATCCCCCGACCGATTGCCCGATCTGCTGCGGCACATGCCCAAGGCCGAGCTGCACATTCATATTGAAGGCTCGCTTGAGCCGGAGTTAATTTTTGCGCTCGCCAAGCGTAATGCTGTGGCGATCCCGTATGCCAGCATTGAAGCGCTTCGCAGCGCTTACGCTTTCACCAACCTGCAAAGCTTTCTGGACATTTATTACGCTGGTGCCAGCGTACTTTTGAAAGAGGCGGACTTCTACGACATGGCGCACGCCTACTTCGTGAAAGCGGCTGCTGACAACGTGGTGCATGCCGAGCTATTTTTTGATCCGCAGACGCACACCGCCAGAGGTGTGGCCATCGATGTTGTAATCAATGGCCTGAACCGCGCCTGTGTCGATGCGCAAAAAGAGTTTGCTATCACGGCCTCTCTCATCATGTGCTTTCTGCGCCATCTGAGTGAAGCAGAAGCCTTTGAAGCGCTGGAGCAGGCGCTGCCCTTTCGCGACAAAATCATTGGCATTGGTTTAGATTCAGGCGAAGTTGGAAACCCGCCGGAAAAATTTGCACGCGTGTTTGCGCGCTGCCGTGAGCTGGGCTTTCACTTGGTGGCACACGCGGGTGAAGAAGGCCCGCCAGCGTATATCTGGACGGCGCTGGACCTGCTGAAGGTCGAGCGCATAGACCATGGCGTGCAGGCCATCAAGGACGCAGCCCTGATGCAGCGCCTGGCCTCTGGCCGCATTGCGCTCACGGTGTGCCCGCTGTCCAACCTCAAGCTCTGCGTGTTTCCTGACTTGGCCAGCCACAACCTGAAGCTGCTGCTGGATGCAGGCCTGATGGCGACTGTCAATTCTGATGACCCGGCCTACTTTGGCGGCTACATGAACGATAACTTTACCCAGACCTTTGCCGCCACCGACATGACCGCGCAGCACGCCTACACCCTAGCGCGCAACAGCTTTGAGGCGAGCTTTGTGGATGCGTCTGCCAAGCGCGCTTATATCGACAGGTTGGATGCATGTTTTGAGATTTTTATCTGAGCCGTTAAAATTGTAATCCTTGTGTGCTGGCCCGGCGCCCAAGGTAAATTGATTTTCCGGGCTCATGTAGAGGAATACCATGACTAAAAACCTCACGGCCAAGTCCAGTTCGCGTGGGTGCGCCTGATGAGTTACCAAGTTAAAGAAATTTTTTACACCCTGCAAGGCGAAGGTGCCAACGCGGGCAGGCCGGCGGTATTTTGCCGTTTTGCAGGCTGTAACCTGTGGTCTGGCCGCGAGCAAGACCGTACAGGCGCAGTCTGCAATTTTTGCGATACCGACTTTGTAGGTACAGACGGCACGCTGGGCGGAAAGTTTGCGGATGCCGATGCGCTGGCCGACAAAATAGCAGCGCAGTGGCCAAGCATTGACCAGGTCAATCGTTTTGTCGTGCTGACAGGCGGCGAGCCTTTGCTGCAAGTCGATACAAGCTTGATTGACGCTCTGCACGCACGTGGTTTTGAAATCGCGGTTGAGACCAATGGCACTATTGCCGCCCCTGCCGGCATCGACTGGATTTGCGTTAGCCCCAAAGCCGGTGCGCCATGGGTGCAGCGCGAAGGCCATGAGCTGAAAGTGGTGTGGCCACAAACAGCTTTTCATCTGGCAGAGTTTGAGGCCGCCAACTTCAAGCACCGTTACCTGCAGCCGATGGACAACGTCCTCAAAGCCGCCAACACCAGCGACTGCATCGCCCTGTGCCTGCAGCGCCCGGTCTGGCGGCTCAGCCTGCAAACCCATAAAATGACCGGTATCCGCTAAAGACCAACAGATGACTTACAAAATCAGCCAAACCTTTTTCTTCGACGCGGCCCACACCCTGAAGCGCGAGATTGAAGCCGACAGCAGTCGCCGCATTCACGGTCACACCTACAACGCTGAAATCACGCTGTCCGGCCAGCCAGAACCAGCCACTGGCATGGTGCTTGACCTGGGCTGCGTGCGCGCAGCCATTGACGCACTGCGCCCCCAGCTGGACCACCGCATGCTCGACGACGTGCCCGGCCTGGGCGCGGCCACGCTGGAGAATCTGTGCGCTTATATCTGGCGTGCGCTGACACCCAGCTTGCCTGGCCTGACAGCAGTGCGGGTGTGGCGTGAAGGCATGGGCGACAGCTGCACCTTGACCGAACCATGAAAGCCTATCGAGCCAGTCTGCTGTACTTCAAAGGCCGTGAAGCCGTGTTCGAGCAAGATGGCCTGCTTGTCACAGGCAGCAACGCGCATGGCCGTCAGGTCGTGCAAGCCATCGGCAGTTTTCAAGGCTTGCGTTCAAGCTACCCAGACTTGCCCATTGAACATCTGCCGGGCCGCATCATCGCCTCCGGTTTTGTTGACATGCACGTCCACTACCCGCAAACAGACGTGATCGGATCGCCCGCTGACGGTTTGCTGCCGTGGTTGGAAAAATATACATTTCCAGAAGAAAAACGCTTTGCAGCGCCCGAATATTGTGCGCAAGCAGCTTCGTTTTTTATAGCAGAGTTGCTGCGCAATGGTGTGACTTGCACCCTCACTTTTGCGACATCACATCCCCAGTCGGTTGATGCACTGCTGGGCCAAGCGCAAAAGCAAAGCCTGCGCATGATGGCGGGCAAAGTTCTGATGGATCAAAACGCGCCTGACGGGCTGCGTGATGACACCGAACAAAGCCTGATCGATACCGAAACTTTGATCAATAAATGGCACGGTGTTGACCGCCTCGGCTACGCCATCACGCCACGTTTTGTGCCCACCAGCAGCGCTGCCCAGCTGCGCGCTGCCGGCGAGCTGGCCGCGAAGTACCCGGACGTGTGGATTCAATCCCACGTTGCCGAGAACCTTGACGAAATCGCCTGGGTCAAACGCCTCTACCCCCAGGCGCGCAGCTATCTCAGCGTGTATGAGCAGTTCGGCCTTTTGAGGCCGCGCGCCGTTTATGCCCACTGCATCCACATCGACGACGAAGACCGCGCGCTGATGCGCGCCACAGGTAGCGCCGCGGCCGTGAGCCCCACCAGCAATCTGTTTTTGGGCAGCGGGTTTTTCGACTATGCCAGCGCCGATCGCGCGGGCACGCTGTACGGCCTGGCCAGCGATGTGGGCGGTGGCACCTCGTTCAGCCCGTTCCACACCATGCTGGCCGCCTACTACGTGGGTCGTGAGGGGCAGACCAAAACCGGCGTGTCTTTGAGTCCGCAGAATTTATGGTGGCAACATACCGCAGGCGCTGCCACAGCCCTTGACCTTGAAGGCGTTGTCGGCAACCTGCTGCCCGGCTGCGAGGCCGACTTTGTGGTGCTCAATCCCAAGGCCACGCCGCTGCTAGCACGCCGCACCGCACAGGCGGGCTCGCTGGACGAGCTTTTGTTTGCCCTGATCGTGCTGGGTGACGACCGCGTGATCGAGAAAACAGTCATTTCCCAGGCTGGAGAGTTATTGGGGTCAGAGCCCAAAAACTCTGTACCTACAATCAGTGAAAACTGAAGGACTTCCCGCAATGAGCATCAAAAGCGACAAATGGATACGCCGCATGGCAGAGTCCACCGGCATGATCGAGCCCTTCGAACCCGGGCAAATCCGCGAGGCTGACGGCAAAAAAATTATCAGCTACGGCACCAGCAGCTACGGCTACGACATCCGCTGCGCGCCCGAGTTCAAGGTCTTCACCAACATCCACAGCACCGTGGTAGACCCGAAGAACTTTGACGAAAAAAGCTTTGTCGATTTCTCGGGCGACAGCTGCATCATCCCGCCCAACAGCTTTGCATTGGCCCGCACGCTCGAGTACTTCCGCATTCCGCGCAACGTGCTGACCATCTGTCTTGGCAAAAGCACCTATGCACGCTGCGGCATCATCGTCAACGTCACACCGTTCGAGCCCGAGTGGGAGGGCTACGTGACGCTAGAGTTTTCAAACACCACACCACTGCCCGCCAAAATCTACGCCGGCGAAGGCTGCGCGCAGGTACTGTTTTTTGAGAGCGATAAAGATGATGTGTGCGAGGTGTCGTACAAAGACCGAGGTGGCAAGTATCAGGGGCAGGTTGGGGTGACTTTGCCTAGGGCTTGAGGGCACTTCATCCGGAAAATCTGAATTTCTAGAGGCGCCCTAAAGTTTTTTACAGCTATCAGTGGTAGTTACTTTTCCGCTGATGCCACAAACCAGCTTTCATGCCTCATGAGTGGCTGTTCTTGCCGCCGCCAAATCCCAACCCGCCCAGCCACAGTTTTTAAACAGCACTGGCCCGGCGGGGTTTTTAATGTCGTGCCGCACTGCATTTCGAACCACATCGGCCAGCGTTGCAAAGCGGCTGACATCAAGCCCTGCCTGAAGCAAATCGCCAGCCTCATGCAAGGCATCTGCCGTATCAACAAACACGCTGCCGCAGCTTGCAATGTGCTGGCACAGCGCGGCGCTCAACTCGATCATCTGCGGCGTGAAGGCACCCACCGCGCTGATGAAGCCGTCCCTGCGCGGCAGGGCACTCAGCACCACGCCGCTGGCGGGTGTGCAGGTCACGGCTAGCGGGCACTCGGCTAATGCGGCGTTGGCATCCTGCACCACAGTTGCCGCCAATCCCATGGATCGAGCGTGCGCCGCAAGTGCTTGGGCACTGGCGTTGCTTTTTGACGCGATCATCACCTGCTTGATTTTCAGCACGTGCGCGAAGGCCTCAAGGTGCGCTCTGCCTTGCACGCCTGCACCGACGATGAGCAGTGGCCCTTGTGTGTTGGGTGCCAGCTTTGATGCTGCGACTGCCGACACCGCTGCGGTGCGGCGCGCCGTCACTGTTGGCCCATCGAGCAGCAGCTTGCGCTGGCCGGTGGCGATGTCAAACACCACAACGTCCCCCTGGATCGCGGGCCGGTCAGTGCCTGCGTTGGTAGGCGTGAACGTTATCAGCTTGGTGATGGCGATGCGGCTGTCGTTTGCCGGCATCACAAACAGGCTGCCACCGCCGGGCAAGATCTGTACCAGGCGCGGCGGGACAGTAACGGAGTCGTCACGCAGCAGGCGCACAATTTCTTCAACCAGCGCAGGCCACGGCAGGCGATGGGCAGTTTGCCGGGCATCAAGCAAGGGGAAAGAAGGCATGGGCGGGTGCAAAAAACGGGTAATTACCCTAGCAGCGATAATAGAAGACTAAATGACCTCATCCTTTTCCAATCTTTCGCTGGCAGAACCGCTGGCCCGCGCCGTAGCCGAGATGGGCTACGAAACCATGACACCCATTCAAGAGCAGGCCATACCGGTCGTTTTGTCGGGCAAAGACGTGATGGGCGCAGCGCAAACCGGTACCGGCAAAACCGCTGCCTTCGCGCTGCCGTTGCTACAGCGCATGATGACGCACGAAAACGCTTCGACCTCGCCGGCACGCCACCCGGTGCGCGCTTTGGTGCTGCTGCCGACCCGCGAGCTGGCGATCCAAGTGGCCGAACAGGTCAAGCTGTACGCCAAGTACACCAACTTGAACTGCGCGGTAGTGTTTGGCGGCATGGACATGAAGCCGCAAACAGCAGAACTTAAAAAAGGCATTGAAGTGCTGGTGGCCACGCCGGGGCGTTTGCTCGATCACATCGAAGCCAAGAACACCGTTCTCAACCAGGTCGAATACGTGGTGCTCGACGAAGCTGACCGGATGCTCGACATCGGCTTTCTGCCCGACCTGCAGCGCATCCTGAGCTACCTGCCCAAGCAGCGCATCACACTGCTGTTCTCGGCTACTTTTTCGCCTGAGATCAGGCGCCTGGCAGCCAGCTTCCTGCAAGACCCGGTGACGATTGAAGTCGCGCGCTCCAACGCCACGGCCTCAACGGTTGAGCAACACTTCTACAGCGTTGGAGCCGACGATAAACGCCGCGCGCTGCACCAGGTTTTAAAAACACGCGGCATGAAGCAGGCCTTTGTGTTTGTCAACAGCAAGCTCGGCTGCGCACGGCTGGCCCGCTCGCTGGAGCGCGAAGGCCTTAAAACCACCGCACTGCACGGCGACAAAAGTCAGGACGAGCGCCTCAAGGCACTCGATGCCTTCAAAAAAGGCGAGGTCGATTTACTGGTGTGTACCGACGTTGCGGCGCGCGGGCTGGATATCAAGGATGTACCGGCGGTCTTCAACTTTGATGTGCCTTTCAATGCTGAAGATTACATTCACCGCATTGGCCGCACCGGTCGCGCTGGAGCCTCTGGTCTGGCGCTGAGCTTTGTCGCCAGCAGCGACCAGCGCCTGGTGGCTGACATCGAAAAACTCATCAAGACCAAGATCGAGCTGGAGCCGATGGAGTTTGACGAAGACCAGCCGCGCACCGCCGAGAAGTTTGGCCCGCAGGGCCGCATCAACGATGGCCGCCGCATGTACCGGGACAGTGGTGATGGCGAGGCTGAAAGCGGCAGTAGGCCGGAGCACAGGGCTGCACGCGAACCCCGTGAGCGCCGTGAGTACACGCCCCATCGTCAGTATGGCCAAAGCGCCGCGCCACGCGACCCATTTTTTGACCAGCCCTATGAGGCTGCTACCGCTCCAGACGCGCAAGCCGCCTGGGACGCTGCCGCCAAGGCAACGCCTGTACGCAGTGGTGTGTCGGCCAACATCAAGCCAAAGAAAAAAGTCGCTGCACTGTTCAAAATCTAGGGTTTTTGGGGTCAGAGTCCAAATTCATCGTGCCCTTGGCACGCCCTTCGGGGAGTTATTGGGGTCAGACACCAATTTCGCTGTGGTGCATCGCACCGCGCCCTCCGGGCGAGCCGTAGGCTCGGCGAATTTGGGCTCTGACCCGAAAAACTCCATGAAATTGGCGTCTGACCCCAATAACCCTGGCACCTGAATCAGCTCAAACCTGCCAGGCGTTGGCCCGAGCCGGGCCGCGCTCAGGCAGCCACCCCATACGCAGCCGGTGTCTAGCGGCAAGGTGTTGTGCCGCATGACCACAACCCTTTGTGTACCTTGGGCACCTGTGGCAAGGGTAGACCAGTGTCCAAAAGTCATCGCTGTGTCGGCGGTTTTTCTGCCCGGCACTTCAAACCAGGGCATATAGCCAGCCGGGGCGCTGTCTGCGCCTTTGGTGCTGGTGAATTCCATCACGCCGTCTGGTGTACAGAATCGCAGGCGTGTCAACGCATTCACCACCACGCGCAGCCGGTCTGCACCACGCAATGAGTCGTTCCATTGTGCGGGTGTGTTGCCGTACATAGCCTGCAAAAAATCCTTTAATTCAGTTAAGTTTGGCCCACGTAAAACCTGCTCCAGCTCACCCGCCAGCGCCATAGTTTGCTGCCGGGTCCACTGCGGCAATACCCCTGCGTGAACCATCAGCCAGCCATGCGCATCAATCGCCATCTGGCGGTGCCTGAGCCAGTCGAGCAGCGCAGCGCTGTCATGGGCTTGCAATACGTCCTGAGCCGTGTCCTGGTGGCCCGGCTTGCGAACGCCGTGCGCCATGGCCAGTAAATGCAGGTCGTGGTTGCCGAGCAGGCATTGGGCGGCATCGCCTAGGCTATGCAGGCTGCGCAGCACGCCCAGCGAGTCAGGCCCGCGATTGACCAGGTCACCCAGCAGGTAGATGGTGTCACGGCTGGGTGAAAAGTCGATGCTTTGCAGAAGACGTTGAAACGGTGCGTTGCAACCTTGCAGGTCGCCAATACAGTACAGTGCCATATGTTTATTTTGCCTGCGGATTCATGGACTTCCTGCTAATTCTTTTTTTGACCTTGCTCAACGGCGTTTTCGCGATGTCGGAGATGGCCTTGGCATCCAGTCGCAAAGCGCGCCTGGTCGCCCTGTCTGAAGCGGGCGACAAAGGTGCCCAGGCGGCGCTTGACCTGCTTGAAAACCCGACCCAGTTTTTGTCATCCGTTCAGGTCGGCATCACGTCCATCGGCATGCTGAACGGCATTATTGGCGAGGCCGCCTTTAGTGGTGATTTGTCGCTCTGGCTGCAAACCTTTGGTGTGTCGCCGGGGGCATCAGACATTTCTGCCACTGCCTTGGTTGTGCTTGTCATTACCTACGTCACCATCGTGTTTGGTGAACTGGTGCCCAAGCGCATAGGCCAGCTTTATCCTGAAACGGTTGCGCGGCTGGTATCAACCCCCATGATGCGGGTGGCCGGCATCGCCAAGCCGTTTGTCAAACTGCTGTCCGTCAGCACCCTGGTCACACTCAAGTTGCTGCGCATCGACAACAGCGCTGGCCGCGCCGTGACCGAAGAAGAAATTGCGGCCAGCCTTGAAGAGGGCGTTGATGCCGGGCTGATTGAAGAGCACGAGCACCAGATGGTGCAAAACGTGTTTTTGCTCGACGACCGCCTGCTTACTTCATTGATGCTGCCGCGCTCCGATATAGAGTGGCTGGACGCATCTGACACCCTGGCCGAGGCTATCGACAAGGCTGGGCAAACCGGGCACTCGTGGTACCCGGTTTGCCGTGGCAGCCTGGACGATGTGGTGGGCGTGGTCAATGTAGCCAAGCTGCTGGCTATGCGTGGGCAAACTCTATCTGATGCGCCTGCGGCTACTGACCGCATTGGTGTGTATACCGTGCCGGCTGTGTTTGTGCCGGAAACCCTTAGCGGGATGGAGTTGCTTGAGCAGTTGCGGGCTAGGTTTACGCGCATCGTTTTGGTGGTCGATGAATACGGCGTGGTGCAGGGCCTGATGACGCCCATGGACATGCTAGAAGCCATCACCGGCGAGCTACAGCCCGGCGCGCAGGTTGATGCGTGGGCCACCCGACGCGATGATGGCAGCTGGCTGATTGACGGCGTGATGCCGGTGGCAGAACTCAAGGCCCGGCTTGACATCAAAGAGCTTCCTGAAGAAAGCCGAGGCCGCTACAACACCGTGGCCGGCTTGTTGCAAAGCGTGTCGGGTCGCTTGCTACAAACGGGCGAGCGTGTGGAGTGCGCCGGCTGGGTTTTTGAAGTGCTTGACCTTGACGGTAAACGCATCGACAAAGTGCTGGCCAGTTTTATTGAAGTCCCTTGTAGCGACAAAACCCGTGTTTGACCCGCGCAGGGCAGCCGTACTATTCAGATATTGCCATCGAAGCCAATCTACTGCCGCGCCATTCGCACATTGGGCGGCAGCCCCTGCGGGTGACTGCAACGAAATGGGTTGATGTCCAGCCCGCCGCGCCTGGTGTAGCGCGCGTACACCGACAGCTTGTGCGGTTTGCAGCGCGTCCATATGTCCATGAAGATGCGCTCGACGCATTGCTCGTGAAACTCGTTGTGATTGCGAAAGCTCACCAGGTATTGCAGCAGGCCCTCCTGGTTGATTTGCGGGCCTGAGTAGCTGATCTGCACACTGCCCCAGTCGGGCTGGCCAGTCACCAAACAGTTGCTTTTGAGCAGGTTGCTGGTGAGGGTTTCTTCAACCGGCACTTCATCAAACTCGGCAAACAGCAACTCGGGCGCGGGTGTGAAGTGAATGCACTCCACGTCAAGACGGTCGAGATTGAGGCCGCTCATTTCATGCACTGGCTCACGCTCAAACAGCTCCGGGCCCAGCGTTTTCACGCCCACGCCGGTACCTGCTGCGGCATTGATGTCGGCGCGTATGCGCTCGCGCACATCGCGTGCGTCGGCAAAACGTGTGTTGTTAAAACTGTTCAGGTAGAGCTTGAAGGATTTGCTTTCGACAATGTTCGGTGACTCGCAGGGCACGGTGATGTGCGCCAGCGCCACTTGCGGTTTACCGCGCAAGTTCAGCCAGCTGAGTTCAAACGCCGTCCACATGTCGGCACCGAAAAAAGGTGGCGTGCCTGTGATGCCAATCTCTGCGCGTTTGTCTGCACGCGGGATGGGGAACAAAAGCGCTGCGTCGTATTGATCGACATAGGGCGATGGCTTGCCTAGCCGGGATTGCTCGGGTGTGTTCATAAAAATTCACGCTCCCGGAGCCACTTGGTGGCAATCCATTTCTCACCCGCCATCACCGGCTCGCCACCATGCAGCGTGCGGGTTGACGGGTGTGGCTCGGTGTAGCTGAAGAACACCGCCTGGCCGCGCTTGGGCTTTACTTTCAGGCCCAGTTCAGGGAAGACCGTGGCACCGCCTTTTTCAGGGTCGTTGAGGTACATGATGAGTGTGCCAACCCGCTGACCGCCGCGCTTGAGTATCTCTTGTGTACCCGGCTCTGCCGGATCAAAGTAATCGTAGTGTGGACGGTACTCTGCTGCCTTGCCATATCGCAGCACCTGCAGCCCTTCGCCATTGCGCGCAGGCCAGTGCAGCAGCTTGGCAATACGCGCCTCTATCCGCTGCACCAGTGCGCTCTCAAGGGGTTCAAAAAACATACCTTGACTGGTGCGACTGGGGTGGAGCTCTTCGCCACCGGTTTTGATATCGACGGTGAGTGAGCGCGACAGGCGTGGCCGTGCCAAGTCCATCAGGGCTTCGCACTCAGGCGGACTCAAAAAATTCGTCAACACCACCAGCTCGGGGGCGTACTGGCGCAGCAGCACTTCAACCCACTTGTCACCACCGTCCAGCGTGCTGCCCGCGTCCCCCGGCGATGGCATCGGAACAGCTAGCAGCCGATCGGACTTTGGGAGCATCGGCTAAAAATCAAGCTGAAAGCTTGCGCCGGAAAACCAGCCTGTCGGGCTTTGATACAGCAGCATCAAAACGGTAACCCTCAACATCAAAGCCTTCGAGCTTTTTGACTGTGGCTATTTTTCTCTCGATGGCGTAGCGCACCATCAGCCCGCGCGCGCGCTTGGCGTGAAAGCTGATGATTTTGTATTTGTCGCCCTTGAAGTCTTCAAACACGCAGCTCACGACGCGCACCTTGAGTGTCCCCTGCTCCACCGCCTTGAAGTATTCCTCGCTGGCCAGATTGATGATGACGGGCGAGGTATCCAGCGCAGCGCGGGTGTTCAAGTAGCTGGAGATTTGCGAACCCCAGAAGTGGTACAGATTGCTACCTTCAGGAGTTTTGAGCGCCGTACCCATCTCGAGCCGATAAGGTTGCATCCAGTCCAGTGGGCGCAGCACACCGTACAGTCCGCTCAAAATACAAACATGCGCCTGCGCCCACTCAAGCTGCGTAGCACTGAGGTTTTTTGCATTCAGACCTTCATACACATCGCCGTTAAAGGCCAGCACCGCCGGCTTTGAATTTTTGGCAGTGAATTTTTCGGACCACGCCTGATAGCGCGCCACGTTCAAACCCGACAAGGCATCAGACAGCTTCATCAGCGTGCTGATTTGCTGCGGTGTTTGGGTTTTGAGAATGTCGATCAGCTGGGCTGATTGCTGCGTGAAAAGCGGCTTGGTATGCGCACTGACATGCGACGGGGTAGCGTAGTTGAGCGACTTGGCGGGCGAGAGTAAAAATAGCATGGCTTTGAGTGACTTGAAATAAACCGAAAGCCTGACTTTACTGGGTTTGGGTTTTTGGGGTCTGGCGCGGCGATAAAATCACTGCAACGCCTCCTTCTGCCTCAACCCTTCTCACCCTTCCTCCATTTTCAAGCGGCATCGAACAGATGCTGTTTTTCATCCTCCATGATACAAGCCAACAGCTCCCATCCAGATAACACCGCCACGCAAGCAAGCACACCCGGCCTTGATGCGCTGGCCAAGTCGTTTGAGCCTGCGGCGATTGAAAGCCAGTGGGGCCCGTTGTGGGAGCAAAGCGGCCTGTACGAGCCGACTTTGGACGCAGCCAAAGACTCGTTTGCCATTCAGTTACCGCCGCCCAATGTGACCGGCACGCTGCACATGGGTCATGCCTTCAACCAGACCATCATGGACTCGCTGACCCGCTACCACCGTATGAAGGGCGACAACACGCTGTGGCTGCCGGGCACTGACCACGCCGGCATCGCCACGCAGATTGTGGTGGAGCGCAAGTTGCAAGGTGAAGGCAAGACCCGCCATGATTTGGGGCGCAAGAACTTTGTAGCCAAAGTGTGGGAGTGGAAGGAAGCGTCGGGCACCACCATCACGCGCCAAATGCGCCGCATGGGCGACTCGGTGGCGTGGAAGCACGAGTACTTCACCATGGACCCGAAGATGTCCAAGGTTGTCACTTCGACCTTCGTCCAGTTGTATCAACAGGGTCTGATTTACCGTGGCAAACGGCTCGTCAACTGGGATCCGATTTTGAAGTCGGCTGTGAGCGACTTGGAAGTTGAAAACGAAGAACGCAACAGCTTCATGTGGCACATCGAGTACCCATTTAGCGATGGGCCGCAAACCGCTAGCGATGGCACACCATTGCGTGCCCTGCACATTGCCACGACCCGGCCCGAGACCATGCTGGCCGACGGCGCACTGGCGGTACACCCCGACGACGAACGCTACAAGCACCTGATCGGAAAAATGGTTGACCTGCCGCTGTGCGACCGCGTGATTCCGGTCATTGCAGACGACTATGTTGACCCGGCTTTCGGCAGCGGCTGCGTGAAGATTACCGGCGCGCATGACTTTAACGATTACCAAGTTGCACTGCGCCACAAGCTGCCGCTCATCACTATTTTCACACTCGACGCAAAGATCAACGAAAACGGCCCTGCGAAATACCAAGGCCTTGACCGCTACGACTGCCGCAAGGCGGTGTTGAAAGACCTGGAAGATCAGGGCTTTTTAGAAAAAGCCGTGCCGCATAAAAACATGGTGCCAGTCTGCGCCCGCACTGGGGCAGTCGTCGAGCCGATGCTGACCGACCAGTGGTTTGTGGCGTTGAGCAAAGTCAGCGATAAAGACCCGACAGGAAAATCCATCTCACAAAAAGCGCGCGATGCGGTCGCCAATGGTGACGTGAAGTTTGTACCCGAGCAATGGGTCAACACCTACAACCAATGGATGAACAACATTCAGGACTGGTGTATCAGCCGCCAGCTCTGGTGGGGCCATCAAATTCCGGCCTGGTACGACGAAGACGGCAAAGTCTATGTGGCCGAGAACGAAGCGGCTGCACAAGCACAGGCACCGGGTAAAAAATTGCTGCGCGATGAAGATGTTTTAGACACCTGGTATTCATCGGCGCTGGTGCCCTTTTCTTCTTTGGGCTGGCCCGAGAAGACCAAAGAGCTTGACCTCTTCTTGCCATCTAGCGTACTGGTCACGGGCTACGACATCATCTTCTTCTGGGTCGCCCGGATGATTATGATGACCACGCATTTCACCGGGCAAGTGCCTTTCAAACACGTCTACATTCACGGTTTGGTCAAAGACGCTCAGGGTAAAAAAATGAGCAAGTCTGAAGGTAATGTGCTTGACCCGGTGGATTTGATTGATGGCATTGAGCTGGCACCGCTGCTGGACAAACGCTCGCAAGGCCTGCGTAAGCCCGAGACCGCGCCGCAGGTGCTTAAAAACACTGAAAAAGAATTTCCGCAGGGCATTCCGGCCTATGGCGCTGATGCGCTGCGCTTTACGTTTGCCTCGCTCGCCAGTCTGGGCCGCAGCATCAACTTTGACAGCAAGCGCTGCGAAGGCTATCGCAACTTTTGCAACAAGCTCTGGAACGCGACGCGTTTTGTGCTGATGAATTGCGAAGGCCAGGACTGCGGCCTGGCTGAACACAGCAAAGAGCAGTGCCAGCCCGGCGGGCCATTCCACAACTACATGAGCTTTTCACAAGCCGACCGTTGGATTTCATCGACCATGCAGCGGGTAGAGGCTGACGTTGCCAAAGGCTTTGCCGAGTACCGCCTGGATAACGTGGCAGGCAGCATTTACCAGTTTGTCTGGGACGAGTTTTGTGACTGGTACTTGGAGATTGCCAAGGTGCAGATCCAGACTGGCAACGACTCACAAAAACGCGCAACGCGGCGCACGCTGATTCGCACGCTCGAAGGCATCCTGCGCTTGGCGCATCCGGTGATTCCGTTCATCACTGAAGAGTTGTGGCAAAAGGTCGCGCCTGTTTCAAGCTTATCGGGCATTAAAAAGACAACTTATATCGGCCAGGCGGCCTACCCGAAAAGCCAGCCTGAGAAGATTGACGAAAAAGCTGAAGCGCATGTGGCTAGAGTCAAAGCGCTGGTCGATGCCTGCCGCAATTTGCGTGGGGAGCTGAAGGTTTCACCCGCCACGCGGATGCCGCTGTATGCGTGGGACGAGTCCGGTTTTACCTTTGAAAATGCAGCCACACTGAAGTCGCTCGGCAAGCTCAGTGAAGTCAAGGTTTTTGCATCCAAACAGGCATGGCAGAATGCTACCGAAGGCATGCCCGTGTCCCTTGTTGGGGGGTCGAGTTTTTGCCTCTACATGGAAGTCGATGTGGCGGCTGAAAAGGTGCGCCTCGGCAAAGAAGCTACGCGGCTGGAAGGCGAGTTGGTCAAGGTCAATGCCAAGCTGGAGAATCAGGCGTTTGTGAGCAAGGTGCCACCTGCGGTACTGACGCAAGAGCAAAAGCGCCTGCAAGACTTCACAACGACGCTGGAAAAAATCCGGGAACAACTGACGCGGCTGAAATAACTCAATACCCCAATGCAAAAATATACAAATCTGAATAAAGCCGTTTTCCCTGTTGCGGGTCTGGGTACGCGCTTTTTGCCTGCGACCAAAGCCCAGCCCAAAGAGATGCTACCGGTCGTTGACAAGCCGCTGATCCAGTACGCGGTCGAAGAAGCCTATGCGGCCGGCATTCGTCACATGATTTTTGTAACCGGACGCAATAAACGGGCCATTGAAGATCACTTCGACACCGCCTACGAACTCGAAAACGAGCTGGAAGTAGCTCAAAAGTTTGATTTACTGGCCATGGTCAAGTCCATGCAACCGGATGATATGAATTTTTCCTATGTCCGCCAACCGCGCTCCCTTGGCCTCGGACATGCGGTTTTATGCGCCGAGCACTTGGTCGGCAATGAACCCTTTGCGGTGCTGCTGGCAGACGACCTGATGGTCGGGCCAGCGGGTTCTGAGTCAATATTGGCTCAGATGGCTGCTCAGTTTGAAACGCTGCAGCAATCGATGCTGGCGGTGCAGGAAGTCCCCTCGGAACACACCCGCCGCTATGGCATTGTGGCGGGTGAAAATGTCAATGACGGCTCTGGCGGCAGCCTGATGAAGGTCAGTACCATAGTCGAAAAACCCACCCCCGAGCTGGCACCTTCGCGCCTGGGTGTTGCGGGCCGCTATATTCTCACGCCAGCCGTTTTCAGACATATTCGCAGCCAGCCTACGGGTGTGGGCGGTGAAATTCAATTGACCGATGGCATTGCCAGCCTGATACAGGAAGAAGCCGTGTATGCCTTCAAGTACCAGGGCAAGCGCTACGATTGCGGCAGCAAGGCCGGATTTTTGGAGGCCACGGTTGAGCTGGCCCTGCAGCACCCTGAAGTGGGTGAAAACTTTCGCAACTACCTCAAAAATCTCAAACTCTGACCCCAATAACTCAGCGCCGCTTGAGGACGTGAATAAAGTCCGCGCCAGCTGTTTCCTGTTCCACCAGATCATGGCCTGTCTGCTTGGCAAAAGCCTGAAAGTCGCGGCTTGACCCGGGGTCGGTAGACACCACGCGCAGCAACTGGCCGCTTTGCATGTCTGCCAATGCTTTTTTGGCTTTCAAGATGGGCAGCGGACAATTCAGGCCACGGGTGTCGAGTTCTTTGTCGATATTCATTGATGTCCTTGGGTTAGGGCTCCGAGCCCTTAGCTTGGATTTTAAGCAATTCCGTCAAGAGCCTTAGTCGCGTTTGGCCCACTCGACAAACTCGGGCACATGGCCGCGCGACTTGAGCCAGTCGGCCAGCGCATAGCCGGTGCCTGCGGGCCAACACTTGACCTGGTCAAAGTCGTACAACTTGTAGTCAACCAGTTCCGGTGACAACTTCACCTCGCCCGTACACACCGCATGGTAGGCAATGATGATCTGGTTCATGCGTTGGAAGTCGTAAACGCCTATGAGATCGAGCGACGTGGTATCTAGGCTGGTTTCTTCCTTTATCTCGCGCTCTATGCCGCCTTGCGGCGTTTCGCCGGCCTCCATGAACCCAGTAATCAGCGCGTACATCTTGTGTGACCAGGCCGCATTGCGGGCCAGCAAAATCTGGCCTTCGTATTCAATCACCGCCGCCAAAACCGGCGTGGGGTTGTTCCAGTGGGTGTAGTCGCATGCTGGGCAGCGAAGCCGCGCCTTATCGCCGCCATCTTCCATCTGCGTGAGCATGGCCAGCGCCGTTGCGCAGTTGGGGCAAAACCTGAATTCGTGGCTCATGCTGGAAACACTCCGGTAGATAAGTACCGATCACCACGGTCGCAGACGATGAAAACAATCACTGCGTCCTTCGCCGTTTTTGAAATCTGCTGCGCCACCCAGCAGGCACCCGCCGCCGAAATGCCTGCAAAAATGCCTTCCTCGCGCGCCATGCGGCGGCACATGTCTTCAGCATCCAGTTGGCTCACCAGTACCAGTTCATCGACCGCGCTGGCATCGTAAATTTTTGGCATGTAGGCGGCAGGCCACTTGCGTATGCCTGGAATGCGCGAGCCTTCGCTGGGCTGCGCGCCAATGATTTTGATGGCCGGGTTTTGCTCTTTCAGGTAACGCGACACACCCGTGATGGTGCCCGTCGTACCCATGGCGCTGACAAAGTGCGTAACCTTGCCGTTGGTGTCAGCCCAAATCTCCGGGCCTGTGGTCTCGTAATGAATGCGTGGGTTGTCCGGGTTGGCGAACTGATCCAGCACCGTACCCTTGCCTTCTGCTGCCATTTTGTCGGCCAGGTCACGAGCATGCTCCATGCCCCCGCTTTTGGGTGTGAGCAACAACTCGGCACCAAAAGCCTTCATGGTTTGTGCGCGCTCAATGCTCAGGTCTTCCGGCATGATGAGCAGCATGCGGTAGCCCTTGATAGCGGCGGCCATGGCCAGCGCAATGCCGGTGTTGCCCGAGGTCGCTTCAATCAACGTGTCACCCGGCTTGATGTCACCGCGCTCCTCGGCGCGTTTAATCATGGCCAGCGCAGGCCGGTCTTTCACCGAGCCCGCCGGATTGTTGCCTTCGAGTTTGCCAAGAATCACATTACCGCGCGCGGCGTTGTCGCTTGCCCCAATACGCTGCAATGCAATCAGCGGTGTCTTGCCAATCGCGTCTTCAATGGTTGGATATTTCATAGCCCACACTGTGCCATAATTTGAGGCTTCGCGCCCAGCAGCCCGGGTGGTGAAATTGGTAGACGCAGGGGACTCAAAATCCCCCGCCGAAAGGCGTGCCGGTTCGATTCCGGCCCCGGGCACCATTTGGTAGTTTCAGACAGTCTCACTGACCTGCCCCCAATCTCCGTACCAATCTAAATTCCAGAAGTCCGGGGTTGCAAGATTAACTGATCCTTGTGTCGGTTTTGCTGCGTTGCTTTGAAGCCTGATCGGCCATGCCTTCCCGTCAATACGTGAGCTTTTTGATCAGCGGCGCTAGCTCGGGTTTCTGCTCCAGCCCGAACCCGGGCGCATCGCTGGGCCGCACGCGAGCATTCCTGATCTGGCACTGCGGCGAGTAGCCGCCGAACGGCTGGAAAACGCCGGGGTAGGCCTCGCACGCGCCCAGGCCCAGCCCGACGACGGTGTGCAGGTTGATCAGGTGGCCGCCGTGTGGGATGGCGAACTTGCGGTTGAAGCCGTTCGACTCCAGAACACTGAGCATCCGTGCGTACTCGGTGATTCCGTAACTCAGGCCGGCATCCATCTGGAACACGTCGCAGTTCGGTCGCATGCCGCCGAAGCGCACCAGGTTCAGAGTGTCGATTGCTGAAAAGAGGTTCTCGCCCGTGGCCACCGGCCCGCCATACGCCTCGATCACCTCGCGATTGAGCTGGTAGTCCAGCGGGTCGCCGATTTCCTCGAACCAGCGCAGCTTCAGCGGTCGCAGTTCCTTGGCATAGGCCAGTGCCGTGGCCAGCTCGAAGCGGCCGTTGGCGTCCACCATCAGGTGTTCGCCCCCGCCGGCGGCAAGCAGCGCTTCCTCGATGCGCTTCATGTCCTGGGCCAGCGGCGCGCCGCCGATTTTCATCTTAAAACTCTCGAAGCCCATCTCGCGATAACGCAGGAATTCGTCACGCAGGGTCTGGCCGGTGCCGGGTGCGTAGTAGTAGCCGCCGCCGGTATAGACCTCAACCGCGCCTTCGGTCGGCTTGCGACCGAAGGCGCGGGCGATCGTGACGTAGGCCGGCTCGTCGGCCAGCTTGGCATTCAGGTCCCAGATCGCATGCTCGATCGCCGCCGCGGCGCCGGCGCGGTCGCCGTGGCCGCCGGGCTTTTCGTTGCGCATGACGGTGGCCAGAACCTTGCCGGCGTCGAAGCGTTCGCCCGACGGATCGAGCACGGAAGAGGGCGCAGCAGCCATCAGGCGCGGGATCATTCGGTCACGGATTATTCCGCTTTGCGCGAAGCGGCCGATCGAGTTGAAACCGATGCCGACCACCGGCCGGCCGCTGCGGATCACGTCGGTGACGACGGCCACTAGTGAGACGGTGTGCTCTGAAAAATTGACCACAGCGTTGGCGACGTCACCCTCCAGCTTGACTGCCAATTCACGGACATGGGTGATGCGCATGGATGCCTCTTTCTTGCGTCGTTCCAATAGCGGTCTGCTCGCTCATTTTCGACACTTTCTTTGTTCACTATGTCCGGGAGCTTGCGCTCGGGCAGATCGGCAGATTGTCATTATTCTGCGATGTGGGGTCTAACAGCCCCGGTGGGTAGTCGACGAAATAGGTTCCGGCGGCAATTAAGTGAAGGTTGTAGCCAATCCACATCAGCAGGACTAGTAACCAGATTTTCCAGACCAGGTTGAAGGCAGGCAGCAGGCAGTTCATTTTCTCAAGCAGTTTCATATCTTCCCCTGATATGACCCGTGAGCGTGGGCCTTGTGCGGGACAGTGTATTTGATCGACGCCATTTTTCCATATCGTTTGTGCCGGTGGGCGGAAAACCTTTGGGGATTCAGATCACCACATCAGGGAAGGCGCGACGCTTGAGGACGCTTTTCGGTGTCACACTTGGCCTCATGCGGTTGAATTTCCTATCCCTGTAACACCACCCTGGAGTAATGCCATGAAGTCCTATCCAACCGTCACCGGTTTATCGAGGCCCGCGGGATACAGCCACGTCGTCGCCGCAACTGGTTCGAAAATGGTCTACGTCGCTGGCCAAATTGCGCTCGATGCTGATGGGAAGCTGGTTGGCCTAGGCGACATGGCCGCCCAGGCCAAGCAAGTGTACGCAAACATCGCGCAGGCCCTTGCGGCGGCGGGCGCGACTTTTGCAGATGTGGTGAAGCTCAACATGTACATCGTCGGCCTCGACGCGGACCGCATGGCAGCTTCCCGCGCGGCGCGCAGCCTGCACTTCCCCGGCCCCAACTACCCGGCGAGCACGCTGGTTGGCGTCACGGCGCTGGCGATGGACGGGCTGATGATCGAGGTTGAAGCGGTGGCGATCGTGGAATAGGCGGCCGTCACGTTATCAGGTCTCAGGCGAAGATCTTGATCGGTAGTCCGCTGTCTCCGATCGCGGCATCGATCGTTGGGCGCGGCTCACAATCGGTTGACACTTTTTCGGCTGGCCAGCGGTTGAGTCACAGGAAAATCATCCAAAATTCACATTGTCCGAGGCAACCAAAAACTTTTTGAAACACGCCGCAGATTGGCTGAATCAGAGGTGCCGCTACGCTAACTTTACATTTTTGGCGGGTTGGGCACTATTACTACACTTCACGCTTGACGGCCGCTTGGCCCCCAGACGCTTGTGCAACTGCCCGGCGATGCTCCAGCCAATGGCCATGCCGATGCCGCTGGCGGCAAAGATGCCGGCAACTGGGGCGACCAGCAACAAAAGGTAGGCCACACCGGGGGTAAACACGCTGGAGACATCGCGAAAGCTGGAATAAACGGCGGCCATTTCTGTGCGCTCGGATGGCTTCACGGCCATCATGAAGGGCAGCCCGCCGATCACATCCAGCAGCACAAGGCCAATCGCTGCCGCCATCAGGCAGGCCACGACCAGCCAGGGCCAGGGCGACAGCAGCGTCGCCGCAATGAGGAAGATGGCGCAATGGGCAAAGGCCACGCGCAACGACAAGCGCACAGAATACCGGTGCACCTGACGCAGCATCAGCGGCGAGGTGAACAGCAAAGCGTTGGAGACGGACAGCGCCACGCCACCGACACTATTGCCCAGACCCGCCTCGATGCAGAAGATCGGCAGATAGACGACATAGACCCACCAGCCACAGGACCGGATCACCGCAAACAGCCAGCCCGCAATCAAGCGGGGCTGTGCAAAGAACCGCGCCAGATAGGCCAGCGGGTTCAGCGCCGGTTCCTTGGCGCGGGTGATCTGCTTGCCATTGCCAAGCCGCAGGATCCAGAACGTGATCAGCAGCGCCAGCGCAAGGCCTGAGGCCACGACAAACGGTAATGGTGCCCAGATGTGGCGCAGCCAAACCCCCATCATCGGGCCAATGACCCAGGGGGCACCGGCATAGATCAAGATCATCGCCTGGCTACGGCCAAGATCGGCGCGTTGCACATAATCCAGCACATAGGCGTTGAAGCAGACAAAGGTTGTCGCCGTGGCCATCGCCATCGACATCAGCGCCATCGGCATGGCGATTTTGCCACCCGTGACCGCCAGCGCCAGCGCCACCAGATACAGCAACGCCCCCATCGAATACATCCAGCGCCGTGGCAAGTGGCGCGTGGCCCAGGGCACCATCAGGCCCCAGATCAGCGACACGATGCCGGCAATGAAATAGACGCGCGACACCGATCCCGCGTCGCCCAGCGCATCATAGACGGCAAGCGGCATGACGGAGATGACCATCCCCCGAACCGCTGCTTCCAGACCTGCAAGAAGGGCGAAATTCTCAAGCCGGTGGGAGGCGGGATGTCTTAGAAAAATGGGGATATATCTGGTGGCCATGCGTGTTCTCTTGCGCCCAATGAAAGCTGATTTTGCACAGACCCTCAGTCACTGACAGCCAGCACCCTCTGCGTAACCATGTCCAGCGCCGGTCGGGTGTTGCCCTGCTTATCTGTCCACACTTTTGGCGTAATGCTGCCGGTCAATGCAACGGAGTCTCCATCCCGCAATGCAAGCAATGCCGCACTGGGCGCCTCGTCAAAGGCGATGACGTTTACGAGAACACTCTCGCCATCGTTGGTTGAGGCACGAACTTTGGCGACAACAAAGGGAGTTTCGCCTTTTCCGCGACGTTGCTCAGGGTCTCCGAAAACCTTGCCGGCGATCAAACTATCAATCATTTTTTCTATTCTTGTTTAGGCAAACATGTCGGTCGAGTCACACCACTTCTGCCAGAGCCTGCAGGTCCGCGCAAAGGCATCGCTGGCCAAAGACCACGCATACGCATCTTAGTCGCCGTCAATCAGGAAGGAACCACTAGCACGGGGTGGATCCTCTGATGGATACGACATCAAAGGTCTCGTGATAACTTAAAGAGCGATGGTCCTGCGTTCGGCGGAAGAACGTTCGATCGCGTCGATGAGGCGGTGCAGGCTCACTGCGGTATCGAAATTCGGGTCAATTTTGCCTTTTGAGTGGAACGCTGCGGCAAAGCGCGCGTAGGCGTTGGCCACGTTCTCTGGCGGGCCAGCCGGTGTGCTGGCCGGCCCTGCCCTGAAGCGCTCGGCAACGGGCAGCTCGGCGAGCTTGTCCTTGCCTTGTGCGCCAAAGATCTTGCTTGCGCCGGTGTTGGTCGACATAGAGCTGATGGCGAGCGTGCCCTTGCTACCGTATATTTCCAGTCTATAACCCGGGGCATTGGAGGGTGTGGTGGCGATCTGTATGCTCACTTCGGCATTGTTTTTCAGTTTGCCGATGACGCCTATGGCATCGGGCGCGTCCACTGTCATCATTTCGCCAGTCGCGGTGTTGCGCCACTGGGTAATGCGCGTGACGACGCGTGCCGATACTTCGGCAAAATCACCCAGGATGTAGCTTATCGTGTCCATACTGTGCCCGCCGGGAATGGTGAGCGGGTTGGCGCCGTTGCTACGAATTCCCTGCCAGATGCGGCCAGGCCCGCGATCGAGCTGCGCCCCCGCGATGATTTTTAGATTGGTAAACAGCACTTCGCCGACGTAGCCTTGATCAATCAATTCACGCGCGTACCTGATCGGGGGAGCGCTGCGCGACTGCATCCCTGCCATGGTGAGAACGCCTTTCTTGCGTGCTAGGTCGGCCATCTCCTGCGCCTCCTTCAAACCGTTGCCTAGAGGCCATTCGCAGTAGACCGCTTTGCCTGCCTGTAGCGCCTTCATCACCAGCGCGCGATGCAGGGGCACGCGTACTACCACCGTGATGAGGTCGATATCCTTGTTCGCGAGCATTGCATCGAAATCGTGGTACGCCAATTCAGCGCCGAATTTCGCTGCGGAAGCCTTGGCGGTTGCTTCATGCGCGGTGCACACTGCCTTTATCTGGTAGCCCGGGACGCTCTTCAGCGCCGGAATATGCGCGTCCGCACCCCAGCCGCTGCTGCCCTCAGTCACAGATGCCCCAACCAGCCCCACTCGAATTACATCGGCCATGTTGCAAGTCCCCCTAGAATTTCAAACAAAAATGTTGATTTAGCGCGTGAATTTGGCGTACCCGCACGCTATTCCTGCTGCGGAATGTTCGCTTCAACAATAGGAAATTCAACGCCAGCTTCGTCAGTATCTCGCGCCCGAAGGGCTACGGTCAATCAAAATTTCGTGCTGTCTCGAAAAACCTGCTGACCCTTAGTCGCCGACCTGATTGCCAAAGAATTTTCGCATCATAGTCAGCAACGACGCGTCTGGCACATGTGTATAAACCAAGTCTGCGACTCCCCACGAACGATGTCATACTGCGGCTTGCGAGTTGCAGTCCTTTGGGGTGCGGGCTGCCGGTTTTATCCGACGATCTACATCACGTCGAGCTGCCTAAGGAGAAATTTGTGGACGTCAATTTCCTGCGAGAGTTCCTGCTCTACTCTCTGGCAATCAACTACAGCATCCTTCTCATTTGGTTTTTCATCTTCGTATTTGCACGAGGCTTTCTTTTTGGGCTCCACAGCCGCTGGTTCCAAATCGACCCGAAGCAATTTGACGCCATTCACTACATCTGCATGGCGCTCTACAAGATTGGCATCTTCCTATTCAATCTTGTACCACTTCTCGCACTGTGGGTCGGCGCTGTCGGCAGCTAAAGATACACGGTTAGATCGTGCGAAGCCACGATCTGGTTGTTGGGTAAGCCCGGGCGGTCAGTGCGAGATGTTCACTGCAAATATTTTTTCGGGGGTTACTGCATAAGCGGCACACTGGTGGCGTCTGAGGGCGCACTACTTGGTGAACCTCCTGAACCTAAAAAGCGACGACTGCGCCGGGGTAGGGCTGTGCCCGCAGCTTAAGTTTTGCATGTCGTTTGTGCCGGTGGGCGGAAAAACCTTGGGGATTCAGATCGCCACATCATGGAAAGTACGACTCTTGAGGACGCTTTTCGGTGTGCACGGTTCGGCTCCGCCACGCGCAGATGCTGGCTGGGGTGAGCGCATACAATGCCACAGCCGTTCATGGCGTATCAAAGACGCAACAGACGGGGACACTTTGAAAAATGAGGGTACTTTTCAAGGTACTTTTTGGAATCAACTATTAAAAATCTGGCGTACATGCAGGTTACAGCTTGATATGTGATTCCGGCCCCGCAGATGGTCTTATAAAGACTCAAGAACGCAGGCCGTTAGCGACGGTTGGATAACGAAGCGTCACTTTCAGCTCGTTTTTCAGTCGCGTGTTGTCCAGTTGGCGCGACTCACTCATAAAACTCAGCAGCACCAGTGGCAGCTCGCCCTGCGCGGCATCGTGTGCCATGCGTGGCGGGCGCGGGAGGCCGTAGAGGTCAGCGGCCAGGTCAAAGTAGTCGCCCATTTTTAAGCGGGTGTCGTCGCACACGTTGGTCACGCGTTGCGGCTTGCCGCGCCACAGGGCTCTGATGCAGGCGCGTGCCAGGTCATCGGCATGGATGTGGTTGGTGTACACGTCGTCACTGAGGTTTAAAACAGGCGTGCCTTTGAGCAGCCGCCCGCGTGGCGTGCCACCTTCGCGGTCAGGCGCATAGATGCCCGGAATACGCAGGATGTGGACCCGCACTGCTGCCGCCCGCCCAAACAGGCGCAGCGAACCTTCCGCATCCACCCGCCGCCAGGCGCGTACCGTGTGCGGGTTGACGGCTCTTGTTTCATCAATTTCTGCGCCCTTGCAGTCGCCATAAACCCCGCTGGTCGAGCCATACACCAGTGCTTGCGGCAGGCTGCGCAGGCGCAGGGATTGCAGCAAGGCGCGCGTGCGTGGGTCATCACGAGAGTTAGGTTTGTCGTTAGGTGGCGGTGCCAGATGCACGATGCGGGTCGCAAGCCCGGCAAGCCGCTGCAAGGTCTTCGTGTCATCCAGGTTGCCGTGCAGCGGGGTGATGCCTTGCGCACGCAACTCAGGCCATCTGGCGGGCGACGAGGTGAACGCCATCAGCGCCAGCGTGGGCGGCAGTTGCCGCGCCACGCGAAGACCGACATCGCCGCAGCCGATGATCAGAATGCGCTGGCGGCGAAAGCGCGAAGGCAGCGCGCCAAGGGGACTTTGGTTTGAAGGCAAAATTGGGGAACCTGCTGCAAAACAGCAAACGCATAAAAGCAGAACAATGTCAGAGGATACCCAATATGAGTTTTAACGTCACCGTACAGCCCAGCGGACGAACTTTTTCAGTCGAAACAGATGAAACCCTTCTAGCTGCCGCCATTCGCCAGGGAGTCGGCCTGCCCTACGGCTGCAAGGACGGCGCCTGCGGTTCGTGCAAGTGCAAAAAACTAGAGGGCAGTATTACGCAAGGTCCGCACCAGCTCAAGGCCTTGTCGCTTGAAGAAGCCGCCGCCGGTTTTATCCTGACCTGCTGCGGCGTGGCGCACAGCGATGTGGTGCTGGAGTCGCGCCAGGTCACCGACGAAAGCGCTTTCCCTATCAAGAAAATGCCCACCCGCGTAGCCAGCCTTGCCAAAGCATCACATGACGTCATGGTGATGCGCCTGCAGCTGCCGGCTGCCGATGTTTTTAAATACCACGCCGGCCAGTATGTGGAATTTTTGCTGCGTGACGGCGACCGCCGCAGCTACTCAATGGCCAACGCACCGCACACGCAAGCCGAGACGCCGCAGGTAGAGCTGCACATTCGCCACATGCCGGGCGGCAAGTTCACCGAGCATGTGTTCAGCGCCATGAAAGAAAAAGAAATTCTGCGCGTCGAAGGCCCTTACGGCAGCTTCTTCCTGCGCGAAGATAGCGACAAACCAATGGTGCTACTGGCTGCGGGCACGGGCTTTGCGCCTATCAAGGCGCTGATCGAGCACATGCAGTTCAAGGGCATCACGCGCCCGGTAGTGCTTTACTGGGGCGGACGCCGCCCCGCTGATCTGTACATGAATGACTGGGTGCAAACCAAGGTCTCTGAAATGTCCAATCTGACTTACGTGCCAGTGATCTCCAACGCCCTGCCCGAAGACCACTGGACTGGCCGAGACGGCTTTGTGCACAGGGCTGTGCTCGAAGATTTTTCCGACCTCTCTGGCCACCAAGTCTATGCCTGCGGCGCACCCATCGTGGTCGATTCGGCGCGCGCGGACTACCGCGCGCTGGGTGCTTTGCCGGAAGAAGAATTTTTTGCGGATGCGTTCACGACCGAAGCGGACAAGGCCCAAGCGCTGGCCTGATTGGGTGACCTTTATAAGCGTGCCGATGCAGTGGTTCGGGTGTCAAAGCGGTAAAACGCAAGTCAATGGATGATATTGCGTAGTGGGACATCAAGATCAAGGCCGCTGTATACATTCGCTGTGATGCGCCAACGCCGATGCCGTCAGCACTTCGCCGGGCCTTTGCCGAAGCCAAACGTCGGCTAAATCCCCGTGTACAAACACCGCCTCGCAAGCCGCCTCAAAAGCACTCAGGCCAGCGGCCAGGTAAGCCCCCACCATGCCTGCGAGCACGTCCCCGGTACCGGCGCTAGCCAGTAGCGCGCAACCACTGGCGTTGATGGCTGGCAATTCGCCGGGCGCAGCGATCACTGTGCCTGAACCCTTAAGTACCACAATGCACTGAAAGCGCTCTGCCAGCGCGCAGGCAAGCGCCAGGCGGTCGGCTTGTACCGCAGCGGCTGTTGTGCCAGCCATGCGCGCGGCTTCCAGCGGATGAGGTGTCAGCACGGTTTTGTAGCCGCGCGCGTGTCTAGCAACCAGCAATGTTTGCAGCGAGCTGTCGTTGGAAATAGCATTCAGCGCATCCGCATCCAGCACTGCGCGCGGCGTGGTTGAGAGCACTTTGGCCAATACGCTTTTGATGGCCTCACCACCACCGCAGCCACACACGATGACTTGGCTGGCAAGGTCGAGCGCCTCCGGGCTGCGAAACATCAGCTCGGGTTGCTGTTGGTCAACGCTTAAACCGGCAGCCAAACTCTCGTGACCCAGCAGGGCGACGAACACACGCCCTGCACCCGCATGTAGCGCTGCGCGTGCGGCGAGCAATACGGCACCGGCCATGTGGCTGCGCGGCGTTGATTCGCCACCCAGAACGGCTACATCGCCAAAGCTGCCTTTATGACTGGCTTGGGGCGCTGCGCTTTTGGGTACTCGAGTGACTTGATCTTTGCCCAGCAGGATTGCCGTGGGGCCTGCTGCGGCCTCAGTGCACTGAACGCAATGAGCGCCCAGATCATCAAACCAGACTTCCCCTGCGCTGTCTCGCCCACTGGCGGTGAATAAACCGGGCTTTAAGGTCAGTAAACTGATGGTAAAACGCTGAAAATAAGGTGAAAAAGTGGCTGCTGAGTGCCCGGTATCTGCATTTAGTCCGGTGGGAATATCAACCGCTAGAGTGGGCTTGCCGCTGGCCTGCATGATGCCCAGCCATTGCACCATGAGCGCGTTGATGCGGCGCTTTTCAGGCGCCTCTTCGTCAATTTCGTCTATTTTGTTGATGTTTGCGCCAATGCCAAGCAGGGCATCAATACAAAAATCAAAGTCAGGCGGCGGTTGATCAGACATAGTCACACCGGCTGCCAGTGCTCGGGCTTGTGAAGCCTGCGCATCAGGTGGCAGTGCCGTCCGGCCTTCCCGCCCTGTAGGCAGACCGGTCCACGTCAGCACAACACGCTTGCCCCACTGGTGTAGGTGCATAGCCGCCTCAAAACCATCACCGCCGTTGTTGCCGGGCCCACAAGCGACCCAGATGCATTGGGCATGCGGCCCCAGCGCCAGCGCCAAACGCGCCACCGCCAGGCCCGCTCGCTGCATCAGTGTGTGGGGTAGCAACTGCGCCTGTGTGGCGCGCTCCAGCGTGCGCGTGGCTGCCGCGCTGAAAAGCGGGTGGCTGGTTGCGCTGGTGATTCTTTGCATTAAATTTATAGCGCACTTGCCAACGCTGCTTCAACCTGGAGCGCCGCGTCAAGCAGCGCATCATCATGCAGGGCCGCGTGCCAGAGCATCAGGCCAACCGGCAGTTCACCGCTTTGCTGGCAGGGCAACGAAATGCCGCAGCCATCAAGCATGTTAACCACCGCCGTGTTGCGCAGCAGCAGGCCGTTGACCCTGAAAAATTCGGTATCGTCGCTCAGCAGGCTGGCAATCGGGGCGGCGACGATGGGCACAGTGGGCGACAGCACGGCATCAAAACCGGCAAGCTGTAGCTGCATACGAATGATCCATTCATGCCGAGCTGCCAGCAGGTCTATATAGTCGGCTGCGCTCATGCTGGCACCGCGCAGTATGCGTGGGGCTACACGGGAGTCGTATTCGGCAACGTGTTCGGCTATCAGCTGGCGATGCCAGGCGTAGCTCTCGGCGGCAGCAAAACCACCTGTGGCATTGAGGGCGGCTAGTTCACTGACTTCTGGCAGTGCGATGTCTTCGATCTGCGCGCCTGCCAGTCGCAAGGTTGTCAAGGCACGCTCAAAAGCCGTTGCGCAGCTAGCGTCCATGCCGTCCTGCATCAGCGTGCGAGCTATTGCAAAGCGGCAGCTTGAAAGCGGCTTGCCAGATAACACGACGCTGCGTGCGGCCAAAACTTCATGCGCCGTGATGGCATCGCGTACCGATCGCGTCAAGGCGCATACCGTGTCAAGGCTAGTGGACAGGGGCAGGGCACCTGTGGTTGGTACCAGTCGGGCGGTACTTTTAAAGCCGACGATGCCGCACAGCGCGGCAGGAATGCGGATTGAGCCTCCGGTGTCAGAGCCCAGGCCGATGAGCGCGGCACCCGTGGCAACCGACACTGCCGCGCCAGACGACGAGCCACCGGGAATGCGTTCAACGCTGGAGTCCGCCGGGTTGACGGGCGTGCCGTAATGCGGGTTGATGCCGACACCTGAAAAGGCAAACTCGACCATGTTGGTGCGGCCTGTCAGCACGGCACCGGCAGCACGCAGACGGGCGACGGCGGCGCTGTCTGTGCTTGCAGCGGGCGCATTGGCCAGCACCGTTGAGCCGGCAGCAGTGGTCTGCCCGGCAATATCGAACAAATCCTTGGTTGAAACCGTAATACCCGCCAGCGGCAGGCTCAAGTCAAGATTGGGAGGTAAAAAGGCCGTCTCTAGTGTAGTGTTTCATATATATTGAACTATTTAGTAAAATTCCTCTCCAAAAGCGGCAAATGCAATTGCGAGGAGTTTTCCCATGAATAACCGCAGAGTAGAGTTTGATTTTGGTGAGGG
>Ga0105053_10001911_pt1 | contig 33067 bp, 35 predicted proteins | sample BON01_FD_78093 | JGI IMG/M metagenome (GOLD analysis project Ga0105053, IMG submission 78093) | Freshwater microbial communities from Lake Bonney liftoff mats and glacier meltwater in Antarctica - BON-01 | ecosystem: Environmental > Aquatic > Freshwater > Ice > Glacier meltwater | place: Lake... | reverse complement strand
GGGGTCGGCCTCCTCCACCTCGGCGCCGCGTTCCATCAGCAGCCCGGCGGCCTGTTCCACCGCGGCGATGCCCTCCCAGTCCACCGGCGCGTCGAAGCCGGGGCGGCGCAGCACGGCCACCTTCATGCCGGCGACGCCGTCCTCGATGCCGCAGCGCCAGTCGCGTGCATCATCGGGCAGGCAGTACGGGTCGCGCAGGTCGTGGCGGGCCAGGGTGTTGAGCATCAGGGCTGCGTCGCGCACCGTGCGGGTCATCGGCCCGGCCACGGCCACCGGGGCGAAGGCGCCGAGCGGCCATTGCGGCACCCGCCCGAAGCTGGGCTTCAGCCCCACCACGCCGCACCAGGCCGCCGGGATGCGGATGGAGCCGCCGGCATCGGTGCCGACGTGCAACGCCCCGAAGCCCGCCGCCGCCGCCGCCCCGGCACCGCAGGACGAGCCGCCGGGGGTGTGGTGGAAGTTCCACGGGTTGCGGGTGATGCCGTGCAGCGGGCAGTCGCCAGGGGTTTTCCAGCCGAACTCGGTGGTGGTGGTCTTGCCGATGATCACCGCCCCCGCGGCCTTCAGCGCCAGCACCATCGGCGCGTCCTCGGCCGCCGGCGCGGGGTCGGTCAGGCGCGAGCCGCGGCGGGTGGGCAGGCCCTGGATGTCGATCAGGTCCTTCACCGTCACCGGCACGCCGTCCAGCGGGCCGATCGGCCGGCCGGCCCGCCAGCGCGCCTCGCTGTCGCCGGCGGCGGCGAGCGCGCCCGGGTTCATCACCGCGAAGGCGTTGAGCGAGGCGTTCAGCCGGGCGACGCGCTCGGTGGTGGCGGCCAGCGCCTCCACGGGGGAGAGCGCACGGCGGGCGTACAGCGCCAGCAGGTCTTCGGCGGCCATCTGGGTGGGGTCGGACATGCGGTCTTCCGGTCTGCTGGCGTTGCGGGCAAAAGGGGCGGCGGTGCAGCATAGGCGCCCCGGCGCAGCAAGGAACCCCGCGATGGACGAGAGCCTACAGCACGAGGAGGGGCAGCACCCCGCGGGCGAGCCGTGGCAGTGGCCGGAGCAGGTGTGGCGCCCGATCGTGGAACGGGTGCGCGCCGGGCGCAGCCTGGCCCCCGCTTCATGGCCCGGCGGCGCGCGCTGCGCCGTGGCGCTGAGCTTCGATGCCGACCACGAGACCATTCCGCTGCGCGATGCCGACGAAAGCCCGATGCGCATCAGCCAGGGCCAGTACGGCGCCCGCCGCGGCATGCCGCGCATCCGCGCCCTGCTGGCGCGCGAGCAGGTGCCGGCGACGTTCTTCTACCCCGCCGTCTCCGCCCTGCTGCACGAGGACGAGGTGCGCGGCGTGGCCGACGAGGGCCACGAGATCGGCATCCATTCCTGGATCCACGAGCGCAACACCCACCTGCCCTACCAGGCCGAGCGCGACCTTTCGATGCGCGCCGCCGAGGTGCTGCAGCGGTTGGCCGGGCGCCCGTGCGTGGGCATGCGCACCGCCAGCTGGGATTTCTCGCCGAACACCATGGTGATCATCAAGGAGATGGGGCTGCTCTACGACAGCTCGCTGATGGCCGACGACGATCCGTACGAGCTGCTGAACGACGGCGACGCGACTGGCGTGGTGGAGCTGCCGCCCGAATGGATCCGCGACGACGCGGTGTATTTCAACATGAACCGCTTCTCCGCCCTGCGCCCCTATACGGCGCCGAACGCGGTGGAGGCGATTTTCCGCGCCGAGTTCGAGGGGGCCTACCAGGAAGGCGGGCTGTTCCTGCTGACCATGCACCCGCACGTGATCGGCCACCGCTCGCGCCTGCCGCTGCTGGAACGGCTGATCCGCATGATGAAGGCGCAGAAGGGCGTGTGGTTCGCCACCCACGAGCAGGTGGCGCGCTGGTGCCTGGAAAACGCCGGCGGGCACGGCACGGCGGTGGCAGAGGCCGGCCGATGAAGCAATGGGCCCAGCGCAACCCGGCCGGCGCGCGCATCATCCTGCGCCTGGTGATGCGGCTGGCGATCGCGCTGGCCATCGTGGTCCCGCTGGGGGCATTGGGCCAGCAATGGGGCATCAGCCCGAACATCGCCGCCATCATCGCGGTGATCGTCGCCCTGTGGCTGGGCGCGCGCGCGGCGGCCTGGGTGGCCGACCAGTGGGAACTGCCGCCGGACAAGCAGGTATAGGAGAAAGGGTGCGCCCGCCTCCCTACTGACGGCCGGAACCGCGGCCAGGGAAGGAAAAGTCTTCTTTTTCTGGAGAAAAAGAAGCAAAAAGACTTTATCCGTTTTGACTGGGGAGAAACCGCGGGCACCCGGGCAAACGGATAGAAGTTTTTTGGTTCTTTTTTTTCAAAAAAGAACATTCTTTGCTTATTTACTGGCACGGTTCAATGCCGCGACCAGCAGGTCGATACCTTGGGCGTGCCAGCGTTGTATCGCCTTATGGTCGGCGCCGAGCAGCAGGCCGAGGCGGCGCCAGGGGAACAGGTGGCGCCCGGTGGTGGGGCTGACCAGCATGCGGCTGGAGACGATGCGGCGCAGCACGTAGCGGTCGTCCGGGATCAGCGCGAGCCAGGCCAGCGTTTCGTCCATGCGCGTGATGCGCGCGGCCGGGGGCGTGGGCGGGCGCAGGCGGCCGCTGGTCCAGCCATACGATTCGGCGGCGGTGCGCACGATATCCAGAGTACTTGTACGCAGGCCGGTGCCGGGGCCGCTGGCGGGCAGGGCCATCAGCGTCTCGCCGGCCTCCTCCAGCCGGGCGATGACCGATGCCGCATCGAAGCGTGCGGGGAGCGCGCCTTGGGGCGCGCCATGCTCCGCGCCATGGTGCGCGCCATGCGCGATGCGCCGCGTGCCCGCCCGTGCGGGCGTAATGCCGCCATGCCCCCCCGATTTCATCGGGGGGCATGGCGCGGATGGCGCAACCGGGGCCTGGCTCCGCCCCACTGCGCCATCCACCGCGCCATGCTGCGCGCCATGCTCGGGCGGCGATATCGTTGCGTGGGTGATGATTGTCATGGCGTGTTCCTATCGGTCGCGGTGTCGGTGGGGCGTTTTTCGTCGGCCACGCGCAGGCCGAGGCGGGCCTTGCGCTGGGTGGGGTGGCGGTATTCGGTTTCGACCAGCAGGCCGCTGCGCAGCCACAAGGCGAGCAGGCGGGCGGCTTCGTCGGCCTCGAAGGCGAACATCTGCTCCAGCACCAGCCCGGCCCAGCGCGCGCCGGCGCGCCCGCCGCGGTGGCGGGTGAAGGCGTGGCCGTCGTGGCCCGCTGCGATGGCGTCCAGCGCCCGGTTGCAGTCGGCCGCGGTCAGGCCGCGGAACGGGCTGGGCGGGGCCCAAGCGGCGATGGCGGCCACGCTGTCGCCGTTGGGGTAGAGGTCGGTGCCGTTGTCCAGCGCCACCGTCTCCAGGCGGAACCAGCGCGCGGTGTCGGCGCGCGGGGCCAGGTTGGCCTTGGCGTCGTCCAGCCGCACGTAGCGCCAGCGTTCGCGCTCGGGCACCGACAGGGCGCCGGCCTCCTCGGCACTCATCGGGCTGAGCAGGGCGGCGGAGCGGGCGGCGTCGGTGAGGGACTTGGCGCCGCGGGTGGCATCGACGTCGCTGGCAGCCCCCTTGCGGACGTGATGCACCAGCAGCACGGCGCAGGCGGTGCGGTCGGCCACCTCGGCCCAGGCGGTGGCGGCGGCATCCATGTGGGCGTTGGAGTTCTCGTCGAGCCGGTGCGACTTCACGAACGGATCGACCACGATCAGGCCGATGCCGGCGGCGGTGGCGGCCTCGGCCACCGCCTCGCGGTCGGGGTGGACGATGGCGCCGGCGCTGTCGAAATCGGCCATCACCAGCCGGCGGGCGCGGCCGGTGTTGAGGAACAGGCGGCCGGCCAGCGCCTCGGGCGGGATGGCGTGCAGGCGCATCAGGGCGGCGATGCGGCGCTGCATCTCCTCCAGCGGGTCTTCCAGGTTGAACACCCAGGCGGGCACGGAATGGTGCACCCGCTCGCCGAGGAAGCCGCGCCCGCTGGCCAGGGCAAGCGCCTGGGCCAGGGCGAGGGCCGACTTGCCGACACCGCCGGGGGCGGCGAGCACCGAGACGAAGCGGCGGATCAGGCGGGTGCCGTAGAGCCATTCGCGCGGCGGGATGCTCTCGGGCGGCGGAAAGGCGGCCGGCCCGGCGACCAAAGGCGGCGGGCCACTGTAGGGCGACGGCGCGGCGTGGGCGGCCCAGGCTTCCCAGGGGGTGAGGGTGCTGTGGTGGTTCACCGGATGCCTCCCCGGCGCACCGCCCGCAGGCGGCGCAGGATGGCGTCTTCCACCAAAGCGGTGCGCTCGCCGGCGGTGAGCACGCAAGCCGGGTCGGCTTCGTGGGCGGCGGCGAGCAGGGCCTCGCCGGGGGCGCGGCGGTCGAGCAGGGGGGCGAGGGCAAAGCCGATGGCGCGGGAAGCGGCGGCGCGGGCGCGGGCGGTGTCGGCCCTTGCATCGGCGAAGCGGTGGTGCAGGCGCATGGCCAGGCCGGACGGGTCGGCCCGTGGGGCGGCGGCATGGGCGGCATGGGCGGCCTGGACGATGGCGGCGAGCAGCGGAGGGCCGTCGACCAGGCCTTGGGCCGCCAGGTGGCCGGCGCGGCCGGCGGCGTGGTGCTGGGCCGGGGGGTCCAGGGGATGGATGTGGTTCATGCCGCCTCGCGCGTGGCTGCAAGCGGGGCGGCGGGCAGGGGGGGGTAGGGGTAGCGCAGGCCGTCGAGCAGGGTGCCGGCGGTGATCAGGCCCCAGGAGAGCGGGTGGCCGGCGGGCAGGGGTTCGCGGGCGGGGTCGGATTGCGGGCGCGGATCGGGCGCCGGGGCGTCGGGCTTGCGGGCGCCGATGCGGCGGCCGCGCTCGATGGCGGCCCAGCGGCTGATGCCGAGGGCGGCGCTGATGCCGTCCCAGCTATGGCCTTCGGCCCGCATGCGGCGGATCAGCGAGTCGCGGGCGTGGGTCCAGACGAGGGGGGCTGGCATGGCGTCACCTTCGATGTTCGGGTGCCACGTTAGTTATATAATCTAACCAAAGTCAAGCAGAGTTAGCTTGATCGGTTAGAAAAAATGTCGTATGAGGGGGCATGAACGAGAATCAGACATCGACCGGGGCGGGAGCGCGGATTCGCGCCGCCCGCCAGGTGGCCGGAATGACCCAGGCGGAGCTTGCCGCGGCCGTGGGGGTGAGCCGGAGTGCCGTGGCGCAGTGGGAAACCGACCGGGCGGGGCAGGTGGGGGCGAATCTTGCCCGCATCGCCGACGTGCTGCGGGTTTCGTCCGAGCATCTGCTGCGCGGGCATTTCCCCAGCGAGGGCGGCGCGGCGGCCGAAGATGCCGCGGAACTGGCGCTTTTGCGGCTTTTCCGGGCCTGCCACGGCGAGGATCGGCAGATCCTGCTGCGCATGGCGGCCCGCTTCGCGCGCCAGGCGGACCGGGTTCTGGCGGCCAGCGTGCGCGGCGTGGACTCCCCCGGCGCCGTCTAGCGCGGGGCTGGCGTGCCGGATACGCAGTCGGGTGGCCTCGCGAATGCCGCGGTTGCGGCAAATCCCATGCGATCCGTGGGTTGCACGCCTGGCGCAGCGGCAGCCGGGGGCTGGATGGCGGTGGCGCCGGTGGTTACATCACGATTTCGTGAACGCGGACCTTAACATGCCGTTGTCGGCAATGCGCTTGGATGGCGCGTGCGCTTGCTGCAATGAAATATGCTTTATTACAACTACTTAACCGGAACGTGAGCGTAGCGCGCCGGCATGCGATCGACGGCGGCAGGGGCGGTTCGACCCGGCAGTAACGCGAAAAGCCACGGGCCGGGATCGAAGACGGACCGCATGCGGCAGGTAGTTGCTTGCATTGTATGACGCGGTTCCGTTAGAACGACGGCGACACGCGATTAACTCCTACAGAGTTCCGATTCAGATATGGCAGACGTAACAGTTCTTGGCGCCGGTGGCGCAACGGTCACCATCGCACTTTCCTCGGCCGAAAATTCGGCAGCGGCGCAGGCTGCGCTGGCCGCGGTTTCCAAGCAGGTTGAGGCGGGTAACCTTGACCAGTTCGTCTTCTCCGGCACCGGCACCATTCCGGCCCCGGCCGCCTTCCTCGGCGGCCTGATCATCGATAAGGCTGGCGATGCCGGCGCGCTGGTGTCGCAGTATGTGTCTGCGATCGTGGCGGCTACGGGCAAGTCGACCATCGTCGGCCCGAACAACAACCAGTCCACCATCGTGGCGGTCGACGGGTCTTCGCTGACCTATCTGAACGTCGGCAAGAACGCGAACGTGACGTTCGGCCAGGGCGACAACTTCTTTATCGGCAACGGCGGCTCCAGCGCCCAGGTGCAGATCGACAAGGGCGGCACGGTGGTGCAGTCCGACGCCGGCTCGAACACCACCATCAACGCGGCGACCGGTTCGCTCTCGCTGATCTACGGCGACGGCAACACCAAGGTGAACGTGCTTGACGGTGCCAACGTGGTGGTTGGCGTGCAGGGTGCCAGCACGGTGCCGGTGACGGTGTCGGGCGGCGCGAGCGGCGACATCCAATACCTGGCGATCGGCGGCCGCGGCATCATCAACCCGGGCGGCACCAACGTCACGGTGTTCGGCAATGTCGGCAGCGGCACGGCCAGCGTGTTCGGCGGCAGTGCCGCGATCGGCGGCGCGATCGTCACGGCGCCGGCCTTCACTGGCAAGCTGACGGTTGTCGAGGGCCAGGGCTACTTCCAGGGTGGCACGGGCGGCAACAATCTGCTGTTCACCAGCACCATCACCGGTTCGGCCACGCTGCAGGGCGGTGGCGACGGCGACCTGTTGTTCTCCCGCGGTGCGGGCCAGGTGCTCATCGCCGGTGCCGGCGCCTCGACCCTCACGGGCTTCACGGTTGACGAGTCGGTCGGCGGTTCGACCTTCTTCGCCGGCGGTGGCAACACGACGATCTTCGGCAACACTGGTGGTGGCAACACCTTCGGCTTCGGCGTCGGCATCAGCCTGATCGATGGCCGCGACGAGAGCCGCGACGTGGGCCCGCTGTCCAAGAACGTGTTCTTCGACGCGGCGGCCGGTGGCACGCACCTGATCTCCGACTTCGTGAGCGGCACCGACGAGCTGAACCTCAGCCTGACCGGCGCGACCGCGGCCGATGCTACGATCACCTTCTTCACCGCTGACGATAATAGTGCCGAGTTCGGTGCCAATGCCGGCACCAAGGTGGTGCTGAGCTCGGGCACCACGCTGTTCTTCTTCGACACCAACAAGGACGGTATCCAGGACTTCAAGGCGAGCGACATCGTCTGATCCCTGGCGCCTCTGGCGTAAAGAAGCGGGCTGCCTTTGGGCAGCCCGCTTTTTTGTGCGACACGCAGCGTTCCACCCGTGCAGCCGGACGGCGTACGCAAAAACGCCCCCCACCCGTTGGGGTAGGGGGCGATCGGGCGTGGCTATCGGCGATGGTGATCAGTCGGGCAGCAGCAGGGTATGCCAGTCGGTGATCTCGACCACCAAGCGGCGGTCGGTGCTGGCCGGTTCGACGGTGAGGGTGGCGTGGCCGTCGGTCCAGCGCCAGTGCTGGGTGCCGGCGCTTTCCAGTGCGTGGAAGCCGGGGCCAATGGCCGAGCCGTCGAGCGGCACCGGGATGTCGGCGAGGTGGATGGCGCGCACGGCAATGCCGTAGCGGCGGGCGGCGGCGCGCTGGGCCGGGGTTGTGGTGGCGGGCACGCCGCGCGGCGAGACCAGATGCAGCGCGGCTTCGCCGGCCGGCAGGGTGAAGTGCCAGTGGGTCGCGGTGCTATCGGGCAGGGCGGCCAGGGCGCGGCTGCCGGCGACGATGCGCAGCATGGTGGCGGCGTCGGGCGCGGCCGACATGTCGGGCCCCGAAGGGGCGGGTGGTGATTCGGGCTCGGGTGCCGGCTCCGGTGCGGGTGCGGGTTCCGGCTCTGGCGGCGGGGCGGCGGCCTGCTCGGCGCGATGGGCGAGGCGGCTGCGCAGGCGGAAGATGGCCGGGCCGGGCAGCATCGCCTGGGCGAAGGGCGGCGCGGTGGGGTCGTGGCGCGCGGCCAGCGGCAGGCCGGCGGCGAACACCACGCCTTGGCCTTCCAGTTCCAGCCGATGCCAAGTGACAGGGCCGTTCTGCGGCTCGCGGCGGATGGAGGTGGCGTTGACCAGGGCGCCGAGCGGCACCAGCGCGCCTTCGGGGATGCTGGCGTCGCGGATATAGACCATCTGTTGCGGCGGCAGCAGCAGGTCGTGGCGCGGCAGGCCGTCGCCGAAGGCCCCGGCGGCGACGCGCACCGGCACCAGACGGGCGGGCACGTCGCGCGCGGCGGGCTGGGTGTGCGGGTCCAGCGTGGTGGTGCCGACATGGCGCAGCCGGGCCGGGCCGGCCATCGACAGCACGGTGTCGCCGCGGGCGAGGGTTTCGACGGCGACTTCGTTGGGCGTTGTGGCGGCGGGAACTGCGATGGCGGTGCCGGCCGGGAAGCTGCCGTCGCCGATGGTGGCGGGGGTCATGCGGGGATCTCCGGGAAGTCGGGCAAGGGTGGTCAGGTAGTAAGAGTCTTCTTTTTCTGAAGAAAAAGAAGCAAAAAGACTTTTGTCCGATTCACCGGCGGCGCGCGCTGTGCCTTTCGGATAAAAGTTTTTTGGTTCTTTTTTTCAAAAAAGAACATGCTTGTCTTTGTGCTTTCTTGTCCTGCCGCCACTACTCGACGAAGGGCCGGCCGAGCACGCGGGCGCGCAGGCGCAGGGCCGGGCGCAGCACGCGGCGCACCCAGGTGCTGACGCGGTGCACCTCGTCGAGTTGGCGCTGCTGGGCCTCGATCCGGGCTGCGAGGGCGTGGATCAGCGGCGCGACCGGCTGGGCGGCGAGGCTGTCGATGGCCTGTTGCTGCTGCTGCTGGCGGGCGGCGATCTGGGCGAGCGAACCCATGATGGAGGCCTGGGTGCCGTCGGCGGCGGTGATGGTGGAGATCTGGGCATGGGTGGCGAGGAGGCGGGCGCCGAGGTCGGACACGGCCTGGGCCTGGTCGTTCTGCCGGGCGTCGAGCTGGGCGAGGCTGGCCATGATGGCGGCCTGGGTGCCGTCGGCGGCGGTGATGGTGGCGAGCTGGCGCTGCTGGGCATCGAGGCGCGCGGTGAGGTCGGCGAGGGTGCCGAGGCTGGCGGGCTGGTCGGTGGGTGGGGCGAGGATGGCGGCGATGGTGTCGATGCGGGCGTCTTGCGCGGCGAGCAGGGCGCGCAGGTCGGCGAGGGCGCGGGCCAGGGCCGGGTCGGCGGGCTGGTTGGGGATGGTGATAAGGCCACCAAGGGCGGCGTAGTCGATCTGCTCGCGCTGCTCGACCAGGATGGCCAGCAGCAATTCCATGCGGCGGGCCTCGCGCTGCGCGGCGTCGGGCCAGGCGGGGCGGCCGCGGTGCAGGGTGACGATGAATTCCGAGCCCTGGGCGGGGCTGCATTCGGCGACGCGCCAGTCGATGAGCCCGGCCTCGGCGAGTTCGAGGATGGCGAGCTGGAAGGCTGCGGGGGTGAACTGCCAAGCATGGGCGTCGACATAGGCGGAGTCCGGCGCCTCGCTGGCCGCTGCGTGGAAGGCCACGGCGTCGGCGAGAGAGTTCATAAATTTTGCGCTGTGGACGGGGTGCTGGCCCCAGGCGGGCTGGTCGTCCATGGCGACGGAATAGGCGACCTGATTGAACAGGGTGCGCTTCTTGTGGCGGCCGGGGCCGTTGGGGTCGTGGGCGGCGAGGATGTCGCCGGTGGTGGTGATGGGCTTCAGCGCGTCGAAGCAATAGCGCTTGTCGGGCACGGCCAGGGCGAGGGTGCCGTCCGGGGTGAGCAGGGCCTGGGCGGAGTCGAGGAAGGTGACGATGTCGGGGATGTGCTCGATGACGTGGCTGGCGATCAGACGGTCGAAGGTTCCGTGCAGGGCGGGGGGCACGGCGCTGTCGAGCCGGCCGCCGTGCCAGACGCCGTCGACATGTTCGATCGCCGCGATATCGACGCCGAACTCGGCGTATTTGGCGCGCAGTTCGGCCTGGTCGGCGTGGTCGACGACGAAGCTGTTCCAGCCGGCGCGCTTGGCGGCGATCGGGGCGTGGCTGGGGCCGATTTCGATGATGCGGGTGGCCGGGGTGGCGTCGCCGAGCAGCAGAGCGTTGCGGTCCATCCTGTCGAGCTTGCCTTGGGCTGTTGCCTGTGTCGCCACGTAGGTAACAGTCCCGGGGGCGCGGTGCCAGGGGCGGCGGGCTAGCGGGTGAAGGATTCGGCCGGGGTCGCAAGGAGCGTGGCCGGTTCGGCGCGGGCTGGTTTGGGGGACGCGGGCACGTGGCGGTCGCGCCAGGCCAGGCAGGGGGCTTCGACGAAGCGCCAGGCTAGGGCTGCGAGCAGCAGGGTGGCGGCCAGCGACACGGCGTAGGCGGGGGCGCCGGACCAGGGCTGGCCGGCGGCGTGGTTGCCGATGACGGTGAACAGGGGCAGGTGGATGAGGTACAGCCCGTAGGACAGTCGGCTGGTGGTGGCGACGGCGCGGGCGATGAGCGAGGTTCGCGCGGCGGCTCGGGGCTGCATCCACAGGCCGAGCACCCCGGCGATGGCCAGGGCGGCGGCGAGGTTCAACGCCTGGAGCATGCCCAGGTGGTACAGCGCGACCAGGGCGGTGATGGTGGGGCCGTGGCTGGCGTCGAGGCTGAACATCACCAGCACGGCGGTGCCGATGGCGGCGGCGATGAGCATCGCGGTGGCGACCAGGGCGATGCGCAGGGACGCGGTGGGCGCCCAGGGGGCGGCGCCAGGGCGGGGCTTCAGCAGGCAGGCGACGAGCACGCCGAGGGCACAGGCGTCGATGCGGTAGATCGGGTTGGTGCGGAACCATTCCAGCGCCGCGCCGGTGGGGTTGGCGCCGTAATAGGCGCCGAGGCGCAGGGTCCAGCCGATCAGCAGGGCGACGCAGGCGGCGCGGGCGACGGAGTGGCGGCCGGCGCCCAGGCCGGCCACGAGCAGGGGCAGGGAGAGGTAGAACGCCTCCTCCACCCCCAGCGACCAGGCGTGCGGCAGGTGCCAGGCGATGGCCGGGACGAAGCCTTGCAGCAGCAGGACGTCGTGCAGGGCGAGGTTCCAGCCGGCGACGAACAGCACGGCGAGGAAGACGTAGTAGAGCGGCAGGGTGCGCAGCCAGCGGCGGGCGAGGAAGCGGGAAATGGCGCGCCAGCCGAAATCCTGGCCCTCGTGGGCGAGGAGGATGCGGCCGATCAGGAAGCCGCTGAGCGAGAAGAACACCTCGACACCCATGGTGCCGGCGAAGGAGGCGAGCAGGGAGCCGGTGGGGCCGAAGGCGAAGAACGGGTGGCTGTGGGCGGCGAGGACCAGAAGGATCGCCAGGGCGCGGATGGCGTCGAGTCCCGTGTCGCGGTGGCCCGTGTCGCGGTGGCCGGTGTCGCGGTGGCCGGTGTCGCTGCTGCCCGTATCGCGGCTGGCGGCGGTTGGGACGCGCTGGCGCGGCGCGGCGGGGGCGCTGCGGGAGACGCGTGGAGTGGCCGCGCCCGTTGCCCGCGCCTGGTGCAATGTCGATGCCTTCCCGGCTGCCCTATGCGTTGAAGCAGCATTGTTGCCGTTGATGGCACAACAGTATCGGTCTGGTATGGGCGCTGCAACTGGGTTGTTTGTTCATATATTGGTAGATTACAGACAATTGTGTTCAAATATCTTGTAACTGTGGCATCGCGCCTGGATTTTCATTTCAAATGCGCGATTGTGCGTTGTGTGCGCATGCGAGCGGCCCGCGCCCTGGGGCGCGGCGGGCGGTGGGGAGTGGCGGTGATTTGCGGCGGAGCGGCCGCGATCAGTCGCCGGGATCAGTTGGGGGTGACGCTGACCCGGGCGAGGCCGCGGCCGACGATGCCCAGCGCGCGGGCGGCGGCGCGCGAGACGTCGATGATGCGGGTGCGGGTGCCGGGGCGGTCGTTGATGGTGACGACGACGCTGCGCCCGGTGTCGGCGACGGTGACGCGGATCTGGCTGCCGATGGGCAGGGAGGCGTGGGCGGCGGTGAGCCTGGCTTCGTCGAACCGCTCGCCGCTGGCGGTGGGGCGGCCCTGCCAGCGGGCGCCGCCATACCAGGAGGCGATGCCGACCTGTGCCCAGCTTCCGTCCGGGGCGGTGTGGACCGGGCCGGCGGGCAGCGGGGTGGGGGCGGGGATGCCGGCGCGCATGGCGATGGGAGTGGCGTAAAGCGCCACCGGGGCCGCTTGGTCCGCTGCAGAGGGCGCTGCCATCGCCACGGTGAAGGCGTGGTCGCTGACGGGTGGGGCCGCGACGATGGGGGCGTATGGCGCGGTGTCGACGCCTTCGCCGGCTGTGGCGGGGGCGGCAAGGGCGATCAGCAGGGGGGCGCAGGCGGCCAGGGCGCGCATGGCGCGGGGTCCTGCGGCCCTTGGCCTTACGGCGATGCAGTTCATCGTGCTCTCCTTCCGCGTGGCCGGCGGCGGGGTGGTTCCGGAGGTTGTTCCGGGGGCAGAATCCGCAGTCGGTCCGTTTGGGCCCGCCCTTAAATCGGCCCCGGGCGGGGGGCATTGAGACGGTCATTGCACCGCGGATCAACCCTTGATTCTTATGGGGCGGCGGTTTGTGCTGTGCGGCGGGGCTGTCATGACTGGTTCGCAACGTGTTATTGACCCCTGGACTGGCAGGCTAGGCATTTGATCTGCCAGCATTTTTTGGGGGGGTTCCGAGGCGCGGGGGCCGGTTTCGGGGGAGTTTGGCGGGCTAGGATTTTTCCCTCTCGGAATGCCCCTTTTTTGCCACATTTCGGCGTCGGACAGGAAAAATTACTGCACATGGAAAATTTTCCTTCCCATCCGCCCCGGTTCGGCGTATACAAAGCGCCATGATCGACGGTTTGTGCGGCACACCAGTGCGGCGCCCCGGCGCGCATTCCCCTTCACCGCAGACCGATCCGGATCCGACATATGGCGCCAGACATTGTGGCGGCTGATGACGGGCTGTCGCTCGATGCCTGGGCCCGCCACGTACTGGCGCCGGCCGGGCAGGCGCCGGCACGCCACCATGCGCTGTTGCTGGAAAAGCTGGAGCAGGTGGCGCTGGGCACGGTGGACCGGCTGATGGTGCTGATGCCGCCGGGCAGCGCGAAATCGACCTATGCCTCGCTGATCTTCCCGGCCTGGTGGCTGCGCTGCCATCCGGCGAGCTCGGTGGTGGCGGCGAGCCATACGGCGGAACTGGCGGAACATTTCGGGCGACAGTTGCGCAACCTGGTGGCCGGGCAAAGCGAGGCGCTGGGCTATGGGCTGGCGCGCGACAACCATGCCGCGCACCGGTTCCGGATCAATGCGGGAGGAGAGTATTTCGCCACCGGCATCCACGGCCCGGTGACCGGGCGGCGGGCCGACCTGGTGGTGATCGACGACCCCATCAAGAGCCATGCCGAGGCGGACAGCGCGCCGGCGCGCGAACATCTGTGGAACTGGTATCGCGCCGAGCTGATCACCCGGCTGAAGCCGCGCGGGCGGATCGTGCTGGTGATGACGCGCTGGCACGAGGACGACCTGGGCGGGCGGCTGCTCGCTTCGGGCGACAATTGGGACGTGTTGCGGCTGCCGGCGCTTGCCGAACCGGAGGGCGATCCGTTGGGGCGCAGGCCGGGGGAGGCGCTGTGGCCGGAGTGGGAGGACGCGACGGCGCTGGCGCGCAAGCGGCTGACGGTGGGGGCGCGGGTATGGCACGCGCTGTACCAGCAGGCGCCGCGGCCGGACGAGGGCTCGCTGTTCCCGGTGGCGCGGATCGGTTTCGCCGAGGCGGTGCCGGGCGAGGCGCGCATGGTGCGGGCCTGGGACCTGGCGGCGACCGAGGCGTCGGCGGGCGGGGACCCGGACTGGACGGTGGGGCTGAAGCTGGCGGCCGACGCGGCGGGCGGGCTGGTGGTGGTGGATGTGGTGCGGTTCCGCGGTGGGCCGCACGAGGTGGCCGACTGCATTTTGCAGACCGCGCAGCGCGACGGGCGGGCGGTGGCGGTGGGCTTGCCGCAGGACCCCGGGCAGGCCGGCAAGCAACAGGTGGCGTGGCTTTCGCGCCAACTCGCCGGCTACCGGGTGGTGGCCTCGCCGGAGACCGGGGCCAAGCTGACGCGGGCAATGCCGGTGGCGGCACAGGTGGAGGCCGGGCGGCTCGCCCTGCTGCGCGCAGCCTGGAACCAACCGCTGCTGAACGAAATGCGCGACTTCCCGCATGGCCGCAAGGACGACCAAGTGGATGCGCTGTCGCGGGCCTACGCAATGATCGGCGAAACGCACCGCCCGGCGCGGCGGCTGATGGTGCCGCTGCTGGCGCGCTGAGGCTGGGGCGGTGCTCCATAGGAGGAAAGATGAGCAAGGCTGGGCTCCGCCCAGACCCGCCAGGGGCCAAGCCCCTGGACCTTATTTGATTGGAAAACAATGCGTGCAGACGGTATTTGTGTCAATATAGGTATCAACAACATTCGCATTGATTGGGCGTATTTTTTAATTGTTCCAAAATAATGGGATCAAAGGGTCGTTGACCCTTTGCGGGTCGAGGGCGGCGCCCTCGCCTTTCTTTGCTTCACGTCTTTGGGGCGCTGCCCTGTTGCTTTGCCTTTGCCATGAAGGAGTCGGCATGTTCGCGACGTTGTGTGGTTGTGTGCCGGCCGATCCGCATTATCCGGCGCGGACCCGGCGGCTGGACATTTTGAAGCGGGTGCTGGACGGCACGTTGTATGACGGGTTGCCGTTCGAGTTCCACGAGGAGCGCGGGGTGGGCGGCGAGTATATTCCGCTGCGCAGCCGGCGGCCGAGTGTACGCTATCCGCTGGCGCGCATCGTGGTGGACGATTCGCTGTCGCTGGTGTTCAGCGAGGGGCATTTCCCGACCATCGACTGTGCCGACCAGGTGGTGCGCGCGGCCTTCTCCGACCTGGTGAAGGAGTCCTCGCTCAACCAGGTGATGATGGAGGCGGCGCTGCGCGGCTCGATCGGGTCGGTGGCGATATGGTTTCGTGTGCTGAAGGGGCGGGTGTTCTTCCGGGTGCTGGAGACGCCGTACCTGATGCCGGAATGGGACCCGGAGGCGCCGGACGAGCTGCTGCGGGTGATCGAGCGCTACAAGGTGCCGGGCCGGGAACTGGCAGCGCGCGGCTACGAGATTGCCGACCTGGGTGCCGAGTACTGGTTCATGCGCTGCTGGGACAAGGTGGACGAGACCTGGTTCGTGCCGCAGGCGGTGGCCGGCGAGCGGCGCCCGCCGCTGCGCGATGCCGACCGCAGCATGCGCCACGGGCTGGGCTTCGTGCCGCTGGTGTGGATCAAGAACCTGCCGGGCGGGCCGGATGGCGTGGATTCCATCGATGGTGCCAGCACGTTTCGCGCCGCGGTGGAGACCAACATCGAGATCGACTACCAGTTGAGCCAGGCGGGGCGGGGCTTGAAGTATTCCTCCGACCCCACCCTGTTGATCCGCGAGCCGGCCGGCGGCGACGGCGAGATCGTGCGCGGCGGCGGCAATGCGCTGGTGGTCAGCGAGAAGGGCGACGCGCGGCTGCTGGAGATCGACGGCACCGCCTCGGCCGCGGTGATCGACTATGTGCGGACCTTGCGCGAGCTGGCGCTGGAGGGGGTGCACGGCAACCGTGCCAGCCCCGACCGGCTTTCGGCCGCGCAGTCGGGCCGGGCGATGGAGATGATGAACCAGGGCCTGGTGTGGCTGGCCGACAACCTGCGCGTGTCGTACGGCGATGCGCTGCTGAAGCTGGCGCGCATGGTGGTTCTGGCATCGAACCGGTATCCGCTGTGTGTGTTCGGTGAGCCGGTGGCGCCGATCGTGCCGGCGGTGCGGCTGGGGCTGATCTGGCCGCGCTGGTATGCGCCCGGCGCCGAGGACCGGGCACGCGACGCGCAGACGCTGCGCACGCTGGCCGAGGCCGGCCATATCTCTACCGAAACGGCGGTGAAGAGCATCGCCGATGTGTACGACATCGAGGACGTGCATGCCGAGCTGGCGCGGATAGCAGCGCAGGGCAAGGCGGGCGCGGCCGTGGATTGCAGCAGCGCTGCGGCGCGCTGTGGCACGCAGGAGGAAGCATGAGCGACGCGACGAGGATGGCGGGCGTGGATGGCCGGTTCGCGCAGGACGCGCAAGCGGGCCAGGATTGCGGACATGATCCGGGCGGCGACGTGGCCGGGGATGTGCGCACGGCGCTGGAGCAGCGCCTGGCGGCCCTGGAGGCGAGCCTGCGCGAGCGGCTGGTGCGCGCCGAGCTGAAGGCCCATGCGGTGCGCGCCGGCATGGTGGACATGGACGGGCTGAAGCTGGTGGATGCCAGCCGCCTGGCGCTGAACGAGCGCGACGAGGTGGAGGGCGCGGCCGAGCTGATGGCCGAGATGCGGCGGGCCAAGCCGTGGCTGTTCGGCGGCAGCAGCTCGTCATCGGCTGCCGCCCCGCCGCCGGCGCAGGCGCCGCGGGCGAAGCTGGCCACCGAGATGAGCGAGGCGGAGTGGCAGGCCTCGCGCGCGGAGTTGCTGCGGCGGGGGTAGCGCCCCCTTCCGGTCTGCCCCCCGATGCGCGGGGGAAGTGCAGCCGGCCGTTGCTGAAAAACAACGACTGAACCGAGTGACTCCTGCCGGGCGCCGCCCTGCGGGTCGTGAAACCGTGAGGATCAGACATGCCGATTCAGAATTTCCCCGCCGCCCTGCAGCCGATCATCCAGCTGGGCTACCTGGAGCGCGAGTTCCAGCAGGCCCTGGTGGCCCGGCTGGGCTATCGCGCCGTGGCCGACCGCGTGAGCTTCAACGTGGGCATCGGCGAGACGCTGACCAAGACGCGCGCCGGGCTGAAGGCGGCGGTGACCACGCCGCTGGCCCCTTCGACCAACACCAACCTGGACAACGGCCTGGTGCCGAGCGGCTTCAGCGTGGAGCAGTACACCATTACGCTGGAGCACTATGCGGCGACCACCGACCTGAACATGGTGACCAACCGCGTGGGCATCGCCGGGCAGTTCCTGCAGAACGCCGCGATCAACGGCGAGCAGGCCGCGCGCAGCCTGGACGAGCTGGCGCGCAATGCGCTGTTCGCGCCGTATTTCGGCGGCAACTCCCGGGTTCGCACCACGCTGGGCGCGCCGGGCGTGAACGTGGCGGTGGATGACGTGCGCGGCTTCGAGCATGTGTTCGCGAACGGCGTGCAGACGCCGGTGGGTGCCGGCGCCAGCCTGACGGTGAGGGTGGGCGCCAATAGCTACACGCTGGTGGGTGTCTCGGTCGATGCCTCCAACGCGTCGAGCGCGCCGGGCGGGCGTTCTGGCGTGCTGACCTTCGGTGCCAGCGTGACCGTTTCCGATGCGACCGCGGGCAACCCGGTGATGGCAAGCACCGCCAGCTCGATCGCGCGGCCGAACGGGCGGCTGACCAGCACGCAGTTGCAGGCTGGCGACACGCTGACCATGGGCACGCTGCTGAACGCGGTGGCCACCCTGCGGCTGAATGCGGTGCCGGAGATCGACGGGGTGTACAACTGCTACCTCGACCCGATCTCGGCGCGGCAGCTGTTCGGCGACGCCGATTTCCGCCAGCTGTTCACCGGCGCCACCTCGGCCAACCAGGTGTTCAAGCGGGGCATGATCAACGACTTTCTCGGCCTGCGCTTCATCCCCACCAACGAGGCCTATGTGCAGAACCATCCCGACGTGTCGGGGGCTGTCATCCGCCGGCCGATCATCTGCGGCAAGGGTGCGCTGATCGAGGGCGGCTATGCCGGGATCGGGGCGGACGATACGGCGCCGAAGAACTCGATCGTTTCGGTGGTGGACGGCATTGCCATGGTGACGCGCGAGCCGATCGACCGGCTGCAGCAGATCATCGCGCAGAGCTGGTACTGGATCGGCGGGTTCTGCGCGCCGTCGGACGTGACCACCAACCCGACGACGGTGCCGACCGCCACCAATGCCGCGTTCAAGCGCGCGGTGATGGTCGAGCATTTCGGCTAGGCAACGGGGAGGGGGCGGCGACGTCCCCTTCCGGCCGGGCCGGATTTGCGTGCGGCGGGAAGATGTTCGGAGAGAGCGATGGCATTCACCGAGGCGGAGCGGACGGATATCCGCAGGCATTGCGGGTATCCGGCCTATGGCAGCGGGGCCGAGGGGTTCCAGGGCTGGCGGTTCCACCAGGCCTACGGGCTGATGGAATTCCGGTTGGGGCGGCTTTCGGGCACGGAGGAGGCGGTGGCGCGGCAGTTCCTGGCCACGCTGGCGCAGCTTGAGGCGGCGGTGCCGGAGGCCTCGGCGATGCTGGATACCGAGCAGGCGGCGGTGTGGAAGCGCAACCCGCGCGAGGTGCGCGAGCGGACGCGGCTGTTCGACGATTGGCGGCGGCGGCTGTGCGGGTTTCTCGGCGTGCCGCCGGGGCCAGCGCTGGGCTCGGGCGTGCCGATGGTGGTGGTTTAGCGCGCATCGCGATGAAGGAGAGGGCGATGGACGCAGGGCGGGTGCAGGACAATTTGTATCGCGGGCTGGGCCGGGCCGGGCGCGTGGTGGGGCAGTGGTGCGACGTTTTGCGGCCGCGCGGCGGGATCGATCCGCTGGCGGGGGGCAACCGGGTGCTGCGGTTGCAGGCGGCGTTCAGCTCGCCCGACGGGCGGTTCGCGCGGCCGGCAGGGCATGGCCAGGTGTTCTGGCACGGGATTTTCGATGCCGCCTACACCAGGGTTGGCGACTACCTGCGCCGGCCGGAGAGCCGGGCGGGGGCGCGCGACGGCGGGGTGTGGTTCATCGCCGCCCAGCAGCATTTGCTGCCGGTGCTGTGCGCGCGGGCGACGCGGGTGGTGGATTTCATGCGCGCGCAGGGGCCGGGGCTGCCGGGGATCGGCGGCTATGGCGGGGCTGGGCCGGTGGTGGAATTGCTGCGCGGCTGGCCGGCGGCGGTGGTGCCGGCCGGAAGTGGCGGGGCAGGTGCGGGCGGGCTGCCCGGCGAGGCGGCGGTTGCCGGCTGGACGGTGATGCTGCCGGCGCCGGGCGGCGTGGTGTTGCGCGCGGGCGACACGATGCGCGACGACCTCGGCCGTGCCGGGGTGGTTGCGCGGGCGGAATTGTCGGAGCAGGGCTGGCGGCTGTTGGTGCGCCAGGCCGCCGTTTAGGGAATTACCATGGCCGATCATGCGGATGTGGAAGAGGCGTTGGTGCGCCTGGCCGCGGACGTGCTGTACCCCGAGGGCGCGCAGGCGCCGAGCGTGGTGGGGACGGTGTGCCGGATATATCGGGGCTGGCCCACCGGGGCGGCACTGGATGCCGACCTGCAGGCCGGGCGGGTGCATGTGACGGTGTTCCCCGAGGCGCGGCCGCAGGTGGTGACGACGCGCCATCCGGATCGCCATGAGCCGATCGCCACCGTGGTGCCGGGGCTGTCGATCAGCGTGGCAGGGCGGCAGGCGAGCGTTGCGGGCGTGGCCCATGAGGGCCAGGTGGCAGGGCTGCTGGTGGACGCGATGGCGGTGGTGCATCGCACCGCGCGCGGCGACACGCCGGAGATGGTGGCAGCGGTGCTGGCAACCTATCTGCGCACGCGGCTGATCGTGACAGTGGACGGGGCTACGCTGACGGTGGCGGGGCAGGGGCCGATGCTGGGGCGCGTGGTCGCCGACCAGCCGGTGCGGCGGGAGACGCGGCGCCAGCGCCAGGTGTTCCGACTGTCTGCCTGGTGCCCCGACCCCGCGACGCGCGACCGGGTGGCGGCGGCAATCGATACGCGGTTGTCGGCGGTGGATTTCGTCGAACTGGCCGACGGCACGTCGGGGCGCCTGCTGTTCCGCGGCTCCAGCGTGCTGGACCAGGGGCGGCGGGCACGGCTGTACCGGCGCGACCTGTTGTACTCGGTGGACTACGCCACCACGGTGGCCGAGACGCTGCCGGTGATGATCTTCGGCGACATGAAGTTCGGCGCGCCGCCGCGCTCGTTCATCGGTTGAACGATGGCGGGTCTGGCGCTCCGTGCGCTGGCCTTATTCTGGCGGACCGCGGTCCGCCCTGTGGTTTTCGGGAGAGCAGCATGAATGTGCATCTGGTCGTGGTGCGCGCCTTCGGGCCGTACGCGAAGGGCGAGGTGATCGCCGATCCTGCCGCCATCGCGGCGGTGCTCGGGGGCGAGCAGGCGCGCAACGTGGTCCGGGTCGCCGTGCCCGCGGGACAGGAGGGCTGAGACATGCCGATCGTGCAACAGGGTAGCATCAACACCACGGCGCTTGTGGTGCCCGATCTGTATGTGCAGATCGTGCCGCCGCAGAACCTGGTGATCAACGGCGTACCCACCAACGTGGTGGGCGTGGTGGGCACCGCTGGCTGGGGGCCGGTGGGCGAGCCGGTGGTGGTGGGCACCATGGCCGACTACGCGCGCGGCTTCGGGCCGATACTGGCGCGCAAGCACGACATGGGCACCCAGGTGGCCACCGCGGTGCAGCAGGGTGCGTCGGATTTCCGCTGCATTCGCGCAACGGACGGGACGGACACGGCGGCGGCGTTCCAGATTCCAACGACCAGCTTCGTGCTGACGGCGCTGTACACTGGCAGCCGTGGCAATGCGATCGCCATTGCGCTGTCGCCGGGGGCCAAGGCGGCGAGCTGGCGCTTCACCGTGACGCTGCCGGGGCTGCCGCCGGAGGTGTTCGACAACATCACCGCCAGCGGGGCGGCGTTCTGGGAAGCGTTGGCCGCGGCGATCAACGTAGGGCAGGGTCCGCAGCGCGGGCCGAGCCAGATCGTGGTGGCCAATGCCGGGGCGACCGCGGTGGCGCCGAGCAGTTTCGCGTGGGATTTCAGCACCGGCGTTCCCGGCAGCGACGGCGCCGGGGCTTCGGCCGGCGACCTGGTGGGCGTGGACACGGTGCCGCGGCGCGGCATGTACGCGCTGCGCGGCCAGGGCTGCTCGATCGGGCTGCTCGCCGATGCCGATGCGTCGGCGCAATGGTCGGTGCAGGCGGGTTTCGCGCTGCAGGAGGGCATCTACATGGTGCTGACCGGGCCGGCCGGGCAGGGCATTGCCGGGGCGGTGGCGGACAAGGCGGCGGCGGGGCTGGACAGCCATGGCTGCAAGCTGATGTTCGGCGACTGGCTGTGGTGGAACGACCAGGCCAACGCCACGCTGCGCCTGGTGAGCCCGCAGGGTTTCGCCGCCGGGCGGCTGGCCAATCTGTCGCCCGAGCAGTCGAGCCTGAACAAGCCGCTATATGGCGTGGTGAGCAGCCAGAAATCCGGCAACCCGGGCAGTGGGCAGCGCGGGGCGTACTCATCGGCCGAGCTTTCCGTATTGCTGTCGGCGGGGATCGACGTGATCGCCAACCCGCAGCCGGGCGGCAACTTCTGGGGCGTGCGCGGCGGGCACAATGCCAGTAGCAATGCGGCGATCAACGGCGACAACTATACCCGCATGACCAACTTCATCGCAGCCTCGCTGGCCGCGGGGATGGGGCAGTATGTGGGCCAGGTGATCAACCAGGCGCTGTTCCGGCGCATCCGGGCGACGCAGCTTTCGTTCCTGCAGAACATGCTGGGCCAGGGGCTGCTGGGCTCGCGCGACGGCTCGCTGCCGTTCAGCGTGATCTGCGATGCGTCGAACAATCCGCTGAGCCGCACGGGGCTGGGCTACGTGCAGTCGGACGCGCAGGTGCAGTACCAGGCGATCAACGAGAAGTTCATCGTGAACATGGAAGGCGGCCAGACGGTGGCGGTGCAGCGGCAGACGCTGCCCAATGCCGCGGCGGCCTAGGCAAGACAGGCCAGGGGCTTTGCCCGTCGCGCGAAGGCGCGCGTCGGACCTGGACCCCAGCAGGGGCCGAGCCCTTTCACCGTCATCAATTGGGGGTCTGGGGCCTCAGGCCCCAGCGGGTCGAGGGCGGCGCCCTCGCCTTGGACTCCTCGTTTCGCCCCTACTCCTGGCTTGGAGCAGGGCATAAGGAGAACGCACTGTGCCCAGCAATAATTTTTCGGTTGGTCGTGATTGCCAGCTGGTGGTGATGGGGCCGTTCGGGCGGGTGGACCTGGCCCATGTGACCGGGTTCGACAGCCGCCAGCAGACGGCGTCGGTGCGGGTGGACCGCATTGATGGCACCCAGCTTGCCGCCGAGTTGCCCAAGGGGTGGGAGGGGATGTTCGAGTTGGAGCGCGGCAGTTCGGTGGCCGACGACTTCATCGCGCGCATCGAGGCCGCGTTCAACGATGGCGGGGCGGTGCCGGCGGGCACGCTGTATCAGTACATCAGCGAATCGGACGGCTCGACCAGCACCTATCAGTATGACGGCGCGGTGTTCCGGTTCGCCCAGGCCGGGCAGTGGCGCGGCGACCAGAGCGTGCGCCAGCGGCTGGAGTTCTTTGCCAGCAGCCGGCGGCGGATCTGACGCATGGATGAGGTGATCGATGCGACGGGACGGCGCCTGGCGCTGCGGCGGCTGGGGGTGCTGGACCGGCTGCGGCTGTTCGAGGCGGCCGGGGCGGAGCTTTCGCGCAATGACCGGTGGCTGGGGCTGGCGGTGTTGGCTGCCAGCGTGACGGCGATCGACGGGGTGCCGGTGCCGTTTCCCGCCAGCAAGGCGGCGATCGAGGCGGCGGTGGGGCGGCTGGACGAGCCGGGCATCGCCGCGGTGGCCGCCGCCCTGGTGCCCGAGCCGGCGTTCGACCGGGCCATGGCGGGAAACTGAGTCGGCACCCCGATCTGCGGGATTGTCTCTATCTCGTGATGAACGGGGTGCCGCACGATGTCGCCTTCGGGCTTTCGGCCACGCAGCGTTTCGCGTGGGTGGTGGCGATCGGCACGCTGAAGGGCGGGTCGTTCGACTGGAATGCGCTGGCCTGGAGGGATGGCTGATGGACGGATCGCCCGACGAGCAGGACGTGCCGGAGGAACTGGCGGGCGATCCGGTGCCGCATGAGGCGCTGCCGCCCGGGCTGCTCGCGGACGACCCGTGGGAGGTGGGGCTGGGGGTGGCGCTCGATCATGGCGTGGCGGCGGCGGGGCCGCTGCTGGCGCGCGAGATGGCGATGCTGGAGCGGGCGGTGACCGCGGCGTTTCTCGCGGTGGGCCCGGCGGTGGCGCCAATGGTGGCGCCAATGGTGGCGCCAATGGTGGTGCCAATGGTGGCGCCAATGGTGGCGCCAATGGTGGTGCCCGTCCCGGTGGCGGCGGGCGCGGTTGCCGTGGCGCCGGCGGAGTTTCCGGTGACCGTGGCGGCGCGTCCGGTGGCCTCGCCCGTCCTACGGGATGAGGCCCGTGAGGCGGCGGCGCGGGGGGAGGTTGCGGTTTCGGCGGGGAGGATGGCGGCAGCGGCGCCTGCGGGCGTGGGCCCCGCCTCCCCGCCGGGGCCCGGGCCGGAGCGGCTGGCGTGGCAGGGTTGGATGGCGGCGCCGTCGGCCGTGCCCGCGTCCGCCGTCATGGCTGCCGGGCCGGCTTCCGGGCGGGTGGATTGGAGCGCGTTGGATTGGCGGCGGCTTTCCGGGGCGCCGGTGGCCGAGGCCGGGGCGGCGCTGGTGGCATCGTCCGCTGGCGTGTCACCGAACGCGCGGGCCGAGGCGGGCGCTTCGTCGGTGGCCGCCGTGGTGGCCGAGATGGGCGTGACGGAGACAGGCGTGGCGATGGCGCGGGCGGAGGAGAGCGCGGCGCGGGGGGCGGTGGCCCCGGCGGTGCGCCCGGAGATGCTGCCCGAGGCCGCGCGGCCAGACGCCGAGGAGATGCCGGAGGACGAGCGCGTGGTGGAAGGCCGGTTGGAGATCGATGGCGCGTTGCTGGGCCGCTGGATCGCCGAGCACCTGGCGCGCGAGGCCGGACGGCCGCCCTCGGGAATGACGGGATTCGACGCGCAGATGTCGCCGGCCTGGGCCGGCGCGTTGCAGGGGTAGCGGCGATGGCCGGGCGCGATGCGGAAGACGGGCGCGAGGTGGGCGGGGTGCTGACCCTGCCGTTCCTGTTCCTGCCGCCCGGTGCCGAGGCGCCAGGGGCGTGGCGGGCGGCGCATCCTGATGTGGTGAGCCTGCCGGCGCGGCTGGTGTCGGAGCCAGGTGGTGCAGTGACGGGCAAGGGCGCGAAGGTGGCAACGGGATGAGCGAATATCTGCTGATCGGGCCGGTACTGCTGCAGGATTTCGAACTGCCGGAGCGGGTGCTGTGGGGCGGGCGGCAGCGCCTGGCGGTGCATCGGCTGCCGGGTGGGCGGCGTGTGGTGGATGCCATGGGGCGCGACGATGCCGACATCGTCTGGTCGGGCGTGTTCAGCGGCGCCGATGCGGTGCTGCGGGCGCGCGAGCTCGACCTGATGCGCGCCACCGGGGGCGTGTGGCCGCTGACCTGGGGCAGCTTCTTCTATTCCGTGGTGGTGGCGCGGTTCGACGCGGACTATTCGCGCGAGAACTGGATCCCGTATCGCATCGCCTGCACCGTGCTGCGCGACGAGGCGAGTGCGGTGGTGGAGGAAGGGCTGTCGCTGGCCGCCGGGGTGCTGGGTGATGTCGGTATGGCGGCGGGGCTGTTCGATCTGGGCGCGGCGGTGGGGCTGATGGCGGCGCCGTCGGCGTTGCGGCCGGGCACGGTGGACCAGGCGCGGGCGCGGGCGTCGCTGCGCGAGCGCGAGGTGGCGCTGGACGGCGAGATGGCGGCCGGCGGGGCGCGGTTGCGCGCGGTGGATGCCGGCTCGCCCGCGGGGGTTCGCGCGGCGGAGGCCGAGGCGGCGGCGCTGGCCCGGCTGGCGCAGGCGCGCGGGCCGCTGGGGCGGGCGCGGGCGGGGCTTGAGGCGCTCGGCTTGTAGCTGTTCCGGGACGATTGGGGAGATTTCATGCGCACGATCATGCAATCCGGCGGCACGCTGTTCCATGTGGCGGCGGCCGAACTGGGCGATGCGACGCAGTGGCTGCGCATCGCCCGGCTGAACGGGCTGGATGACCCGTTGCTGACCGGCGTGGTGACGCTGAAGCTGCCGGCGCGCGATGCGCTGGCGGGAGGCGGCATTGCCGAGCAGTGACATGTTGCGCCAGCCGCGCCTGCTGGTGACCGCCAACGGGGCGGCGGTGGCCGATGCCGTCTCAGCCCGGGTGACCAGCAACAACCATTACGCGGCCGACCGGTTCGCCCTGGCCGTGGCACTCGGCAATTCCGGCGGTGCCGCCTGGGCTTCTACGGATGCGCTGGAGGTGGAGATCAGCGTGGCGCTGGGTGCCGCCGGCGGCTTCGTGCCGCTGGTGCGCGGCGAGGTGGACCAGTTGGAGGTGGACCCGGTGCGCGGCCTGGCGTTCCTGCGCGGGCGCGACCTGACGGCGCGCCTGATCGAGGCGCGCACCCAGGAGAGCTTCGCCAACCGTACCGCCAGCGAAATAGCGGTGCTGCTCGCCGGGCGGCGTGGCCTGGGCGCGGACGTGCAGGCCACCACCACCCCGGTGGGCCGCTACTGGCAGTTGCAGCGCGATCGCATCACGCTCGACCAGTTCAGCCGGGCCAGCACCGAATGGGACCTGCTGGTGACGCTGGCGGCCCTGGAAGGGTTCGATGTGTGGGTGGCGGGCGGCACGCTGCACTTCCGCCCGGCGCGCGAGGCGGCGGGACCCGGCTTCGTGCTGCGTGCGGTGGCCGGCGCCGGCGGGACGGCAAACGTGACCGCGCTGCGGCTGGAACGGTCGCTCACCCTGGCGCGCGATATCGAGGTGGTGGTGAAAAGCTGGAATGCCCGCCAGCAGAATGCCTTCGTGCGCACCGCACGGGCAGCGCGCCGGCGCGAGTCCGGCCGGGTCGGCGAGGTGCAGCGCTATGTCTACGTGGTGCCGAACCTGACGCCCGAGGAGGCCCTGCAACTGGCACAGCGCCGCCTGGTGGAACTGACGCGCCATGAACGAGCAATCGTCGCCGAAATGCCGGGCGAACTGGCGATGGCGCCGCGCATGGCCGTGCGGGTGCAAAGCGGGCTCAGCGGATTCGACCAGGAATACTGGATCGACGAAGTGGAACGAACCCTGCACGTGGCGCGCGGGTTCACCCAGGTGGTCCGGGCACGCAACGCCAGCGCGGGGCAGTAGAGGGCGTTATCGGAGAGAGGAAGGCGAGGGTTCCACCCTCGACCCGCCGGGGCCTGAGGCCCCGGACCCCCAATTATTGGACCCCCAATCATTGGATTCCAGAGGCTTCGCCTTTGGTGGGGTCCAGGTCCGACGCGCGCCTTCGCGCGACGGGAAACGCCCCTGGCCTTGCCTTGGCGCATTCTGCTCGTGGAGACCGCATGGATCGTTTTATGAACGTGATGAAAGCGCATGCTGCGGCGCTGGATCGTGGGCAGGGGCAGGCGCGGTTTGGCGTGGTCGCCAGCACTGATCCGGCCAGGTATGCCGTGCGGGTTCGTCTGCAGCCCGAGGGGGTATTGTCGGGGTGGCTGCCGGTGCTGTCGCCGTGGATCGGGGCGGGGTGGGGGGTGTTCTGCCCGCCGGCGCCGGGCGACCAGGTGCTGGTTGTGGCCCAGGAGGGCGAGGCCGAGCATGGCGTGGTGGTCGGCGCCTGTTTCTCCGACCGGCGACCGGCGCCGGAGGGGGCGGTGGGCGAGCTGGTGCTGCGCCACGCCACCGGCACCACGTTGCGCTTGGCCAATGACGGCACGGTGCGGATTGTCGGCACGGTGCACGTGCAGGGCGACCTGCATGTGACCGGCCAGCTGCACGACAGCCACGGCGCGCTTGATACGTTGCGGCAGCATTACAACCAGCATACCCATCCCGGCGACTCCGATACGTTGCCCTGGCCACAGGACTGAGCAATGCCAGATCTTGCGCATGAATTCGGTGCCGACCTGCAGGCCGGGCCGACGGGCGACCTTGCCCTGGCCGATGGGGCGGCGCTTGGCCGCCAGCGGGTGCTGCGGCGGCTGTTGACCAATCCTGGCGACTACATCTGGCACCCGACTTATGGCGCGGGGCTGGCGCGCTTCGTCGGCCAGCCGGCCTCGGCCTCGCGCATTCGCGCGGTGGTGCGCAGCCAGATCTTCCGCGAGGCGGCGGTGGCGCGCAGCCCCGAGCCGGTGGTGGAGGTGCGGGCGGGCGACGACGGGCGGGTGTTCGTGAGCATCCGCTACGCCGATGCCGACAGCGGTGCCACGCAGAGCCTGTCCTTTCCCGTGGGAGATGCATGATGCAGCTGAAACTTCTCGATTTTGCGTCGCTCGTGGCGCGGGCGTCCGCGGCGGTGCAAGGTGCCTCCAAGTTGCTGGTGGATTTGTCGGTGGGCTCTACCCTGCGGGCGATCCTGGAGGCGAATGCCTCGCTGGCGTTGTGGATGCAGTGGCTGATCCTGCAGGTGCAGAAGATGACGCGGGCGGCGACCAGCGACGGGGCGGACCTGGACAGTTGGGTGGCGGATTTCGGCCTGGCGCGGCTGCCCGCGGTGCCGGCGGTGGGCCAGGTGCGGTTCGCGCGCTTCACCCCCACCGAGGTGGCACTGGTGCCGGTGGGCACGCTGGTGCGCACGGCGGACGCGCAGCAGGGCTTTCGCGTGCAGGCCGATCCCGCCCATCCGGCGTGGGATGGTTCGCAGGCGGGCTATGTGATCGGCGCGGGCGTGGCCGGGGTGGTGGTGAAGGTGGCGGCGGTGGCGCCGGGGTCGGCGGGCAATGTGCAGCCCGGCGCGGTGAGCCTGATCGCCGATGCGCTGGCCGGGGTGGATACGGTGGCCAACGATGCGGCGCTGCAGGGCGGGCTGGATGCGGAGGGCGACGATGCGCTGCGCGTGCGCTTCCGCGACTACCTGGCCAGCCGCAGCCGGGCGACGCGCGTGGCGGTGGGCCATGCCGTGGCCTCGCTGCGCCAGGGGCTGCGCTACACGATCACCGAGACCCCGGGGACCGGCGGTTTCGTGGTGACGGTGGATGACGGCAGCGGCGCGCCGTCGGCGGGGCTGCTGTCGGACGCGGCGGACGCGATCGACGCGGTGCGGCCGCTGGCCACCAGCTTCGTGGTGCAGCCGCCGGTGGTGAACCTGGTGAATGTGAGCCTGGCCATCGCCACCGCGGCGGGGGCGGTGCATGGCGAGGTGGCGGCGATGGTGCAGCTTGCGGTGTCGTCGCACCTGAACGCGATGGATATCGGAGCGGATCTGTCATGGTCGCGCATCGCCCAGCTCGCCTACGACGCCTCGCCGCTGGTGACCAACGTGTCGGCGGTGCTGGTGAACGGGGCCGTGGGCGACCTGTCGCCGGGCGCGGCGGGGGTGATCCGGGCGGGCAGCGTGATCGTGAGCTAGGCGAGGCAGGAACAGGTTCTTTTTGAAAAAAGAACCAAAAACTTCTCACCGTTTGTTCGGGTGCTTGCGGCAAGCGCCCCGCCCAAACGGATAAAGTCTTTTTGCTTCTTTTTCTTCAGAAAAAGAAGATTCCTCCTGGCCTTGAATGATATTTACGTTCTTGCCGGGCTAAATAATGTTTCGGGAGCATGGTGATGCGCGGGGATGCCCAGGACATGCTGGTGCGGTTGCAGTCGGTGCTGCCGGCGCGCTGGCACGGCGAGGCTGCGGATGGCGGCGGCGTGTTGGCGGCGGTGCTGGCGGGGCTGGCCGAGGGCTGGGCCTGGTTGCACGAGTTGCTGGGCGCGGTGCGGGCGCAGACGCGCATCGCCACCGCCACCGGGCGGGCGCTGGACATGATCGCGGTGGATTATTTCGGGGCGCGGGTGCGCCGCCGGCGGGCGCAGGGCGATGCGGCATTTCGCGCCACCATTCTGCGCGAGTTGCTGCGCGAGCGGGCGACGCGCCCGGCGCTGCATGGCGCGCTGCTGGACCTGACGGGGCGGGCGCCGGCGGTGTTCGAGCCGCGGCGGCCGGCCGATACCGGCGGCTGGGGCGTGGGCTGCGGGTATGGCGCGGGCGGCGGCTGGGGCAGCCTGTTGCTGCCCTACCAGTGTTTCGTGAGTGCGCGCCGGCCGCTGGGCAGCGGCATTGCCGTGGTGAACGGCTGGGGCGGCGGCTCGGGCGGCTGGGGCGTGGGGGCGGGCGCGTGGGCCAGCCTGGCGATGCTGGAGGGCCAGGTGACCGACGCCGACATCCACGAGGCGGTGGCCACGGTGCTGCCGGTGGGTGCCGTGGCCTGGGTGCGGATCGACAACTGACTCAACAGGGCGGCTGCCCTGCTCCGCCGCTTTCCGTACTCGGGGAGCGGGTGGTTTTGCACATCTTCAAGGCGAGGGCTCAATGGATCGCAACATCGTCTATCCCGGCTCGATTCCGCTGGACACCGACCTGCTATCGACCAACCGGCATGCCATGGTGGCGCTGGGCGCGCTGATGCGCGCGGTGCTGGGCAGCGGGGTGGTGGTGGACGGGCTGGAGGTGGCGCCGACGGTGCCGGCCTCGCTGGGCCTGCTGGTGGGGCCGGGCAGCATTTCCCAGCTTTCGACGGTGGATGCCGGGGCCTATGGCTCGCTGGCCGCCGATGCCGGCTCGGCGCTGGTGAAGATGGGCATCAACCTGGCGCCCACCGCCTTCGCGCTCGCCGTGCCCACCACCTCGGGCCAGTCGGTGACTTCGCTGATCGAGGCGGCGTTCCAGGAGGCGGATGTCGATCCGGTGGTGCTGCCGTACTACAACGCGGCCAATCCGGCGCAGCCCTATCTGGGGCCGGGCAACCTGGGCACGGCGCAGAACACCCGCCGGGTGCAGCGGGTACAGCTGCAGCTGAAGGCGGGCGTGCCGGCGACGACCGGCACGCAGGTGGCGCCGGCGGTGGATTCCGGATGGGTGGGGCTGGCGACGGTGACGGTCGCCCATGGCCAGGCCAGCGTGACGGCGGGCGACATCGCCCGGCTGGCCACTGCGCCGGTGCTGAACTACCGGCTGCCGGAGCTGCGGCCGGGCTTTTCCACAGTGCAGGGTTTCACCGCCTCGGGCAGCTTCCAGGTGCCGGCGGGGGTGACGCGGCTGCGGGTGCGCGCGATCGGCGGCGGCGGCGGCGGCGGCGGCAACACCACGCAGGGCGGCGGCGGCGGCGGTGGCGGCGGCGGCTATGCCGAGGGCGTGTTCGCCGTGGGACCGGGGCAGGTGCTGGCGGTGACGGTGGGCGCGGGCGGTGCGGCCGGGGCGAACAATTCCGGCTCGGCTGCGGGCAACAATGGCGGTGGCGGCGGGGCGAGTGGCTTCGGCGGGCTGCTCTCGGCCAGCGGCGGCAGCGGCGGCGCGGGCTCGCTGGCCGGCGGGCAGGGTGATTCCGGGCCGGGCGGCGGCGGCAGCGGCGGCCAGGTGAACATGACGGGTGGCGCCGGCAATGCCGGGTTCAGCGGCGGCGCGACCGGCTTCGGCGGCGTGGGCGGGGCGGCGGCGGGTGGCGGCGGCGGCGGCGGTGCCTCCTCCGGCCTGCCCAGTGCCGGGGCCTCGCCGGGCGGCGGCGGGGCGGGCGGCGGCGGCGACAATGCCGGGGCGCCGGGAGCGGCCGGCGCGGTCATCGTCGAATATTAGAGCAATATCCGATCGAGTGGGATCGCTCGATCGGAATATTTGCGTTCTTGAACAGAATTCTAGAGTGGCAGCCTTGCGTCCATCAGCGCGGCTGCCGTTCTAAGGGGACCACCGACATGTCCGATTCCGTTTCGCAGGTATGGCGGCCCAGCACGGCGCGGCGCGTGGTGCTGGACGGCTTCGCCCCGGTGCCGCGCGGCGCCAGCCAGGCCACGCCGCCGCCGCCGTCGTGGCCGGCGAAGGACCCGGCCGACGTGCTGGACTACGAGTTCGACATCTCCGCCGCCCTGGCCGGCAACGAGCGCGATGCCGTGGTGTCGGTGGCGGTGGAGCCGAGCCCGGCCGGGGGCGGGCACCTGACGGTGGGTGAGGTGTCGGTCGACGGGCCGGTGGTGGTGGTGTGGCTGTCGGGCGGGCAGGCGGGCACGACCTACCTGGTGCAGCTGACCGCCACCACCACCAGCGGGCGCGTGCTCGGCCGGGCGGTGGCGCTGCCGGTGCTGGGGCTGGCCGCATCCGCCGCCCCGGTCGGCTCGCTGCAGACCGCGGGCGGGCTGACGATCACCGACCAGAACGGCAATCCGATCCTGCTGGGGGGCTGAACCATGCCGACCATCGACGAACTGGACGTGGCGATCGCGTCGGCCGACAGCGACTTGCTGCCGGCGAGCCAGGGGGGGGAGGTGCGCCAGGTGTCGCGCGCCCAGCTTCTGGCGGGCATGCAGCCGCAGATCGCGCTGTCGGGCGGGCAATTGCTGGGCCGGGCGAGCGGCGGGCTGGGCGGGCCGGAGGCGCTGGGCGTGGGGGCCGGGCTGGCGCTGGCCGGCGGCGTGCTGGCGGCCGCACCGATCGCGGCGCTGGGGCCGGCCACCAGCGTATCCCAGGCCAGCGCGTTGGCCGGCGGCACCACCACGTCGCGCCCGCTGGGTGAGTTGCTGGCCGATGCGGTGGGGCCGGAGAGCTTCGGCGCGGTCGGCGACGGCATCACCGACGATACCGCCGCGCTGAATGCCGCGGTGGGCAGCGGGCGGCCGGTGCGGCTGGGGCCGCGCACCTATCGGGTGGACGGGCAGTGGACGATCACCCAGCCGAACACCGTGCTGCTGGGCACGCCCGGGCTGAGCGTGCTGCGCCGGGGGATACAGATGGGCAATGGCGCATGGATCGCGGTGCAGGCGCCGGGGTTCCGCGCCGACGGCGTGACCTTCGACGCCAACCGTGCCGTGGTGAGCCAGGAAAGCTGGGGCGTGCTGCTGACCGAGGCCTGCACCAGTTCGGATTTGCATCGGTGTGCCTTCGTCAATGCCGCGGGCGCGGTGCTGGGCAGCGGGCTGGTGCTGCAATCCACCGACCCGGCCTTGTGCAACCATATCGTGCGCGACTGCAGCTTCTCGGGCAACGCGGCGCGTGGGCTGTGGGTGCAGGCCTGTGCCGGGGTGCTGGTGAGCGATTGCCGGGCGCACGGCAACGACGCCTATGGCATCACCGTGGATTTCAACGACGTGGCGCATAGCCGCGTGGCGCGCCTGGTGCAGGTGATCGGCAACCGCTGCTGGGGCAACGTGCGCGGCATCGCCATCGGCAACTTCAACGTGCCGAACATCTCGCCGCCGGTGTGGGGCAACGACTTCCCCGACGCGGTGGCGGTGGTGGCCAGCGGCAACATCTGCCACGACAACCAGGTGTACGGCATGGCGCTGGCCGGCCGCGCGCTGCTGGCCAGCGGCAACCTGCTGGTGGACAACGGCACCACCGAGCCGAGCGGGGCGGCGATGCTGGCCAATGTCGCGGGCTCGCGCATCGCCGGCAACACCATGACTGGCACGGCGCTGTACGGCATCGACTGCGGCGGCGCGATCGACAGCGACTTCAGCGACAACCACATCCTGGGCCACGGCTTCGCCATCAACTGCGGCGGCAGCACCAACCTGCGCGTGGCCGGCAACTACCTGGCCGGGTTCACGCTGTGGGGCATCACGGTGAACAACGTGGAGACCGATGGCGGGGCGCTCAACTTCGGCATCGCGTGTTCCAACCTGGCGATCACCGGCAACTGGCTCACCATGTCGGGCACCGCCTCGGGCGTGTGGCTGCGCGACGGGCCGCGCAACGTTCTCGTCGCTGACAACAACTTCGTCGGGCGGGCGGCCACGGACTGCCTGCGCGCCGATACCGACAGCGTGCTGGTGCGCGGCAACCGCCACGACTTCACCGCCCGCTTCGTGACCAACCCGCAGGCCGAGGGCGGGGTGCAGCGGCTGGTGTTCCCCGACATCGCCGACAGCGTGATGGTGACCTACGCGCCCGACGGGGTGCAGGCGATGATGTCGAGCAACCAGGCGGCGTGGGCGGGGCGCATCAGCTTCGTGCGCGTGACCGCGGGCGGCAGCGGCTATACCCAGGCCAGCGTGACGATTGAAGGTGGGGGCGGCGGGGGCGGTGTGGCGGATGCCGAGGCGATGGTCGCCAATGGCCAGGTGATCGGCATTGTCGTGCTGAGCCATGGCAGCGGCTACGGCCCGATCGGCACCACCGTGCCGGTGAGCATCGTGGGCGACGGGGCAGGGGCGGCGGCGGTGGCCCATGCCGGCCCGCCGCTGCACGAGGAGCGCACGCT
>Ga0105053_10001902_pt1 | contig 33123 bp, 31 predicted proteins | sample BON01_FD_78093 | JGI IMG/M metagenome (GOLD analysis project Ga0105053, IMG submission 78093) | Freshwater microbial communities from Lake Bonney liftoff mats and glacier meltwater in Antarctica - BON-01 | ecosystem: Environmental > Aquatic > Freshwater > Ice > Glacier meltwater | place: Lake... | reverse complement strand
GTAATTTGTGCGAGTTTTTTATTTGTTCGTAATTTAGGTCGTAATTTGTGCGAGTTTTTTATTTGTTCGTAATTTAGGTCGTAATTTGTGCGAGTTTTTTATTTGTTCGTAATTTAGGTCGTATTTTTTTTATATGTGGTTTTTAGATTTAATTTTAGGTAAACGAAATGCTTTATTGTTAATAGGGCATTCGTACATTATTATTATTTGTTTAGGTGTAATTGGTTTTTGAAATATTTGTGTTTTAGGGGTTGTCCAGTATTTTACTTTAGGTGTTTGGATTAATTGTGGGTTATTTGTTATTTTTTTGTAATGCGGTGTGGAATTTTTTATTTGTTCGTAATTTAGGTCGTATTTTTTTTATTTCCTAACTTTTTTGTCATTTTTTTGTTTTTAAAAATTTATTTATAATAGTATTTACGAGTAAGGTAATGTTTTTATTTGTTATTTTTTTGTTTGACAATGTAAATCTATTCTATTAGTTTATTATTTAAAGTTTATGAATTATTCTGGTTCAGAATGAACGCTAAGGGCTTTTATGACACATGTAAGTCAAACTAGTTATTTAAAATAATTAGTAACGAACGGGTGAGTATATTATTAGAATTTAGTTAATTGTTTAGAATATATTATCGAGAGGTTAAGTTAACACTAAAAAAAATTAATTGCAATTAAGTAAGCTAGTAGAGTTTAGGTTGTTGGTAAGGTAATGGCTTACCAAGCTTTAGACGCTTAACCGATCTGAGAGGATGTGTGGTCACATTGGAACTGAGACAAGGTCCAAACTTTTACGGAGGTCAGCAGTGGAGAATATTTGGACAATGGGTGAAAGCTTGATCCAGAAATGTTCTATGAATGATGAAGGCGTTTTGTTGTAAAGTTCTTTCGGCTAAAGATGACAATGACAGTATTTAGAGGTAAGAAGTCCTTACAAATCCCTGTGCCAGCAGTAGCGGTAAAACAGGAGGGGCAGGCGTTATTCGTAGTTATTGGGCGTAAAGGGTAAGTAAACCGTTTTTTTTAAATTTTATAAAAGTCTGGGTATACAACTTAGAGCAGGTAATTTTGAAAAGTAGAACTAGAGTTATTTAATAAGATAGTAGAATTTCTAAGGTAAAAGTATAATTTTTCGATCCTAGAAGGAATGTCAATAGCGAAAGCAACTATCAATCAGTAACTGACGTTTAGATACGTAGGTGCAGGGAGCAAACAGGATTAGAGACCCTGGTAGTCTGTACAGTCAATGATGGACATTAAATTTTACTTTAAAGTAGAGTTGTAGCTAACGCATTAAATGTTTCGCCTGAGTAGTATGTTTGCAAGAAGGAAACTCAACGATGTTGGCGGGGATTTATACGAGCGGTGGAGCATGTGTTTTATAATTAGATAACCCGCAAAAAACCTTACCTTCCCTTGATATTATTTATTCTGTAGTCTGTGGCTAATTTGGGATATGGTAATACAGGTGTTGCATGGCTATCATCAGTTCGTGTTGTGAAATGTTAGGTTAAGTCCGACAAACGAACGAAACCCTTTTTTTTTATACTAGCAAGTTTGCTTACTAAAAAATATTTAATGACGAGTTAAATGAAAAAGGATAATCGCTAAGTCATCATGACCTTTATGGGAAGGGCTACACATGTGCTACAAGAAAAATTACAATAAGAAACAACAGCGTGAGCTAGAGTTATTCTATAAAAATTTTTATTATCGGATTATTTTCTGAAACTCGAAAGTATGAAGCAGGAATCGCTAGTAATCGCAAATCAGCATGTTGCGGTGAATATGTACTTAGATCTTGCACAAACTGCCCGTCACGTTTCTGAAGTTGGTTTACGTAAAGAAAATAAAGTTATCTACTTTATTCTATTTTTTAATTTAAAAACTTATTTTCGTGTGTTTTATTGATGACGGAGACGAAGTCGTAACATGGTAGCGGTAGAGGAATCTGTCGCTGGAGAATTTTTTTTTCTTTTCCTTTTTCTTTGTAGTTTTTTAAATCTATCAGGTATATCACAAAGTGATAATCCTTTATTTTTTATTTTAATTCGGAGTCTTTTTGTCATTACAGCCTTTGTGGTGTTTGGTTTAGTTCATTTTTTATTAAAGGTTAAAAAATAAACTGTTTATAATTTTTTTGGTGCGGTTAGTACCCCAGAAAAAAAATTAATTGTTGAAATTTTTTAAATTCTATACTAGAGTGAATCTATTTTTTTTTTTAGTTTTTTAAAATCATAGCCTATATGTCGCAAAGTGATAATTCTTTATTTTTTATTTTAATTCGGAGTCTTTTTTTAATTACAACCTTTGGGTTTGGTGTTTGCTTAGTTCATTTTTTTTATCAAAGTGTTTCAAAAATAAAAGTAGTCTATAATTTTTTTGGTAAGGTTGTTGCCTCAGAGAAATTAATTCAATTAGGAATCTTTTTTCATTATAGTTTGAGTTTGATTTAGTTTATTTTTTTTGGTGAGGTTAGGACCCCAGAAAAAAAAATTAATTGTTGAATTTTTTTAAATTCTATACCAGAGTGAATCTATTTTTTTTTTACTGGAGGTTTTTTTTTAGCATTTTTATCAAAGTGTTTCAAAAATTAATGGTAGAACGTGTTTATTCTTTTAAACTTACTAAACAGTAGAGTAAAGGTAAAAAAAATCTAGGAGTATGTATTAAAACATTTTTTTGATAGGTTTTTGTAAAATGAAGATTATGCAAAAGCGTTTTTAAATAAACATATCTACTACAATTGATAACTTTTATGTTTACGTATTTAGGGAATTGAACCATCTTACTACCTAAAAATATAAATCAATAGAGATCTAATTAGTAGTTGGGAATGAACGTTAGTTAATTCTTAAGGTATTAAAAAAAACAATCAATTTAATAATACTGGGATATAAAAGTAGGACGCTGCTTTTTCAAACTAGGTTTATAAATTATTGTTGAAATATTTAAAAAAATATGACAAAATAAGGTGAATGGCCTATGTATTTTTTTTTAGCCTTTTTGAATAGAATGTTTTTTTTGTTTGAATAAGGGGTGTCTTCCTCTAAATTTTTTAAATAACTATATACTACCAAAAGTGAACTAGTACTGTGAAGGAAAGATTGAAAAAGTATATTTAGATGTATTTGAAATAAAACTAAAATTACCTTTTAATAGCAGTTGCACTAATTATTTAGGCAATATACCTTTTGTATAATGGATTAGTTAGTTAATTTTAATAGTGAGCTGCAATAACAAGGAGTATTATATTTTTTAAGACGTATTTTTATGTTTTAAAGATAACTGATCAGAAAGGTTAAAACAAGCATTTTTTATAAATTAATTTAAAATTATTAAAATTAAACCCGAAACTAAGTGATCTAATCTTGGACAGACGTTTAGGTCGAACTTTAGTATGTTGCAAAATACAAAGATGATCTGAGATTAGGGGTGAAATGCCAATCGAACTTAGAGATAGCTGGTTTTTTGCGAAAGCTGTGAAAGCAGTGCGTTAACTATAAAATGGGTGGTAGAGGATGCTGTTATTATAAAAAACTATTTTTAGTTACTTGTATTGTTGAAACTCCAAATACTCAAAGGTTAGCAGACAGATTATATGTTAAAAGGTTTATAATCAAAAGGGAAACAGCCCAGACTATTGTATAAGGTGCCCAAATTTTTTTAAAGATAAAAAATTACTTTAATTAAGACAAATAAAATGTACGCTTGGGGTCTGCTATCATTTAAAAAAATCGTAACAGATTATTAGATTACTGATATAAGTGTTTTATTTATTCTTAAAACTGATATAAGTGTGTTATTTGTAATTTTAAAATGTATGGTTATTTATTAAAATACCGAAAACATAGATTATTTCTTTGAAATAATGGTAGCAAAATATTTTGTTAATTCAATATAGATACTGCTAATATGAGTAATATTTCACTTATAATCTAAAGTGAAAGAAAGCTTACAATTTTTTAATTTTGATTTGTTCGGATGAAAAAAAAGGTAGATTTAAGAAGTGACGCTTTAGAGTAAAGGTTTCCTTTGTAACATTGTAATATTCAAAGGGTAATTTCGATTTCTAAAAATAATTTTAAGAAAGGGTTTTGATGGAGCACAAATGTTTTACTTATCGTATTAAATCATTAGCAATTTTTTTGAATGGTAATAGAATTACTGGAAAAATTAAATCGTACTAAAACCGACTCTGGTAGCTAGGTAGAGAATACTAAAGTGTGGTATAACAATATTGAAGGAACTCGGCAAATTGACTCTGTAACTTCGGGAAAAGGAGAGCCATTTAATATGGCGGCACTAAATAAGAAGGTGCGACTGTTTAATAAAAACACAGAACTCTGCCAAATTTAAAATGACGTATAGGGTTTGATGTCTGCCCAGTGCTTTTAGTTAAATGGAGGTGTTTAGCACTAAAAATATTCTATTGTAAATGGCGGCTGTAACTATAACGGTCCTAAGGTAGTAAAATTCTTTGTCGGGTAAGTTCCGACCTGCATGAATGACATAACGACCCCTTCACTGTCTCCAATGTTGAATTTATGAAATTGAACTTGTCGTGAAGATGCGGGGATTTTATGGTTAGACGGAAAGACCCTATGCACCTTTACTATAATTATATATTGTTTCTAGTTATATTTTATATAGAATAGGTGGGAATTTATGAATGTTATTAAAAAGATAATTTTATAAATGCCGGTGTAATACCATCTAAAATATTTATTAGGACTAATTTATAAGACAGTATATATTTGGTAGTTTGACTGGGGCGGTCACCGTCTAAAAAGTAACGATGGTGTATAATATGTAAATTAAAGTAGCAGTTGTTACTCTTTAAATATAATGATTTAAATTTGCTTGATTGTGTTATTGACAAACAACACAAGGACACATAGTCTATCATAGTGAACCGATATTTTTTAAAGATAAGATTATCGATCAACGAATCAAAGGTACGCTAGGGATAACAGGCTAATGTTTCTTTAGAGTCCTTATCGATGGAAACGTTTGGCACCTCGATGTCGGCTTATCATATCCTGGGGTTGAAGATGGCTCCAAGGGTTTGACTGTTCGTCAATTAAAATGATACATGAGCTGGGTTTAAAACGTTGTAAAACAGTTTTGTTCCTATCTGCCATAAAAAAAGCATGAAAAAAATTTGAGTTTAGTACGAGAGGACCGACAAATGTAAGTAAGTGGTTAATTAGTTATTATGCAGTAATACGCTGAAAAGCTAAACTTATACTTTATTATTGCTGAAAGCATCTAAGCAAGAAAAATTTTTTTATTGTTTTTATTAGTTAAATGTTATATTAAAGTTTCTTTGTAAAGAAGAGTAATCTTCTTGCAAATTATTTTTTTATTTGTATGATTTAGTAAGTTTGATTTTTAAGATTATATTCCTATTGTGTTTATTATATTAACGCTTGTTTTATTTGGATTGTGAATTTTTATTATATTATAGCAAAATCTTTGTTTATAATGTGTTGTGGAATTTTTTGTAAAACTGTCATTTTTAATGAAAAAGAGTAACTTAAGGGCCACATTTTTTAAATTATTGCGTTCTATTTATCGAGTATTAAAACGTCTACGAAGTTGTAATAAAGCTGTAATAGAAGTAGAAAAAAAAAGTTTTTTTTATTTTCTAACTTTTCTGTCATTTTTTGTTTTTTAAACTTTATTGGGAATTGGTATCATTCATTCACACACATTATTATTTAAAATTTTAGCAGTTTTACAAACCTTGACTTTTTATTTTAGACTAGTATATTTTTATTTTAGCTGAATTTTTTTGGTTTGAATCGTTTAGTTTTTTCAGCCGATTAATGGATTTAATGATTTTCCATAGTATTTCAATTTCGTCGTTAACGTATTGAAACTACATTTTATATTTTTTTATGCAACAATTTTTTTATTTTGACCCACTAGAACAATTTTCCATTGAAGTATTTTCAAGTTTTTTTTCTTCCTTATTCCGACATTGTAATTTTCAGCAAGGCTCTTGGACTTTATTAACAGTCCCTTCAACATCAATTACTAAAATGGTTGCCTTTAATTTTGCATTACTTATCTTATGTGTTTATAGCGTAAGAGTTATTTTTGTTACGAATAAGTTTCAGAAACTTATTTTACTTAGTTTTTTTTTTGTTACAAATATTATTAAAGATTCTATTTCTATTAAAAAATATTCGTTTATTTTATTGATATATACTACTTTTTTATTTTTATTTTTAAGTAATATTTTAGGGATGCTTCCTTATAGCATGACAGTTTCTAGCCATTTAGTGCTAACACTTTATTTTTCGTTAGCTTTTTTTATTGGCAGTAATATCATTGGGGTTTGTTATCATAAACAATCTTTCTTTGTTTTATTTCTGCCGGAGGGGGTGCCTTTATTGATTGTGCCATTTTTAATTTTAATTGAGTACGTTTCTTATATATCACGAATTTTCAGTTTAGCTATTAGGTTATTTGCTAATATGCTTTCTGGACATATTTTGTTAAAAATTTTAATTTCATTTATTTGAGCTATTGTTTCCTCTAACATGGTGCATTGATTTTGAAATATCCTACCGATTGGAATCGTTTTTGCCGTCGTGGGGTTAGAAGTTTCGATAGCTTTTTTACAAGCATACGTTTTTATTGTTTTAATTACTATTTATTTACAGGATTTAATTCACACGCATTAAATGCAATTTTTTTCTTTAATTTTTTTTTTTAATCGAGATGTTATACCTTTGATTACGTGCTTAAATTTTGCGTCGATTTTATTTATTTTAGGTGTGGTTGGTATAGTTTGAAACAAACGTAATTTTTTAATTATGCTGTTATGTATTGAATTAATGTTTTTTTCTATTTGTTTAAATTTTGTGTTTTTTTCGGTTTATTCGTATAACGCTACTGGACAAATTTTTTCGTTGTTTATTATTACAAGTGCAGCTGCCGAAACGGCTATAGGATTAAGTTTAATTATTATTTCTTATAGGTTAAGCAATAAAATAAGTTATGATTCTTTAATTACATTACGAGGCTAATTTTTTCTATTTAATATTTATGTTATTTCCTATTATTTTTTTGCACGCAATTTTTTTAAAAAAAAAAATTAAAACAATTCAATTTTATCAAGCAGATGTTTGATTGTTATACTCTGTATTTACGAAAAAAAGAGTAAATTTTTTCTTTCTTTTAATTTTAGAGCAATTCCGTTTTTCTATAACGGGGTTGGTTAAAGTCAAATACTCTTTAATTTTTAATTTAAAAATACCAAGTAAAGTTATTTTTAATTTAATCCTTATTGAAATGCTTAATACTATAAAAAGTTTAAAAATTATTAAAAGTTTTAATTTTTATGGCTTTTATAAAAAACAAACAAAATACAGCGTGTTAAGGTCACCTTTTGTTTACAAAAGTTCACAAGAGCAGTTGTCATTTAACAACTATATAGGCAACTTTGAAACACATTTTTATACAACTAATTTTGTAGTTTCAGATTTTATTGAGATAAGTATTTTTTATAGTTTAGAGTCTTTATTACAATTGAATATGAAAGTTATAAAAAAAATAAATAAAATTGCATAATTTTTATTCAAGAAGGAGTAACTCAATCGGTAGAGTTTTAGTTTGTCAAGCTAACAGTTGTGGGTTCGATTCCCATCTTTTTCGTATGATTTTAATTACAAAGTTGATTCTGTTTATTGATATGAAAGCTTTAAGTTATTTAGTTGTTTGTTTTGAAATGCAACAGGCTCATTATTATAGCTATTGGGACGCAGAATATTTATTTATTTTAGTGTTCATGCTATTAAGTTTATTGCTCACTTGTATTTTGTTTTTGGTTTCGTTTATTTTATCTTCAAAATCTATGTCTTTTGAAAAAGGATCTCCTTATGAATGTGGGTTTGAGCCTTTTGGTGGAGACGCACATTCAGTTTTTAACATTCAATATTTTGTTGTCGGCATTTTATTTATGATTTTTGATTTAGAATTGGCTTATTTATTTGCTTGAGCGTTATATTTAGGAACCTTATCTATTTTTTCGTTTTGAATTGTTTTATTTTTTTTAATTTTATTAACAATAGGTTTTATTTACGAGTGAAAAAAAGGTGCTTTAGATTGGTTATAGTTTGAAATGAAGCAACGTCGATATTTAAAAGATAACGAAAAAAGATTCCTCTATAAAAAGACGGAAGTATTACAAAAAATATTAAAGGTAATTAGTCTATATAAAACATTTAAATCTTCGGTCAGTTTAATTATTTACAAAATATTTTTCTTTAAGCTTTTAAAAAATAGTTTTAAAACACGTATTAAAACTTATTGTGTTGTCAGTGGTCGTTCTAGAGGTGTTTATAAAAAAATGCGTGTTTCCAGAATATGTTTTAGAGAGTTAGGTTCAAAAGGTCTTTTTTTTGGATTAAAAAAAGCTAGTTGGTAATGTTTAAAAATTCTATTATTTCTGTGCATATTAAGGTTTATAAAAGTAATTTTTTTTTCGTGGTTTCCGATTATTTTGGTAAAGTAATTTTTACAAAAAATTCTGGTAGCTTAGGTTTTATCAATATTCAAAAGCGTAGTATTGAAGCTTTGAATAGTCTTTTAGAAGTAGGTTTAAAAGAATTTTTATTGTTAAATAAACGATACTTATTTTTAAAATTAGAAGGTTTAAAAGCAACAGCTTGTAAAGAAATATATAAGCATCTTATTCTTTTTTTGAAAAAAAATAACATAGTTCTTATTGGTTTTAAATATATAAATAAAATTCCATTTAATGGGTGTAGACTTAGAAAATAGTTTTCCAAATAAGGTCATGTAGCATAATTGGTTAATGTATTAAACTGCAAATTTAATTAAAGGGGTTCAAATCCCCTCGTGACTTTAGTTGTGTGTGTATGTATGAATAAAAAAAATGACAAAAAAAACAAATTCGTTGTTAATTAGATATGGTATTAATACTTTATGAAAAAATAAAAGTTCCTCTCATGTAATGATTGAAATTTTTTTACAGTTAGACAAATTAATTAGTGTTTGGTTAAAAAAAAAAAATATGAATTTACTCGATATACGATATAAAGCCAATTTTTTGTACGTGTTTTTATACAACAAATTTTTTTTTGATGATAAGTACAAATCTGAAATTATCAAATATTATAAAAAAATTTTAAACGTAGAATTGGTAATCCAAAGATTTGGGATTGCTAAATATCAGTTAAAATGAATTTTTTTAACAAATAATATTTTAAAAATAAATTTCTGTTTAAAAGCCAGTTTCAAAAGCTTATTTTTTTATAATTTATTTTGTTTATTATATAAATTATTTTTTATACGTTTATTATTTATGACAGTTAAATTTTCAATGCTTCCTAATAGTTTTATTAATAGTTTTTTATTCACTAATTGAATTTTTATTTTTTCGAAAACTCGTGTTTTTATCAAAGGAAAACCTATTTATTTTTTTAACTCAAATTTTAATTTAAAAAAAGCAAATGGTTTCTTAAAATTAAAAATTGTTTCGAAAGATTTAGAGAATTTAATTTATAGACTAAAAAAATTTCCAATGAATGTTAAATTAAATAATGTTTTTTTACAAAAAGGTTTACCGAGAATTTCATTTTTTGGAAATCAAACTATTAAACCAGATTTTCGTTTTAAATTTTTTACTATTTTTTTGTCGATAGTTTATAATAACAGTTTAATTTTAGCAACTTATTTAGCTGAAATGATAAAAAATGGTAAACAACACCGAAAAAATTTACAAACTTTCACGGATTTTTTTGAGCGAGTTTTTTTTTCGTGTGTTATATTCTTGTCGGGGTTTCAATTAAGAGTAACAGGTAAACTGGGTGGTAAATTACGTAAAAGTAAATATCATTATAAATTAGGTAAAGTAAAGTTACAAACCTTTAAACATTTTTTAAGTTACAGTTTGGTCCCATCATTTACTAAATTTGGTGTAATTTCAATTAAAGTTTGACTATTATAGTAATTATGAATGTTATTGTTTATCGAAAGCAACATAAAATAAAAATATCTTCTATATCAAATAAAACTTCAAGTGATGTTAAATATGGTTTTTTTGGTCTTAAAGCGGTCACTTCTGGAATTTTAACTTCTAAACAATTAGAAGCAACTAGGCGAGTAGTTTCTAGGGAAACTAAAAGAACTGGAAAAATTTTTATTAGAGTATTTTTTATATTAGCTATCACAAAAAAACCATTAATGAGTCGGATGGGGAAAGGATCGGGACCTATTAAAGGGTGAGTTGCCATTATAAAAAAAGGTATGATTCTTTTAGAGCTTAGTGGGGTTAATGAACGTAATTCTATTAGTTCTTTAAAAACAGCGGGTTTAAGATTACCTTTAAAAGTTATTGTTGTGTCAAGAGCTATTTATCGTTTAAATTAATCTTTTTTGCTTAGGTAGCTCCAATTGGTAGAGCAAAAGGTTGAAAACCTTTGTGTTAGTGGTTCGAATCCACTTCTAGGCACTGTTATGATTATTAAACTCTCATCTTTAAAAGTTATTGATAACTCAGGTGCAAAATGGTCTAAATGTATTAAGGTTATAGGTAAATCATTAGTTGGAAATGCCGGTGATTTAATTTTAGTCACTTTAAGTAATTTTGTGAATAGAAAAAAAGTTAAAAAAAGAACGGTATATTTAGGTTTAATCGCTGGTGTTAAAGCGTGAGTTTGTCGTAATGATGGATCTTTTTTTAAATTTTTTTCCAATAAAGTTTTATTATTTAATAGGCAATATAAATACTTAGGCACTCGAATTTACGGAGCTATTAGTAAAGAAGTTAAGTTTAAGACTAATATGCAAACTGAAAAAAAACATTTCCATAAAATTTTTTCTTACACGTCATTAATTGTTTAAATGAAAAAAATATTTTTGTATAAAAAATGAAATTTTTTAATATTTTTAAATAATATAGTGATGGCAGGGTTCTACGTATACTCTAAAAAAATTATCTATTTACGTTTTGATATAAGTAATTTTTTTTTTTTTATTTATTCAAAAAAAGTTAAATTTCAAAACAAAAAAATTGTGGATTTAAAAAAAAAATTTAATTGGAATTAGGTTTTTAAGGAAATGTGGCTGAGCGGTTTAAGGCATTAGCTTGCTAAGCTAACGTGCTGGTGAGGCACCGAGGGTTCGAATCCCTCCGTTTCTGGTTAGTTTATTTATTATTTTAAGGTAGAATTTGTTTTATTGACTATTTATTATATTTTAATATGTTTATTACTCTCAAGAATTTTTTTTTATTTAAAAATGAATATTATATTGGTTATTTAGATTTTATGTTTATTACTCCCAAGAATCTTTTTTTATTTAAAAATGAATATTATTTTGGTTATTTAGATTTTATAATTTACACGTTTATAGGGTTAATTCCTTTATTAGTTGCTATTGCTTTTTTTACTCTAGCTGAAAGAAAAGCAATGGCGTCAATACAGCGTCGTAAAGGTCCTAACGTTGTAGGTATTTGGGGCTTCTTACAACCATTTGCGGATGGGCTGAAATTGATTGTCAAGGAAATTATTATTCCTAATAAAGCAAATAAGTTTTTATTTATTTTAGGTTCTAGTCTTACTCTATTTTTAAGTTTAATTGGGTGGATCGCTATTCCTTTTAATATTTTTAATCCATTGTTAGTTTTAAACACTAGTTTATTATATATTCTTGTTATTTCGTCACTTGGTGTTTATGGTATTTTATTAGCCGGTTGGGCGAGTAATTCAAAATACGCTTTACTCGGTGCTCTTCGTTCTGTTTCACAAATGATTTCTTATGAGGTTTCTATTAGTTTAATAGTTATCCCTATTATTTTGCTCTCCGGTTCTTTGAGTTTAAGTAAAATCGTTTTTATCCAAATCTTAACCGTTTGATTTTTTTTTCCTTTATTCCCTTTAGCGATTATTTTTTTTATTTCTATTTTAGCTGAAACTAACAGGGTTCCTTTTGATTTACCTGAAGCGGAAGCTGAGCTGGTTGCTGGTTACAATGTAGAGTATTCTGCGTTCACTTTTGCGTCTTTTTTTTTAGGAGAGTATTCCAATATTTTGATAATGTCAACTTTATTTGTACTTTTATTTTTTGGTGGTGGTGACTATGGAACTTTAGTAATATTTAAAGTTTTTTTTAATTGCAACTCGTTTATTGCAACTCTTTTATATGATTTTTTTTTAGCCTTTAAAGTTATTCTAGTTACTTTTACTTTTGTTTTTATTAGAGCTAATTTACCTAGATTTCGATTTGACCAACTAATGTTTATTGGATGAAAAATTTTTCTACCAGTAACTCTAGGCGCTGTCTTTTTTTATGCGTCCATTTTTTTAGTTTTAGGTTGTTTAGATATAATTCAGTTACCACGGATAGGAACTTCTTATAACTTTATTAATTCATTTTCCATTAGATTTTAAATTAGTTTAAAAATCCTTTTGGCGGAATGGTAGACGCAGTGGTTTCAAAAACCATTTTTTTTTCAAGTACTGGTTCAAATCCAGTAAAGGATAATGCTTAATCAAAAAAATATTGTACATAAAGCTTTGGCTTTATTTAAATTTTATACAGGAGCTTTAGAAACAGGGAAAGTTACCACAGTAAAAGATGGTGTTGCCAAAGTTAGCGGTTTATTTGGCGTTTTATCAGGTGAAATGGTTTACTTAGGTATTAGTAAAATTAAAGGAATGGTATTAAGTTTAGAACACAACACTGTAAGTATTGTAATCTTTGGAAATGATACTTATTTAAAACAAGGTGATTTAGTTTACCGTTCATTTTTAATTATGAGTATTCCATTAAGTTTACAGTTATTTGGTCGGGTAATCGATGCTTTAGGTAATACTATTGATGGTGGGAAAAAAATCGTTAGCCCTATTACTCGAAAAGTTGATACTAAGGCAATAGGTATTATTCCTCGTCAATCTGTTCGTGAGCCAATGCAAACAGGTATTAATGCTATTGATGCAATTACTCCTGTTGGATGTGGTCAGCGTGAATTAATTATCGGTGATCGTCAAACCGGTAAAACTACTATTGCTGTAGATACTATCTTAAATCAAAAGCAAAATGGTCACTTATATTGTATTTATGTGGCGGTAGGTCAAAAAAAATCAACCGTTGCACAAATAGTTACTTTTTTTAAAAAAATTGGTGCAATGAGTAATGTTATTATTGTTTCTGCTACTTCTTCTGAGCCAGCAACTTTACAATTTTTAGCTCCATATTCGGGATGTGCTATTGGAGAATGATTAAGTGAAAATAGTTGTCATTCTTTAATCATCTATGATGATTTAAGTAAGCAGGCGGTTGCTTATCGTCAAATGTCTTTATTATTACGTAGACCTCCAGGACGAGAAGCGTATCCAGGTGATGTTTTTTATTTACATTCTCGCCTGTTAGAACGTGCGGCAAAATTGTCTCCCGCTTACGGTGGTGGTTCTTTAACTGCCTTGCCTGTTATTGAAACTCAAGCTGGTGATGTTTCTGCGTATGTTCCTACCAATGTAATTAGTATTACTGATGGTCAAATTTTTTTAGAAAGTAAGTTATTTAATGAAGGAATTCGTCCAGCTATTAACGTTGGTTTATCTGTTAGTCGAGTTGGTTCAGCGGCTCAAGTAAAAGCTATGAAAGAAATTGCTGGGACTTTAAAACTAGAACTAGCGCAATATCGTGAAGTTGAATCATTTGCTTCCTTCGCGTCTGAGCTAGATGCCTCAACTCAGCACACCCTATTTAGAGGTGTTCGTTTAATCGAGTTGTTGAAACAAAAACAGGGTTCTCCATTACCTGCTAATATTCAAATTATTATGATTTACTCTGGAATGAAAGGATATTTAGACAAACTAACTTTAGCTCAAGTTGTTAAATTTAAAAGTTTTTTAATTAGCTATATGTATAATACAAATATCTTAAAAGGTTTTATTATAACTAATAAAATTAATCATTATGTATTAAATATGTTTTTAAAATCAGCTGTTGTTTCTTTTTTAAATAGTTAAATATTGGTATTGGTTTTAGGTTTTCATAGCTCAATTGGTAAAGCATTTGATTGTGACTCAAAAAATATGGGTTCAAGTCCCATTGAGAACCCTTTTAGTAACTTTAGAATTTATATTAATGCTATTTTGAATTTTGATTGCAACTCTGTTTATTTGTTTAACTTTGATTTTAATTTCTGGTTTTTACTCAGTAAGTAAAAAAGGTATACAAAGTATTACTTTTTTTTTTTCTATGTTTTGCTTTTTTTTATCTATATTATATTTGATTTTATTTGATAGAAGTAATGCTTCCTATCAGTTTATTTCAACTGCTATTTTAGGCAGTGATTTAATTCCCTTTTTTAAACATAGTTTTATTTTTGGTATTGATGGAATTTCTTTATTTTTTATACTTTTAAGTACATATTTAATTCCTTTATGCTTATTAATTGGTTGGAAAAAAGATTTTAAATTAGTTTCTGATTATTGTTTTTATTTTATACTTTTGGAGGTATTTTTAATTTTATCTTTTTCAGCTTTAGATATTATTACCTTTTTTATTTTTTTTGAAAGTGTATTAATTCCTATGTTTTTTATTATAGGTATTTGAGGGTCACGGCAACGTCGTGTCCGAGCGTCCTTCTTATTTTTTTTATATACGTTATTTGGTTCTATTTTTTTATTTTTTTCTTTATTAATACTCTACTACGATACTGGAACAACAAGTATCAGTGTTCTATCCAAAACTTTTGTAGATTACGACAAACAAATTATTATATGATTATTTTTATTTTTTTCATTTTCAGTAAAAATACCAATTATACCTGTTCATACATGATTACCTGAAGCACATGTAGAAGCTCCTACAGCGGGCTCTGTAATCCTTGCGGGCTTACTTTTAAAATTAGGTGGGTATGCCTTTTTACGAGTATTACTACCTATTTTTTCAGAAGCAGTTTTGTTTTTTTTACCGTTAGTAGATACGTTTGCTTTAGTTAGTAATATTTATGGTTCTTTAGTTAGTATTAGACAAGTAGATTTAAAGCGTATTATTGCTTATTCCTCTGTTGCCCATATGAATTTAGGAGTGTTAGGTATTTTTTCAGGTAATGTTCAGGGTGTATCTGGTGCTATTTTTTTAATGATTGCTCATGGTATTGTTTCTTCCGGTTTATTTTTTTTAGTGGGTGTTTTATACGATAAATACCATACTCGTTTACTTTATTATTATGGTGGGTTAGTGCAAACTATGCCATTACTTTCAGCTAAATTATTAATTTTATGTCTAGCCAACACTGGGTTACCTGGAACCTGTAATTTTATCGGTGAATTAATTGTTTTTGTAGGTTTAATTGATAGAAATTTTTTAGTTGCTATGATTTCCATTACTGGTGTTATTTTATCAGTTTTATATTCTATATTCTTTTTTAACAGATTATCTTTTGGTAACCTCAATGTTAATTATATTACAGTTTATCAAGATATTACTCATAAAGAAATGGCTATTATGACCCCTTTAGTTACTCTTACAATTTTTTTAGGTTTTGCACCTCATTTTGTTTTTGAGCTAATATTACCTTCTGTGTCTTTAATTTTAGAAAAAACAAAACAATTTTAAATGGGAGTTTTAGAAAATTATTGTAAAAATAAATTTAATTCAATCATAATCTCAAAAATATGTATTCAATCTTTAAAAAATTATCCGAAGTTGCAATGTTTTTTTTTATATTTTCTTCTTAATATAAAGCAGTACAAAAAAAATTTATTACTTTTTTATTTAGTTATAAATTTAATTTTTGGTGGAGTTTCTTTCGTCAGAAAAAAAACAACAGGTTCACTAACGGTTTTTAAAGTTACTGTTAACAAAAAAAAAATGTTTATTTTTTTACAGTCTTTTATTTATTTTTATTTACCTTTGTTAAATGCTTCTGAAAATGTTTATAAAACAACAGTCAGTAAAAGACAGGAATCATTATATAATATTTGTTTTTATAGATTCAATTTTTTTTCTTTTCCAGCAATTTCCGAATTGGACTTAATTTATGAAAGTTTTGAATTAATTTATGATTTTATTAGTAATTTTAAGCTTCAATTAGATATTGTCGTCAAGGTGCCAAAAAATACTTTTTTTATAGGCGATATTCTTTTGCGGATGTATAGGTTTCCATGTAATACAAAATCACATAACTTTTTGTAAATATCTTTTAAATGCTTTTTTTTAAATTTTTAGTATGGCTTAATATTTTTTTTGCGGTAATGGTTATTTTTTCAAGTAGTGTTTTATATTCAATTTTGAGCTTAGTTTTTTTTATTTTAACCAGTGCATTTATTTTATTAGTGTTAGAAGTTGAATTCCTATCTTTTGTTATTATGTTATTGTATATTGGTGCTATTTCTGTTTTGTTTTTATTCGTAGTTGTAATGTTACAATTAAATAAAAATGATTCAAAGATGATTAAAATGTCTTTTTTGTCAGCTGATGGTATTTTATACTTTTTATTTGGTTTTAAGCTTTTTGTTTTTATATTTTATTTTAATATGAAAGTAAGTAATTTTATTTCTTTATTTTCATACCAAACAATTATGTTTAATTATGATATTAGTTATTCTTTGGTATCACCTTTAATGATTGGTGGTGATTCTATTATATTTTTAAGTCTTTTTACTCAAAAATATTTTTTTTTTATTTTAATTGGCGTTATTTTATTGTTTTCAATGGTTGGTTCTATTATTTTATGCATTCATCAAAGTAGTTCTAAGTAATTTTTTTAGGGTGTATAGCTCAATGGAAGAGCAGTAGGCTTTTAACCTATTTGTTCGAGGTTCGAGCCCTCGTGCACTCAGTTACAACTATTATCTAAAAATAAAGTGATTTTCCAGTGTTATATTTAACTTAAAAAGAGTAACTTTAAGAACAGCGTGATTAAAATAATGTCGTATATCTGTACTAATTTAAACCCTGTCAAAAAGTCTATGAAACTGTAATAAAGCTGTAATAGAAGTAAAAAAAAAAAGTTTTTTTTATTTTGTAACTTTTTTGTTGTTTTTTTGTCATTTGGTGGGAAATTGTTATTTTTTTTTTATATGTTGTATAGTTATTTTTTAAATCAATACTTTTTATATTGATAATCATAATATAACTATTAGTTTAATAGAAATTTTTTGAGTAAACTTATTTGTACGACATAATTCTTTTTTTTTACCGTTTTTGTTTTAAAAGTAGTATGGTTTATTTTTAAAGTTTTATTTTTATTTTTTTTAAGTCAAAATGTTTTATTTGTATTTTTTTTTAATGTAAATCTATTTTATTAGTTTAAAAATCCTTTTGGCGGAATGGTAGACGCAACAGACTTAAAATCTGTTTCTTTATAAGAGTGTTGGTTCAAGTCCAATAAAGGATACCAAATAGTTTTTTACGTTCATTTTGAACTGTGATAATATAAGTAAATAAATTTAGATTTAATTGTTATTTTAATTTTATTGTTTGCTCAAATAATTATTATGACCGTAAAACGTTTTTCGTTTTAAGGAGTTTATTAAAAAAAATCAAAATGTTTTTTTCAAAAGAGTTATCAACGTACACTATAAAAAATAAAAAGAATCCATTTTTGTTGGTTTTAAGTATTTCACAAGGTTGAGGTATAGTTAAATTAATTAACAATCAAATATCTACGAATAACTCGTTTAAAACTTTTTTTTATTCGAAAGTCTATTCTTGTTTTTTTTCAAATGTTATTCTGGGTTTATTTAAAAACTATTATTACTATTTAAAATTAAAAGGTATGGGTTTTAAATCTCTAGTTCATATAAAAGGGCTTATTTTAAAGTTAGGGTATAGCCATCGAATTTTATTTAGTATAAAAAAAGAAATTTCTTTTATTTATTTAATAAGGCAATCAATGATATTAAAAAGTCGTAACATTGCTACTTTAAAAGATGCTATGTTCTATCTTACAACTTTAAAGAAAAAATCTGTGTATAAAAAAAAAGGAGTTTTTTTAAAAGGTTCTATTGTAAAAATTAAATTAACAAGTAAGAAATCTAAGTTTTAATGGGTGGTAATCTAATAAATATTTTATCGAAGCTTTGAGTAGCAGAAAAAAAAAAAAAGAAATTAATTGTGCTTGTTTTTAAAAAACGATCTGTTCACTTACTAGAGTTCCTTTGAAAAGAGGGGTTTATTTATGGTTATCGTAAAAAAAATTTAAAGTTGATTATTTTTTTAAAGTATTTTCATATAGGTTTAGGTTTGTTTTCAAGTTTGGTTTTTACAAAGGTTAAAAAAATTTCCACAAAAAAAATAAAGTCTTTATCTTTATTAAATAAAAATAGTGTTTATTTAATTTTAACGTCGAAAGGCATTTTTTCTAACAATAAGTGTTTAAAATTAAATATTTCTGGGTATTTACTTTGTAGATTATAAAGGAGTATAGCTCAAGCGGTAGAGCATTCGTTTGATAAGCGAAAGGTTATTGGTTCAAGTCCAATTATTCCTATATTCTATTTTGAATATGATTACTAATACAAATATAAATTTTTATTTAAATAATACTACTAAAAAAGTTTTACGGTCTAATAGTTTTTTACAGTTTAAACAAAAGTCTAAATTAAAAAAAAATGAAGATTTTGGCGTTCGTTCAAATTTTATTTTTTAAGGGCAAAATCTTTGTCTTATTTTTTAAAAATAAAGTGGGTTTTTAATCAAAATCGTATTATTTGACATCATTTTTCTAATTTGTATGGGAAAAAGATGAAATATTTCTTTTTCAAAAAAATTAAAAGCAATTTTGCATTTGGTAAATCTTTTTTTTCTATTGTTAGTTTTCTGGAATTGCGTTTAAATGTATTATTATTAAGAATACGTTTTGCGTCAAAGCTAATGATTGCTAATTCTTTGATAGAAAAAGGTTTTATTTCAATTAATGGTCGTTTGAAAAAAAAAAATTATTTGGTTTGTATTGGCGATATTATTAAAAAAAAAAGAGTTTTATTGTTATCAAAAAAAAAACGTTTTTTTAAAAAAAAATGGCGGTTTTTTTTATGGCGCAAATGACGGAACCATCAAAAACAAAAAAAAGTTTCTTTAAGTTTTCCAAGAATTTTTTGGTTCTCAAAAATAGTTTTATCTTTAAATTATCTACAAATTAATTATAAAGCTTTAACTGGTATTGTTCTTCGGAAACCTATTTTTGGTGAAGTTTTAGTTGGTAAGAGTAAAAAAATTTTATCTTCTGGAATGTTAAAAAAAATTTATTTTTTATATTAATATTTTTATTTTATCAGTGATCCCTCTATCGTTTAGAATATGTTGCAAAGTGATAATTCTTTATTTTTTATTAGTTTAGTGTTTGTTTAGCATTTTTTATCAAAGTGTTTCAAAAATAAAAGTAGCATAATTTTTTTGGTTATATAATGATTTTAAAGTTTAGTATAGAAAAATTATTTTCATGCAAATGTAACGGTTTAAACCCGCTTAACATGAAATGTTATTACTTTTAGTGTTTATTCCTTTGTTTAATTTTTTTTATATGTGGTTTTTAGATTTAATTTTAGGTAAACGAAACGCTTTATTGTTAATAGGGCATTCGTACATTATTATTATTTGTTTAGGTGTAATTGGTTTTTGAAATATTTGTGTTTTAGGGGGTGTCCAGTATTTTACTTTGGGGGTTTGGATTAATTGTGGGTTATTTGTTGTAAATTGAGGTTTTCTTTTTGACAGTCTTTCCATTTCGATGTTAATCATGGTGAGTATCGTTTCTGGAGTTGTTCATTTTTATTCAATTGGGTATATGAAATTAGACCCGAGCCTTTCACGGTTCATGTCATATTTGTCTTTATTTACTTTTTTTATGTTTGTTTTAGTGACTTCGGATAATTTGGTACAATTATTTTTAGGCTGGGAAGGTATTGGTTTATGTTCTTATTTATTAATTAGTTTTTGAAATACGCGGGTTCAAGCGAATAAAGCTGCGTTAAAAGCCATTGTTATGAATAGAGTTGGAGATTTTGGGTATTTATGTGGATTAATTTTAGTTTATTATTTTTTTAGAAGTGTTGACTTTTCTATTATCTTTATTGTAGCACCTTTTTTTACAGACGCAACATTTTCTTTTTTGTTCTGAGATGTTGCTTGTTTAGACGCGATTTGCCTCTGTTTATTTATTGGTTCTGTAGGTAAATCTGCACAAATGGGTTTTCATACATGATTACCAGATGCTATGGAAGGTCCTACACCAGTTTCCGCTTTAATTCATGCTGCAACATTAGTTACAGCAGGCGTTTTTTTAATTGTACGTTGTTCACCATTGTTTGAATTCTCACCTTTGGTATTATTTGTTATTTTAATTCTTGGAGGTTTAACAGCTTTTTTTGCAGCGACAGTAGCGGTGGCTCAAAACGACATAAAAAAAGTAATTGCTTACTCTACTTGTAGTCAACTGGGTTACATGGTATTTATTTGTGGTTTATCTTATTATAATTTAAGTATGTTTCATTTAATTAATCACGCCTTTTTTAAAGCATTATTATTTTTGAGTGCTGGTTCAGTTATTCATGCCATGTCTGGTGAACAAGATGTAAGAAAATATGGTCAATTAGTTAATTTCATTCCGTATACGTATAGTTCTATGCTAATAGGTTCAATAGCTTTAGCTGGTTTACCTTTTCTATCTGGTTTTTATTCTAAAGATTTGATTTTAGAGATTGCCTTTTCTAGCTATACTGTAGGTGGTTTTTTTGTCTATTGATTAGGAACTTTGTCCGCAGGTTTAACTGCCTTTTATAGTTTTAGGGCAGTTTATTTAACTTTTTGAGGGGAAAATATGAGTTTTAAGTATTATGTCCAAAATATACACGAATTACCATGAAATATGGGTTTTTCATTATTTATTTTAGTAGTAGGTAGTGTGTTTTCTGGTTATTTTTTAAAAGATTTATTTGTTGGTGTAGGTTCTACTTTTTGAGGTAATTCTATATTTATTTTATCTAAAAACAGTTCCCATTTTGACTGTGAGTTTATATCTTTATTTTTTAAGAATTTACCATTAATCCTTAGTATTTTTAATATTTTTATAGCGTTAGTTCTCAATAAATTATTTTTTAGTTATAGCAATAGTCTTGACGGGTTAATAGTCAAAGGGTTTATTTTAAGAAAAAATGAAGAGTTTTTTAAAAATAAACTTTTGTTTTGAACTATAAAAATATTATGGTTTTTAAATAATAAATGATATTTTGATTACATTTATAATTATTATATAGGTTTTTCTGTTTTAAAACATAGTTACGAAACTTTTTATAAATTAATAGACAAAGGTTTTATTGAGATTTGTGGTATTCAAGGTTTAAGTAGTATTACCTATAAAATAGCTTTAATTTTAAGTTATCAGAAACTAGGTTATATTTATCATTCTGCGTCTTTATTAATTTTTAGTATGTGTTTGTGTTTGTGTATTTTAATAGCAATTTAAAATGAGTGTAATTGTGAATAAAAAAAATAATAACTACTTAAAAAAAGCTTGGTTTATTTATTTAAATGGGATTGTTCCATTTTTAAATAATATTTTTGGTTGAGGGGTGAAAAACATTCAAGTAGTTAGTGGTTTTGAAGTAGAGTTAGAAGTTCCATCAAAAAATATATACTCATTAGTTTTTTTTTTAAATAAGCATAGCTTATGTTTATTTAAAACAATGGTAGATATTGTTTGTTATGATGTTCCTGGTAAGTTATACAGGTTTTCTTTAGTATATAATTTATTAAGTGTTAAATTTAATTCAAGGATAAGAGTTTTATCACGAATACAAGAAACTGTCAGTCAGGTATTGTCCTTAATTTCTTTATATCGTTCTGTTTATTGGTCCGAGCGTGAGGTTTTTGATTTTTATGGATTGTTTTTTTTTGAACATACTGATTTACGCCGAATTTTAAATGATTATGGTTTTAAAGGTTTTCCATTACGAAAAGATTTTCCACTAACGGGTTATATCGATACTTACTATGATGATAATAAGAAAAAAATTTGTTATAGAAAATTATCATTAAGTCAAGAATATCGTAATTTTAATTTTAAATCAACATGAAAGTTTGATTAGTTCATGGGAGTATAGCTTAATTGGTAGAGCGATGGTCTTCAAAATCATTAGTGGGAGTTCAAGTCTTCCTATTCTCGTTGGTTTAAAAAATCTGGAGTAATATTTTTTTAATTTTGGTGGCATTTTATTTGTTTATGAACGAAAATCTATTATAGGTTGCACGCTTTAGTGGTGCTTTCTTATTATTTTCTTTTTGGCTCTATAGGAATTCAAGTCTTTCAATTATCGGGTTTAAATCCAAAAAATCATCGTTCAGTAATATTTTTTTTAATTTTGGATTGATAATGTGTTTTATGGGAAGTAAATTTATTGGTGCAGGTTTATCGACTATCGCTTTAGCAGGTGCAGGTGTGGGAATTGGTTCTGTTTTTTCAGCACTAATTTTATCTCTTTCAAGAAATCCTAATTTAGAGAAGCAATTATTTGCCTATGCAATTTTAGGTTTTGCTTTAACTGAAGCAATTGCTTTATTTGGTTTAATGATGGCTTTTTTAATTTTATTTGGTTTCTAAATTATAACGGTGGTTGTATATCCAGAGTGTTTATTTTATTTATTATTTCAATTTTTGGTTATAGATTTAGCATAAATTGTTGTTAGTTTCGTTTCTAAACTAAATCGGTTTCTGGGTTTGTATATTATTTTTATGTATTATAAAAAATTATTAAAAAAAACTACTTTAAAAAAATATTGGGTGTTTTTTTGTGGTAAAACTTTAGGTGTTTTTAAAATAAATTATATGTTTTTAAATGCAGTTTATTCCAGCAGGTTTATCATTGATATACGTTTATTAATTTTTTCTATAAAACGATTAATTCCGTGTGTTGCTTCAATAATTAAAACTAAGAATGATTTTTTATTCATTGGAACCCGATTTTTATATTCAAAAACTATTTCGAACTACAATTTTTTAACGCATCAATTAACTTCTGGAAATCCCGGAATATTTTCAAATTTTTCAATAACAAGTTTCTACACAATGAATAATATAGCTTTAAAAGTGTTGCCTAAGGCAATTTTTTTTTTCAATTTAGAAAAAAATGATTATTTATTAAAAGAAGCTAAAAATAAGAATATACCAATAATATCTTTAGTAAGTTCAAAAAACAATGGAGCTTTAATTGATTATCCTATTATAGTAGATACTTGTTATTTTTATACGTTTTATTTTTTTAATTTGTTTTTTTTTCGGTTTTTACGTTTAAATTAATAATAATAAATATGTATCTTGAAGGTATTTTCCGTTCTAAATGGTTTTCAAAATTTATTAATCATTGATTTTTTTCAGGTAATAATTACAAGGCTGAAAAATTATTTTATTTGAGTTTTTATTTTTTAAAAAAAAAATTGAATTGTTGTCCTGTCTACTTTTTTTTTGAAGCTTTAGAGAAAATCAAACCTTTTATTAGTTTAAAACTCTATAAAAAAAAGCATAAAAAAAAAAAAGTTGTTAAAATAATAGCTATTCCATTTTTTGCAACATTGCCTCTACAATATAAAAAAGCAATCTTTTGACTTTCGAAGTCAATTCAATTACGTTTTGAAATATTTTTAAAATCTAAAGTATCTAATGAATTGTATTTTATTAATGTTTTAAATTCTGGTGAAAGTTTGAAGAAAAAAATGGAGTATTATAAATATGCTGTTATGTTTAAAGCAACAAAGCGGTTTAAGTGATAAATTTTTTACCCATTTAGTTTAAGTGGCAAAACGTTGTTTTTTCACAACAGAGTTAGTGGGTTCAAGTCCCATAATGGGTAAATTGGGGTATTGCCAAGTGGTTAAGGCATCGGTTTTTGATATCGATACGCAAAGGTTCGAATCCTTTTACCTCAGAAAGATGTCTACCAAAATTCAATTGCTCCTTAAAAAAATTAGAAAGATAAAAAAAAACAAAACAAAAAAATTAATTCTTGAAAAATGCCCTCAAAAAAAAGGAACTTGTTTAAAAGTGTTTACAGCTTCCCCAAAAAAACCTAATTCAGCCTCTAGAAAAGTAGTGAAAATAGCACTTTTATCTACAAAAAAACAAACTCAATGTCATATACCTGGTATTAAGCATAATTTACAACGATATTCAACTGTTTTAATTAGAGGTGGTCGAGTAAAAGATTTACCTGGAGTTAAATATAGGGTTATTCGAGGTAAATTTGATTTGAAATGTGTCTACGATAGGTTTAAAGCACGTTCTAAATATGGAATCTCTAGAATAGACAAAAAATAAATGGGGGTGTAGCTCTAATTGGTAGAGCAGGTGTTTTGCATACACAAGGTTATGGGTTCAAATCCCATTCCCTCCAAAAAGTGGGTTCATATATTGGAAGTATGTTAGGCTCATGCCCTAAAAGAGTTGGTTCGAATCCAGCACCCGCTTATGGTTCGTCTTATAAATCATAAACTTTTATCCATTGTAGCAGGTCATGGTATTTCTTACCCAGCTCCTAGTAATTTAAATTATTTTTGAGGGTTTGGAAGTATTTCTGGTTTACTTTTGGTTTGACAAGTGCTGTCTGGTGTGTTACTTGCCATGCATTATAGTCCAGAAGTTAGTTTAGCGTTTAATAGTATCGAGCATATAATGCGTGATGTGCCTAACGGATGATTAATTCGTTATTGTCATAGTGGTGGTGCATCTATGTTTTTTATTTTTGTTTATATCCATATTGGTCGCGGTCTTTATTTTAGATCTTATAGAAAAATTCATTTATGATATTCAGGTTTAGTTATCTTTTTATGTATGATGGCCACAGCTTTTTTAGGTTATGTTTTACCATGAGGACAAATGAGTTTATGAGGGGCAACAGTAATTACAAATCTTTTTGGAGCAATTCCTATGATTGGAAAAGACTTAGTGATTTGGTTATGAGGAGGCTTCTCTGTAGATAATCCTACTTTAAAACGTTTTTTTGTGCTTCATTTTGTATTACCATTAGTATTAATTGCATTATCAGCAACGCATTTAGTTTTATTGCATGAACATGGTTCAACTAATCCATTAGGTATTTGTTCAAAAATAGATATGGTTCGTTTTTACCCAAAATTCGTAACTAAAGATATTTTTGGCGTTATTATTCTTTTTGGAACGCTCATAGTATTTACTGTATTTTGATATCCAAATGTATTAGGTCATCCTGATAATTATATTAGAGCTGATGCTTTAATTACACCTAAGCATATTGTTCCGGAATGATATTTCCTTCCATTTTACGCGATTTTACGCTCTATTCCAGATAAGCTTGGAGGTGTAATAGCTATGTTTTCTGCTATTGTAATTTTATTTTTTTTACCCTTTTTAGGTAAATTTAAATGTCAAAGTAGTAAATTTTTAAAATCATCTCAAATTTTTTTTTGGGGGTTTGTTTTTAATTTAATTTTTTTAGGTTGATTAGGTGCTTGTGTTGTTGAGCCTCCTTATATTTTGTTTAGTCAGCTTGCGACTTTTTTTTATTTTATGTACTTTTTATTGATATTACCTTTTTTAGCGTATATCGAAAAGAGCACTAGTCGTATTTAAATATATTTTAAGATATAATTTGTTTGAGTAGCTCAATTGGTAGAGCAAGAAACTGTTAATTTCTGGGTTAGTGGGTTCGATTCCCCTCTTGAACGTTAGGGGGGTTTTTCTAATGGTATGAAGAAGGATTGTAATTCCTTTAGCTCACGCTGTTGTGGGTTCGAGTCCCACACTTCCCAATAATTTTTATTTAAATGAGTAATTTTTTTATTAGGTGGTTTTGTTCAACAAATCATAAAGATATTGGAACTTTATATTTAATATTTGGAGCTTTTGCTGGTATCTTAGGTTTATGGTTATCAATGTTTATTAGGTTAGAACTAGCAAATCCGGGTAATCAATTTTTAGCAGGTAATACTCAGTTGTATAATGTAGTAGTAACAGCACATGCCTTTGTAATGATTTTTTTTGCTGTAATGCCTTTATTAATTGGTGCTTTTGGTAATTGATTTGTTCCTATTATGTTAGGAGCTCCCGATATGGCTTTCCCTAGACTAAATAATTTATCTTTTTGATTATTACCACCAGCTTTATTTCTATTAATATTATCTAGTTTAATTGAGGCAGGTGTTGGGACAGGTTGAACAGTATACCCACCATTAAGTGGTGTTTTTGCTCATTCTGGAGCTAGTGTAGATTGTGCGATATTTAGTTTACATTTAGCTGGTATTTCATCAATTGCTGGGGCAATTAATTTCATAGTTACCATTCAAAATATGCGTTGCAGGGGAATGACTTTTAACAGGTTACCATTATTTGTTTGAACTGTGTTAATTACCGCTATTTTACTGTTATTATCATTACCAGTTTTAGCGGGTGCTATCACAATGCTTTTAACAGACCGAAATTTAAACACGACTTTTTTTGATGCTGCGGGTGGCGGTGACCCAGTTCTTTATCAACATTTATTTTGATTTTTTGGTCATCCTGAGGTTTATATTTTAATTTTACCTGGTTTTGGTATTGTTAGCCAAGTCTTAGAAAGCTTGACTAATAAAAGTATTTTTGGTTATTTAGGAATGGTTTGGGCTATTATTTCTATTGGAATTTTAGGTTTTTTAGTTTGAGCTCATCATATGTTTACGGTTGGTTTAGATGTGGATACTCGTGCCTACTTTACAGCTGCAACTATGGTAATTGCCGTCCCTACAGGAATTAAAATATTTTCATGATTAGCTACAATTTGAGGTGGTTGATTGAATTTTAAAACTCCTTTATTGTTTACATTAGGTTTTATTGTTTTATTTACAATTGGAGGGGTTACTGGTGTTATTTTATCAAATGCTGGCTTAGATATTGCTTTCCACGATACAATGTATGTTGTCGCTCATTTTCATTATGTTTTGTCTATGGGTGCCATTTTTGCGGTTTTTGCAGGTTTTTATTATTGGATTGAAAAAATTATCGGTTTACAATATAATAATTTATTTGCAAATATTCATTTTTTTGTTTTTTTTGTGGGTGTTAATGTTACTTTTATGCCTTTGCATTTTTTAGGTTTAGCAGGAATGCCAAGACGAATTGCTGATTTTCCTGATTTTTATCAAGGATGAAATCAATTGGCTAGTTTCGGTTCTACTGTTTCTTTGTTTGCTACATTTATTTTTTTTTATGTAGTTTACGATATGTTAGTTTATGGTGAACAAGGTAGAAAAGCACCTTATGCTATTAATGTAGTGACACAAATGCAATTATGTGCTTTATTTTTAAATAATAAAAGAAATGTGAAATCAAAAAAGATTTCTTCAGTAACTATTAAAGGATTATTTTTATTTTTATTTTCTGATTCTGCTAAAAACTGACAATTAGGTTTCCAAGACCCAGCTACATCTATTATGGAAGGTATTATTGATTTACATCACGATATTATGTTTTTTATTATTTGAATTGTAGTTGGTGTTATTTGAATTATGTTTGAAATTGTTAAAGGGACTAAAAACAGTTCTGTTATTTCGTTAATGACTGGCAACGATCTTTATCTAGCAGATACAGCTTTTAAATTAAGAAATATTTCTACATTAGTGTTACCGACTCGTATTCAGCACAATACTTTTATAGAAATAGTATGAACTTTATTGCCTTGTGTTGTTTTATTATTAATTGCAATCCCATCATTTTCTTTATTATATGCTATTGAAGATTTTAATACTATTGAAAGTAGTATTAAAATCATTGGGAACCAATGATATTGAACATACGAATTTCCCGGAAATGGTTTTGAAAAATCATTTGATAGTGTTATGATACCAGAAATAGATTTAAAAGAGACTAATGGGTTACGTTTATTGGAAGTAGATAATAGATTATTATTACCAATAGAGAAACAGATTAGATTATTTATTACTTCTACAGATGTTTTACATAGCTGAGCGGTTCCATCATTAGGTGTAAAAATGGATGCTTGCCCTGGTAGATTAAATCAAGTAGCTTTATGAATTAATCGAAGAGGAACTTATTACGGTCAATGTAGTGAGATTTGTGGGATTAATCATTCATTTATGCCAATTGTTGTTCAAGTAGTTGACGAAGTTAGTTTTTTTCAATGGTTTTTAGACGGGAGTGATTTTAAATTTGAAGGAAATATTTAAGATTAACTGAGGTAATGTGAAACCAATGAATGTCCGAGGTATGTGCTAAGTTTTGTAAATAACTTTATTACAAAAAGACATTATGGATTAGCCAATCAATCTTTTAATTAAATTTTAATAAATTATTAAGTGACTCTAAACATGAAGAAATTTAGTTTAAAAAAAATTAAGGTGTTAAATATTAATTTCGGACCTCAGCATCCAGCTGCTCATGGAGTTCTTCGTTTAATTTTAGAAATTGCCGGTGAACGTATTTTATACTGTGATCCGCATATTGGTTTATTACATAGAGGCACTGAAAAATTAATTGAATATAAGCCTTATATTCAGTCTTTACCTTATTTTGATAGATTAGATTATGTTTCAATGATGTCTCAAGAACATGCGTATTCATTAGCTATGGAAAAAATGCTTTCTTGTAATGTGCCTATACGAGCTCAACATATAAGAGTATTGTTTTCTGAAATTACCAGAATTTTAAACCATATAATGTCTTTAACAACACATGCTTTAGATGTTGGTGCTTTAACTCCTTTTTTGTGAGGTTTTGAAGAGCGTGAGAAATTAATGTTATTTTATGAAAGAGTGTCAGGAGCCCGAATGCATGCAGCGTATATTAGACCTGGTGGAGTTGGCAAAGATTTACCTTTAGGTTTCTTAAAAGACCTTTATAATTTCGTGAGTCAATATGGCTCACGTATTAATGAAATCGAAGAGATTCTAACAAAAAACCGTATCTGACGACAACGTCTAATTAATGTTGGTATTGTCTCCGCAAAGTCAGCACTGAGTTTTGGGTTTAGTGGTGTTCAAATTAGATCCACTGGCATAAAATGAGATCTAAGAAAAGCGGTTCCTTATGAAATTTACTCTAAATTAAATATTAAAGTTCCGTTTAGTGAGTATGGAGATTGTTATGACCGATATTTATTAAGGATTCAAGAATTATATCAAAGTAATCAGATTATTATGCAAGTGATTAATGAAATTCCTCACGGAAATATTAAAATAGAAGATTTTAAAATTGTTCCCCCCACTAGAAAAAAAACTAAAAACTCTATGGAATCTTTAATTCATCACTTTAAACTATATAGTAGTGGGTTAGTTGTCCCTAAAGGAGAAACATATATTGGTATTGAAGCTCCTAAAGGAGAGTTTGGGGTTTATTTAATTTCAGACAGCACAGAAATTCCGTATCGATGTAAAATCCGTGCGCCGGGTTTTATGCATTTACAAGGTATTAATTATATATCTAAAGGTCATTTAATTGCTGATGTTGTTACAATTATTGGAACATTAGATATTGTTTTTGGTGAAATTGATCGATAATTTATTTTATTTATTATTTTAAGATATAACTTGTTTTAGGGAGTATGGCTGAGTGGCTAAAGGTGCCTGTCTTGAAAATAGGTGTGCAATAAAGCATCGTGGGTTCGAATCCCACTATTCCCTCAAATGTATTTAATTTTTAATTTTTTAAACAGCCTAACACTTGAAACTTTTTTTATGGTTAATTTTTATATTAGTTATCAAAATTTTTGTTTTTTTTTTTCGACATTGGATCAACTTCCAGAATTATTTCTTCTTTTTTTTTTTTTGTATTGCTTAATTAGTTTTTTAAATGATAAGCATTTAAGTGTCTTTCAATACTATCGTTGATGTGTTTATTTAGCTTGCATCCTCATTTTATTAATTTTAATGCCTTATACTGGAAATAACGAAGTATCGCTACTTTTTGGTTTTAGCTTAATTAATTGCTGATTTACAAAATTGTCAAAAATTGTGATTTTGATATTAACTTTAATAGTTTTGTATATTTCAAAAAACAGGTTAATTTCTGAAAGTGCTTTTAATTGTGCTATTGAATTTCCTTTAGTCATAGGTTTTTCTGTTTTGTTTATGTTTTTTTTAACATCTACTTACGATTTTTTTGGTATTTATTTAGCATTAGAAGGTTTAAGTTTAACTTTATATGTTTTAGCGGGTATTCTCAACCAAAGTATTATTTCTGTGGAATCAGCAATTAAATATTTTTCTTTAGGTGCTATCTCTTCTGGAATTTTATTATTTGGTATTAGTTTTTTATTTGGAATTGTTGGTTCACTAGATTTTTTAGAAGTTCAGCTTTTTTTAGGAACTAGTTCTCAAAATTTTGTTTTATTTTTTGAAACAAAAATGGCTGTTATATGTATTTTATTTGGTTTTTTTTTTAAACTATCAGCTTTTCCTTGTCATTGATGAGTTGCTGATGTTTATGAAGGTATTTGAAGTCCAGTAACAGCTTTTTTTGCAATTGTTGTTAAAGTTGCGTTATTTTTATTTTTTTTTAGACTACTCTATAATGTATTATTTAATATTTTATTTGTTTTCCAACCGATTTTAATTTTTGTATCTATAGGTTCAATGTTTGTTGGAACATTTGGTGCTTTAAAGCAAGTAAGAGTAAAGCGTTTTATAGCTTATGCTTCTATTAGTCAAGTGGGCTTTATCATGTTGGGTTTAGCTTCATGCTGTATTGGAGGTTTAATTGCTTCCGTGTTATATCTATTTATATACGCTCTAATGAGTATTGTTTTTTTTGCTTTGATTTTAAATACTGAGCATATAGTATCAAAAAAAAATATTATTTATTTAAGTGAGTTGTATTGTTTTTCGTTATATAGTTCAAAATTTGCTAAGTACTTAGCAATTGTTTTATTTTCTATGGCGGGAATTCCACCTTTAGGAGGATTTATTAGTAAATTGTTTGTTTATATAGTAGCGATTGACGCAAAATTAGATTTAATTGTTTTTGTAAGCTTATTTTTAAGTGTAGTTAGCACTTATTATTATTTAAATTTCATTCATTACATTTGATTTGTTAAGTTTAATGTATTAAGATTATATTTTTTTAAATTGAACTTTTTTTTAGATTTAATTTTAGAAGTTATAGTAATTTTTTTAATTTTTTTTGTTGTAGTTTCTCCTTATTTTTTACAAGTTGCTACAAATTTTGCTCTATCTTGTACGTGACCATTTATTTTTAATTAATATTTTAAGCCTATAGTTTAATTGGTAAAATATACTTCTCATGAAAGTAATGATGTGGGTTCAAGTCCTGCTAGGCTTATAGTTTTTTATTTTCCTTTAAGGTTTAAATCCTTATATTTCTATATGTTATTACTAAAAAATTATAATGTTAAAGATAATGAACAGCATCCATTCCATATGGTAAACCCAAGTTCTTGACCAATAATGACCTCGGTGTCGTTATTATGTTTAACTCTAAATTTTGTTTCATTTTTCCATTATTATAAAAGCGGTGCGTCTCATTTTATCATTAGTTTAATTATTGTTTGTTTTTATTTATTTAGATGACTTTCAGACATTATAGTTGAAGCAACTTTTGAAGGGCATCATACTTTTAAAGTTCAAGATGGTATTCGTTTCGGCATGTGTTTATTTATTGCTTCTGAAGTTATGTTTTTTTTAGTTTTTTTTGAGGCTTCTTTCATTCAACATTATCCCCAAGTGTAGGGATTGGTTGTGTTTGACCTCCAGTTGGCATTACAACATTAAGTGCTTGAGGTTTACCTTTATGAAATACTATTATTTTGTTATCTTCAGGAGTAACTATTACTTGCGCTCACCGTGCTATTTTAGCTGGTGAACGAAAAGCTACAATTATTGGAACTTTAAATACAGTTGGTTATGGTTTATTATTTAGTTTAATCCAAGCTTATGAGTATAATGACGCCCCTTTTTCTATTAATGATGGTATTTTTGGTTCATTATTTTTTATGTTAACCGGTTTTCATGGCTTTCATGTGATTGTTGGGAGTATTTTTTTATTAGTTTGTTTACATAGACAAATTAATTATCATTTTACTCGACGCCAGCATGTTGGTTTTGAATGTGGTATTTGATATTGACATTTTGTAGATGTTGTTTGATTAGGTTTATTTATTATTGTTTATATTTGAGGTGGTTAATTTTATTATTATTACGTGTGATTTTAATTAGTCCTTTTGGCGGAATGGTAGACGCAACAGATTTAGGATCTGTTTTTTATATAAGTATTGGTTCAAGTCCAATAAAGGATTCGTAAGTAAATAATGGGTGCTTAAAAATATAGGTTTTAATTAAAGAGTTGCTCCAAAACGTGTTTTTTTTATTGTTTTGATAGGCTTTAAAATAAAGTCCAGATTAGTTATTATTTTTTTAATAGAAAAAATTTAAGTGGAATAATATAAGTAATCAATATCAAGAGAAATGCTTATCAATTTATGATAGAATTTGGCTTATAAAAATGAATAAAATTATCACGTTTTTTACGGTTAGGTAGTTTCAAATTTCTTATTTCAAACTTTTAAAAGTATTTAATAAGCACTTTAAAAGTAATTTTATAGTTTGAGAATAAAATAAAGCAAAGATTAAAAATATTTTGAATTTAAAAAAGTGTTTTTTATATTTTCGGGTTGTTGTAAAGTTCGGTATTACGTCTGCTTTGGGAGCAGAAGGTCGTAGGTTCAAATCCTACCAATCCGATGTTTCAAAATTGTTTTGGAATAACAAAACAATCATTGAATGAAAAAATAAATTAATTTAAATGATACTACTAAATCATAATAAATTATTAAAAAACAAATTAAAAAAAAAATTGATTTCTATTATAAAAAAAAAAAATGGCTAACATTACTCTTTTACTAAAATACGAAAAAGTAAAATTAATTTACAGAACAACTAAACAAGTTTGAGGAATTCCGCATATAAGTGAATTTAATAGAAAAATAAGCTATAAATCAAAAAAGTTTTGTTAACAATTTATTGCTAAAACTATTGTATTTAACTTAAAAAGTTACGTTCTATTTATCGAGTATTATAAGGTTTACGAAGTTGTCTAACTTTTTTATCCAAAAAGTGTATTTCTACTGACCCCTAGCCAGTGATTTTCCAGTGTTATAT